>Ga0182004_10000298_pt1 | contig 27674 bp, 23 predicted proteins | sample Sormic07211540_1_FD_120479 | JGI IMG/M metagenome (GOLD analysis project Ga0182004, IMG submission 120479) | Endophyte microbial communities from Sorghum bicolor roots, Mead, Nebraska, USA - 072115-40_1 MetaG | ecosystem: Host-associated > Plants > Roots > Unclassified | place: USA: Nebraska...
AAACACCAAAACTCGTGGAATTCTGTCAGATAAAACCCTAAGTCTAGATGTTGATTTCATTTGGATCCTTTTCTTTGTTTATTTGATAATTAAATTTGATACTTAAGGACCGTCAACACCAGCTTCAATACCAAAAGGCCGTCCAGCGCCTTGCCAATAGAACCCCTCACGCCCAGCACAAAGAGGAGATGCTGCAAGTGAAGCATGCTGCCGATGAGAAGCATATGACCATCAGCACTTTGCAATCCTCGGGTGTTGAACTAAAACAGAAAATATCTATCCTATCGACAAAGAGAGAGGCTCTGCTTGCTGAACTTAAACAAGTGGAGAAAGCTCTGACCCAATCCCAATAGGAAGAAAATCGACTGCCCGACGTACTCAGAATTTTTCAACAGGAGAGGGATGTCCAAGCCTGCAAGGCGCTGCAGATGAAGATGAAATTGAAACCAGTAGAAGGCTCTGCCGATGAAGACACCAAAGAGATAGAGGAAGCTAACCAGATTCGCCTGTGTGCAATATTGGCTATCCAAACTTTGCTAAACTTGTAAATCTTTTCATTAGCAATATCTCTTATCAGTTTTTTTGAAAACACAAGCATTTGATCCAACCGATAGGATTGTTATCGGCACCTCAACTCCTCATACGTTGACCTAGATACACCGTCATTTTGTCCAGTCGATATGACTGTTATCGGCACTTAAACGTTTCATGCATCAACCCAGATACTAGGATAGTATCATTTTAAATATTTTCCATTCAATGCCCTGGGAAATTCAACTCCTTCGAGAGTCTCTAGAATATATGCATTGCCAGGAGCAGATTGACTTATCCGATAAGGACCCTCCCAATTAGGAGACCATTTTCCAAATTTTGAACTTTTAGTCCCAATTGGTAGAATTAACTTCCGAACTAAATTTCCATCGGCAAACTCTTTAGCTTTCACCCTTCTATCATACCACTTAGCCACTCTCTTTTTATTTTCTTCTATGCTAATCAAAGCTCTCAACCGATGCCCTGCTAAATCTTCCAACTCATCTTTCATCAGAGTGGTATAGTCATCGGCAGTTAATTGATCTTGAGAAAACACCCGTCTAGAGCCAGTTTTGATTTCGTAAGGCAGCACAGCATCATGCCCACACACCAACTGATAAGGCGACAATTTAGTTGCTCCATGACACGCCATCCGATATGACCACAAGGCTTCATTCAACACCGTATGCCACCATTTAGGGTTTTCTTCAATCTTTCACTTGATGAGCTTAATGATCCCTGTGTTAGAAGCTTCGGCCTGCCCATTAGCTTGAGCATAATAAGGAGAGGAATTCAACACCTTAATTCCCATACCGATCACAAATTCATCAAACTCCCCTGATGTAAACATAGTACCTTGATCGGTAGTAATTGTCTGAGAAATACCAAATCGGTAAACAATATGCTCCTTAACAAAATCAATCATATTGGCCGATGTTACTTTCTTCAAAGGAATAGCTTCAACCCACTTAGTGAAATAATCCGTGGCAACAAGAATAAACTTATGCCCTTTGCTTGATGGTGGATAAATATGACCGATGAGATCAATAGCCCACCCTCAGAACGGCCAAGGTTTAATTATAGGATTCATAGCCAACGCAGGTGCCCTTTGAATATTACCAAACTTCTGACATCCTTGGCATCCTTTGAAATATTTAAAACAATCTTCGAGAATAGTTGGCCAATAACACCCATTTCGTCTAATCATCCATTTCATTTTGAAAGCCGACTGATGTGCTCCACATACACCTTCATGAATTTCACCCATCAAGTTTTTGGATTCATCCTTACCAAGACATTTAAGCAGAATTCCATCCACAGTACGATAATACAATTCATCGTCAAGGAGCACATACTTGGTAGCTTGAAATCTAATGCGTCTTTCAACTTTCTTGGAGGGATCTCTTAGGTAATCAACAATCTCCTTTCTCCAATCATCGGCACCGTTTGCCGATAAAAATACCTCCAAGATGGGTTGATATCCCGAAGCGTGTTGAGCCAACCGATTAGCTTCCTCATTATGCAATCGGGATATATGCTCCAAACGGAAATCCCTGAATTCCTTTAATAACTGTAAACACCTTTCATAATATGCTATCAAAATCTCACTTCGGCATTCATAGATCCTATCTAACTGATTTATAATAAGCATAGAATCACCAAAGATTTCGACAGCATCGGCACAAATCTCCCTTAACAACTCTAATCCTTTGATTAAGGCTTGGAACTCAGCCTGATTGTTTGTCGATGTGGCAACAATCAACAAAGAAAATTCATATTCCTTTCTCCAGGGAGAAATCAACACTATACCGATACCTACCCCTTGATCACATGTAGATCCATCAAAGAAAAGCGTCCAAGGAGCAACCTCTAAAGAACCCACCAAACCGCAATGTTGAGTAACAAAAATAGCCATGACCTACCCTTTGACTGCCTTAGCCGATTCATAACGTAAGTCAAATTCTGATAATACCAGTATCCATTTGCCGATTCTACCACTCATAATCGGTATCGACAACATGTACCTGACCATGTCATCCTTACATATGACAGTACATTCGGCCGATAGCAAATAATGCCTTAATTTAGTGCAAGAAAAGTACACACACAAGCATAATTTCTCAATAGCCAAATATCTTGTCTCGGCATCCACCAATCTTCTACTTAAGTAATAAATTACACGTTCTTTCCCTTCAAATTCTTAAATGAGAGCTGAACCGATAACCGCATCATCGGTCGACAAATATAATCTGAAAGGCTTTCCATGCTGAGGTGGAACCAATACTGGAGGATTTGCCAAATAATTCTTGATTTCATCCAAAGCTAGTTGTTGCTCTTTTCCGCACACAAATTCTTGATCGGCTTTCAATTTAAGCAAAGGGCTGAAAGCTCGGATCTTACCCGACAAATTGGATATAAATCGTCTGATAAAATTAATTTTGCCGATCAAGGACTAAAGCTCAGTTTTATCGGTAGGAGCAACTAATTTGTTAATTAAATCAATGGATCTCCTGCTAATTGCAATCCCTCTCTGATGCACCATGAAACCTAGAAATTGACCTGCCGATACACCAAACGCACATTTATTAGGGTTCATCTTCAAACCATGCTTCCTCGTGCATTCCAGCACTTTTTGCAAATCGGCTAGATGTTTTACGAAATCCCCAGACTTAACCACCACATCATCAATATAGATCTCTACCAACTTGCCGATGAACTCATGGAAAATAAAATTCATGGCCCTCTGATAAGTAGCACCAGCATTCTTCAAGACAGAAGTCATGACTATCCAATCAAACAACCCATAAATATTTGATTATACCCTGCATTGCCATCCATGAAACTAATAATCCGATGCCCAGCTACAGCATCAACCAACAAATCGGCAACTGGCATCGGATAAGCTTTGTTGAGATTTCTAAAATCGATGCATACGCAAAGCTTTTCATTCTTTTTGTAGATAGGAACAACATTGGAAACCCATTCACCATACCAACATTGCCGAATAAACTTAGCTTCAATGAGTTTGGTTATTTCGGCCTTAATATCAGGAAGAATATTAGGATTACATCGGCGTGCTTGTTGTTGATGTGGCCAAAACCCAGACTTAATAGGCAACCGATGCTCAACAATCGATCGGTCAAATCCAGGCATCTTGGTATAATCCCAAGCAAAGAAATCATTATATTCCTTTAACAAATCGGTTAATTGTTGCTTACATTTTGAATCTAACTTAGCACTAATAAAAGTAGGTCTAGGCCTATCATCACTACCTATGTCTACTTCTATTAAATCATCAGCCGATATAAATCTCTGTCTTAACTTTCCATCATCGATGAACCTATCCATTAAAACTCTTCATCAGAACTGACTGCTTGGATCGGTGGAATTTCATAATCAGCAACTTTGAGGAAATCTTTCTCCCAAGCTTCTCCTCTAATACACCTGGTTCGTTCATAAGTATCTGACTCTGTCGATGCAATGATGTAGGAAGAATCCCCAGGAACAACCTCAATTTTGTCACCTACCCATTGCACAAGGCATTGATGCATTATAGAAGGAATACAACAGTTGGCATGAATCCAGTATCTCCCTAACAGCAAATTGTATGTGCCTTTTCTGTTGATGACAAAGAAAGTTGTCGGCAAGGTTTTGCTGCCGATCATCAATTCAACGCATACAGCCCCTTTAGCTGGAGATACGTTACCCTCAAAATCTTTCAACATCATATCAGTCTTGGTTAAATCCTGATCTCCTTTACCAAGCTTCTGAAACATTACATACGGCATGATGTTAATTGCAACTCCTCTATCAATAAGTATTTTGGAAACTGGCTGCCCATCAACCCTGCCCTTAACAAATAAAGCTTTAAGATGCTGTCTTTTACCATCGGAAGGTTTTTCAAAAATAGTTGTCATTGGATCAAGTGCCAACTGAGTTATCAGATCAGGGAGACTTATTTCCTCATCATCACTAAAGGGCACAAGAAACTCCATCGGCAACGTAAACACCATGTTGTTATTAGCCGATGGTCCTTTCCCTTTGTGATCCAATTGCTATCGATCCTCAGACTTGGAAGAATTTTCTTCTCTATACAAATCTTCTTGACGCTCCCGTTGCATCCTCCTCCTCTGCATCCTTATTAATCCCTCTGGGCACATTCGGGGAAGTTTTGTCTTCCACACTGGCTAATAGCGAACCTCCTTTGATTCTACTCGATGAATTATTAGAATCCCTGTAGAATATAAATTCATTGGGAACCCGTGCATTTGCCACTTCTTCAAGTTCCTCCTGATTCTTTGGAAAATGACCGACACGCCTACCATGCCTGTCGTGTACGTTAAGCCTGCCCCCCAGCCGATCATGAACTGACGTCCTACCCCTGATCGGCTCATTGAAACGTCGATCATTATTCTGGAACCTCTGATCTGACCGATCGTTCCGACGATAACCATTGCACTCAGGGCAATCCTGAACAGTCGGTAGCTTGATATTTTGTTCCCAGCAGTGAACAAAGAACGGGCAATCCCAATGATCCCTGTGCCGATTCCACTCCTGTCGACGCCTTTCCTCCTCTTGACGTCGATCTTCTTGCTGACGCTGATACCGATCTTCACGTTGTTGTCATGTTTCCCGATGCCGTCTATGGGTGATCACAACACCAGATCAGGGAGGCCATCCAGAACTGCTACCTTCCCTTATGAAACCCTTTCCTTTGGCGTCATCGGTAGTTACTTGATGTTGGGGGTCTACCGATGCGTTCTTCTCAGCCGCTCGGATGTTAAGACTTTAGCCTTACCCTTGGCGTCTAACATATTTGTAGGGAAAGGATGCTGGTCAATCTTGATTGACTTCTGAGTCTTGGAACTATCAAACTTGATTCTCCAGATTCTATAGCCGATTGCGACTGCTGCCTAAACACTTTGCATTCATTTGTGCTGTGTGAAGTTGCATTATGCTATTTGCAATACTTGATTTTCTTTAGCTCCTCTGCCAATGGGATCACATGATTAGGTGACAATTTAATTTTCCCTACCTGGAGCAAGAAATCAAATATCCTATCAGCTTTGGTGATATCAAAAGTAAACTTTTCTGGTTCTTCTTGGCCAAAAGGACAAGACATCGGCTTTTTGTTTTTCACCCACTCTGCCAAGCCGATGACTGGTTCTTCATCAGAATTAGAGCTCCCTGCTTCATTAACAAATGATACTTTCTTATTCCAAGCCTTTCTTGGTTCAAAAGCCTTAATGTCTTGATTGGAAATCCTCTGTACCAAATGACTCAAACTTTCAAACTCTTGAGAAGCATTCTCTTTGATATGTGGCAACAATCCCTGGGAAGCCAAATCGGCTAACTGCCGATCATCCAGTACCAGACTATAACACTTGTTCTTTACGTCTTGTAGCCTCTGCACAAAGCTTTCCACCAATTCATCATTATGTTGTCTTAGTCTCACTAAATCGGTAATCTTCTTCTCATGAACTCCAGAAAAGAAATACATATGAAACTGCTTCTCTAGATCGGCCCAAGTAATGACTGAGTTTGGAGGCAACGAAATAAACCAATTAAATGTCGATCTTGACAAAGATGATGAAAACAAATGAACTCTTAATTCATCTCTGTTAGCAGCTTCTCCACACTGAATGATGAACCAATTGACGTGTTCCATGGTTCATGTGTCATCTTTCCCAGAGAACTTAGTGAAATCCAGTACCTTGTACCGATTTGGGAGTGGAATCAAATCATAAGCAGGAGGATATGGTGTCTGATAAGAGTAGGTGTTAACCTTGGGTTTTATTCCAAACTGATCCCTCATCACTTCTGCTATCTTATCGGCCCAATAGGCATCGGCATCCTGCCGATGTACGGGTTGAACTTCTGGTACCTGTTGATAAGCTTCCACATGTCTTTGGGGTATACGATCTCCAGGAAACACCATATTAGCCATAGCTTGCTGACCACCAATCTGCTGAGCCAGATTCATCGGCTAATTTGTCGGCCCCTGATTCTGAAAGCTGACCTGCATCTGGCCTTGCTAGAATCCTACAACGTGATGATTCTGCTGTGTTGCATGTGGAAAGGCCAACTGCCCAGTCCAACCATTATTGGCGTTCATCGGCACAGGTCTTGCCGATGGCTGATAATTAGTCATTATTGCTGGGTTGACATAACATGTTTGATTTACAAACCTTTGTTGTGTCGGCAATGGATTCGCCGATGAATTTCCATTAGGCATCTGGAATGTTGGCATTTGAAAATTCCCCATAAGAGGTCTCGCAGTAGTAGTTGTAGAATACTGAGGAATTTGAGTCATCGGCGAAACTGGAGGTGCCGATGTCATAGGAGCCTTCCCTGCTAAGTGAGTTACTTGAAATGTTCCAGAGCTATTTGAAAAAAATTCTGGGGGCATACTGTAACACTCCAGTGTTATCATTGCATCATTCACATACATAACATGAGCATCACCATCTTCATAAGCATACCATGATCATCATTTGCCTTCGGTCATGTCAATTTATGCAAAAGTGTGAATTAACTTGCTTAATCATGCTTCCTATGCTTGTGTTTGCTTGTGCCATGCTCATGTTTGTGCTCTATGACTTGGTAATTAGTTTATCTATGCCTAACTCAACCTTAGGAACAATGTTCATGTTGATCACTTCTCCAAATTAAGCACCTAAGTCATACTTCCTTTTATAGGCCCTAAAAACCTCTTTTGCTTAGGCTTTTAAAAAGTGCTTTATAAAATGTTTGCATGTCAAACCTTTCTACAGAAAAGTTGTAGCACATTTTATAAGGAACAAAAGTTGTTTTATGGCCATCTCATGAAAATGAACACATCTAGCTCAAAAGTGGACCACAAGCCAGATTTGGGGCTGTTTCCAACACTTAGAAAATTTTCTAAGTTTGGGATCACACCAGTTTGCTCGAGGGTGTTTTGTTTAGCTCCCAATTTGAAATCTAGGCCGAATCAAGTCTTGATCTTGTAAGCAAAGTTGGAGACCTCGTGTAGCTCTATAGCATGGAGCAATTAGCCAGCAAAAGCATCGATCGGTTTAGGAGTTAATCGAAGCCAAAGTTTGGGTTTCAGTCAGGATCAGAGTCTGAACGGAGACGGTGTCAACAGAGGGGGAGCACGCCGGTGACGCCGCGTGTCTGGACTCGTGGCGTCCGTACGTCACCGTTGGTCCCGCTCGTCAATCCCCAGCGTGTCCTACAGGTCGCCACGGCGCCCCCGGTCGCGTGGACAGCGCCATTTCCACTCTGGTTCCCTCTCTCTCGCGCTCGTCGTCTTCTCCTCGTCGCCGCCGCTGCTTCGGCGAGCTCGCGCGCTCACGTCGCGGCACATCCGGCCGAGCGACTACACCTAGGGCTCCGCCAGCTTCCCCGCGTTCCCGTCGTCGTGTTGGCTACGGCTGCCAAGCCTCGGTAAGCTCTGCCGTGGTCACCGGTGTCGTGGCCAGGGCTATGTAGTCCACCATTCTTTCTCATTCTAGTCCCTAAAGCTCCGCTGAGTCGTGCTGGTGCTCGTCCAGATCTTCTTTCCCCCGGTCTCCGACCAGAGACGCCGGCGGTCGGCCGCACACTACCGCCGTGCCGCCATTCGCGAGGGCGAGGTCCCTAGGGTGCGGTAGAGTTAGGGTTTCTGGTACCAATCGGTGCGGAGTGGAGTGAGGAGCACGATGGTGCTCTTGGCTATCGCCGAGACCACGCCGTCGACGAGATCTCCGGCGGTCAAGTCTCGCCTCTGCTCTCGGGTCACTGACGTGTGGGGTCCGTTGATCTGCGGGGTCCCCTGTCAGTCTCTCTTTCTCCTTTGTTGAAAATAGGGTTTGTGCTGTTTTTGCAAAAATCATATCTCTAGTTTCTGTGATCCAAAATTTGTGAAATAAATTTTGTGATAATCCATGAGATGGCTAGTTTTTTATAAAAATATAATATGCACCATGTTTTCTAGGAAAAATAATGGTTATGATTTAATCTTGTTATTTAATTTTGCTATGAAATTTTTATGGTAGGCTCTGTGTAGTATTAGAATGCTATGATAAATATTTCATGATTTTTGGAGTATGGTATCTTTGATATGCAATTTATGTTGATTCTACGGCTTGTTTTCTTATTTAAATCATAATAAATGTTTTATGCTTATGCTGGTGTTCTATCTTGGTGTCAAGTTTGGTTATGGTAATAGTAACATGTGAATAATCTGAAATCTGTTGTTTGACACTATCTAAGCCATGTTTCTTAATTTATGAAATAATCACCTTGTTACATGTTAAATATTTATCTAAAGTTTGGCATGTGCAATGGCTCTGAAAATTTTATGGTAATGTCTAGATGCCATGCTTGTGCTTCTGTAATTTTTGTAGATTTTTCTGAGCAACTTTGCTAGTATCTTGTAATTATGTCCTTTTATGGAATTAAATTAATAAATGCCTTGTTATTAAATGTTTAGTAGTTAACATATGATGTTCTGGTAACCCTAGTCTATGTTTGTGCTTGTAAACCATTTGGTTGGCACTAAATATGTGTTGGCTATGTCATCAAATAGTTAATTAAAGGTCATAAGCTGTTCTGGACAGCAAGGGAGTTATCTAACGTTTGCTGGATGATAACTTGGTTTTATGGAAGGTTTGTCTAAATCAAAGATGTTGTAAACTTTATGAACTAGCTGTAGATCAAATTTGGGATCATTTGGTCCAGTAGTTTTGATGTTATTGATTTTTCAATTTGGGTTCCAGAAATAGGTGTTCTCTGTTTTTCTGGGACAGAACCTGGAACATTGTTTAATTGACCTGTGTAATTTGTGAATCTTGCTGTGATGTCCAAAGATGAAATATAGACAATTTCATAAGCTTTCCAGAATGTCCTCATTCATGTTTGTTGGAACTGTATAGTAATAGTTATGGTTTGTTTACTGAGCTGCACTATTATTTGGTTGTTGCTGTTTATAGTTAGCTTGCTAAGTTAGTTAGTTATCTTGTGCGAGCTTGTTTTGGGAGCTACTCCGTAAATGAGTGTCCAATGAAGTTCTAATTATGTTACTAAGCATTAATCCTCATCTAGCATGCACACATTTCTTATTCATTATGCATGCAATAGGTGCACCGGAAGCGACAACTGCGTTCGAGCTCCAGGTGAACCCCGAAGGCCAGGAGATCAATCCGGAGGCGGAGATCCAGCAAGCCGGACACGAGGAGCCCGAAGAGGAGGTTGAGTGCCCTAATCACGAGCTAGCCTCGTTTGTGAAAGGCAAGCCACGGAGCATCATAAGTCTCCCACTTTAATTTCAAAAGCAATCTTGATTATGTTATATCTATTGATGCATTACGTATAGGAGTTGTGATGAAACCCTTGCTGCATTATACTCATTCCTTGTCCAGATATCTTACCACTACCTGATTGTAGAGTTAGGATCGAGCAGCAGCTTAGCCATGCTTTAATCGGTAGAAGTCGGTGATATCCTATCACCTGCGCGAGATAGGGTTGTGTCGGATCACGATTGTCTATATGTGCTATCATGGAAAGAACCTGATTAAAATGACTTAAGCCAGGCAGGGTTTTGCAAGGTTGTACTAACTTTGTCTGTGGCAGCTAAGGACCGATCGTTGTACGTCCTCTTGTCATGTTGAACGCATGCCTGACCCTTAGATGGCCGGATAACTTGTTCCGACCGCGAAGCCTAGTAGTATGACTCAGGCTGGAAGACCGGCAAGTATAAAGTGCGCACTACCGGAGGAAGTGCGGTGTGCGGGGGACCATTGGCGTAAGTCCAAAGGCAGATGAGTTAAAAGTCCTGACCTCCCTGGCAGAGTGGTAGCCCTGGGAGTGCGGCACTGATCGGAGCCGCGATTCCTGAGTCATACCAAAGGTGACCCGCTTGCTCTCCGATGGAGGATGCTTGGGTGAGTGCTAGGAATAACCCTCTAGCTGGATAGAAATCGATTCGAATCGCCGTCTCTCCTAGATAGTGAGAACTTGACATAGCAGCGGCAAACGTAGCATTCACTAAAGTACAATGGTTCGTGATAATGATGATGATAGCAAGGATGAACATATGATGAACTCGATATGGTTATTAGTGCTTGTAATAATCAAGTGAAGTGCTTAGTCTAGGTCCTAATCTAGTGGTAGGCTAATGGTAATTAATATGATGCCTTTACAAATGATGTAGTATCTACTTAAGCTTTTGGCAAATATTGAGTCAAGCCAGGTACACTTTATACTTAGCCTTGCATGATCCTTGGTCTCTTTTATGTTTTACTAGACGGGTAAGTCTAGCTGAGTACATCCTCGTACTCAGGGTTTATTCCCACCTGTTGCAGATTATATCTTTTATGATGGCTTCTGCAAGACCTGTCTCCATCCCGCTGGGGATGAAGACTAAACCGTTGGGCGCAGTTCTCTAACTACTTCGTTCTCTGTTGCTTTTGATGGATGGCATGAGACCCTGGCAGTAACAAAAACTTGTGAAATGAATGTGTGTTGTAAACTATTTTGCTTCCGCTACTATAAACTTGTGTTGTAATAACTAAGTAACTCCGATGTGGTGCCGCTTCGACGGCAATGAATGACTATGTAACATTCGCTGTGTTATGTTGAACTATTACGATCTTGGTTTGTTGCAACTTGGTTTGAGGTCCTTCATGATTTCAGTTGACTACCGGGATTATATGGGCTCAAGTTTGGAAACTTGATTGCTAGTTGATCGTTTCTACACTTGAACTCTTATAATTTGGTCGGTTCTGTGACACATACCATATCCCCACTAGTTGGGAGGAACCTGACAGTTCTGAAATACAGATCCTGACATAGCCGATGCCGATAGATCTGTGTTGAGTTGGACTCGTCCCTCTGAGGTCATTGGATCAGATCTCATCGGTGCAGATTGCTTATTAACCAACCCTAGTGTGCTTGGAGGAGAAGTAGCTTCTGTACCCGCAACGGCCGGAGGAGCCGATGGAGCTATGACTGTTCACAATCCTGGCTGATGATAAGACGGGTCAGCATAGAGTGGTGGTGTCTGTCCTTCTTTAAAAGTTCGGACCACAGTATTGTAAACAGTATTGGATAGCACATTGGAGTGATTGATCAAAGCAGGATTAATAGCATTATTAACCAAGTCTTGCAGTTTACCAGGATTGGGATCAAAGGTAACCTGCCGAGGCATCGGCAGATCTTGCTTCTGGATAACTTCCCTGCTCCTATTGACACTGAAGGATTTCAGACAGAGCTGCCTGTATTCCTCCATAGCCCTCTCCATAGCCTGCTTCTGTTCATCCCTGAGATCGGCTTCCGTTACAGCAATGACGTTCTCCGTGTCGAGATCAGAAGTAGCCATCTCGATCTTGTTGATAGAATTTGTCCCACTGGGCGTGCCAAAAGATGTGTTGATGCAAAAGTAGATCTACAAACACAAATGGCTAATACCCGATCCTAATGTTGAGGCGTGCCAGCCGATTTGACCTAACAATCGACAAAGGTGATAACTTGAATACTTTGGTCCCAACAACAGCGATGCGCCCGAATGCCACGACCAAGAGGTACTCACGCGAAACTCAAGAATTCATCGAGTATTGCTCGTTAAATCCCTGAGAACTCGTAGAAAAAAGAAAATGTGCAAGTTGACAAAGTCGTTGAAAAAGTAGATATAAAAGTAGATGTAAAACTCGTGTATGATATTGATTGATTGTGTTTTTTACATTGCTGCTAGGTCTACATTTATACACTGACCTAAAGAGTTACAACCGTGTACAACTAGGATTTAATTCTAAACAAAACAGGACTCTTACATAAGGCATATTTTAATAAATATGGAAAACATCCACCTATCTATTCCGGTGTCTGCTTCAATTACGATGAAACCTTTCATCAGCTCTGCTTCATCGGCATATCTTTGTTGCCTCCTTACAAACTTTCACGCCTTCCATCATCGGCATCAGCATACTCCCTGTAGCCTCCTTAGCAACTTCCACACCTTTCTTCATCGGTATCGGCGATCATCGGCATCAGCAATCATTCTGCAATGATCAGTAACTATCGTCTCAACCCTTAGGCCAGCGACATCCCCCATCTGTCATCCTGTCATCGGCATCATCGGCTGTCGGCAGTCTTCTTATTGGTTTGACACAACATTTTCCTGACTGCCGATCAGTTCTTCCTGATCATCCTGACTTGTGCCAAAAACGGTGTCAACAGGGGGAGTAAAAGATGGACAAGTGTCCCAACAATTAAAACAATGGGTACATAGATGCCCGCCTCCCAGATTAAAAAAGAGAGAGAGAAGAGAAAGGAAAAAATAAGAAAGAAAGAAAGAAAGAAAGAAAGAAAGAATAAAGGTAGCCTATGGTTTCCCGTGAGAAGTTCTAAGGAGGGAGTTATTTTCAAAGAGCAAAAGTAGAATTAGGATTAGCCACTAAATACTATATATACACCTATCCACCATATTCCATACACATACACATCTTGATTTGATTGTATGCCTCGATTCTCTATGGATCCATTGTTTGACTTTACAATATATGAATTACAAGTATGCTCATCCTTGTTATGCCACTCCTATAAGCTCCACTATATATCCTTAGTTGTAGGAAGGCATAACCTCATTAATGCCTCAGCGAGATCCATAAATACTATATAATAAGAGACTTGAGGGTGCCATACAATTAAGCTCTGAGTTTTATTTCGAAAACTTGCAAAACTCCGGAATATTGGTACTGCGAAGAATTTGAGACATAGTGCTTGACTTGATTGTTCTATCTTTCAATTACTCAAGACTTATGCAAATACTGTAAAGCTCCATGGTTAAAGGTAAAATGGGTAATTTTGAAGGTTAGACCGGAGGAAAATTTATGTTTAAAAGCAAGTGTACTTAAAAGAACTAAAAGTATTGAAGCAACTCCTGATCCAAATATATTAATAACTAGGCTTGGGTTGTTTGCCAAGGGACTGAAAAAGGTAAGCTTGGGGGTATTGTTGATGGTCGATAACGTCAATATTTATTAGAACTTTAGACACAAGGGAACATAGAAAAATACACTAATCTAAGGTTTAATCTGACAATTTCCACGAGTTTTACATATTATGTATTATCCAAGTTTATTTCACAGAAAGCTGAAAAGAAGGATTCTAATGCATATTTACCACGAAACTCATCAACGACGGAAAACATCATGAGAAGACTCAGGAAGGGTTTAGAAGACACCCGAAGGAACGAGACCCGCAGAGGAAACAAGGTGGGGCCGGTCGGCCCCACCCTAGGGCTGGTCGGCGCTCTATTTCGCCCGATGGCCGCCGCCTTCTAGAGTCTTCCTCCTACGCCTCCTTGGAAGCCAAGTAAAGTATCCCTCCATCTTTAAGTCGGTTTGATCCGATGGTGCACACAAGGTGAAGACGCGGATCGCTAACGTGGCGGTTCCTTGCCCCCTACTCCACCTCGGCCTATATAATGACGCCCAAGGCTTCCCCCAAGAGGCATTCTACACCCCGGTGCTTTATATTCTCTACATAATTAGGGTAAGGGTCCATCTAGTTGATCTAGTTCTAGTTCATCTAGTTCTAGTTCATCTAGATGTAGCAATTAGGAGAGACTAGTTCTTCTAGATCTAGTCTTGTTTAGAGATTTAAGAGATTGAGTAGAGGAGTAGAGATTCTGGAGGAGTTCTGGCCTGTCGGCGCTTCATCGTGGCTGTATTCCTCTAGATCCAGTTCCCTCGCCCGGAGCTACGTTCTGAGGTACTTTTGTACATACCATTCCGATTTAAATAAGCAACTTGTTCTTATTCGTTCTTTGGTTCACAACTCATATTGAGTGCTTTGATCTTGGTAATTACTTGGTTGAAGTAGTATTTCGTAGTGTAGGCGTGGTGCCCAGGCTAGGTTTACTTGTGGATGTCCCCTAATCAGCCGGACAGTGGTAGCTCGCTTAGGTGACTTTATAGCTACTTTGATTCCTCTGTAGTCCACTTCCCGTTGATAGGACTGATAGGTTTATAGGTGCCTGGTAGGAGATTAATCTGTTTCTTCTCCTATTCGGGTTACTTGTCCGATAAGACGGTATTATACAAAGTTACCGGGGTCAGAACCAGAGTGCATTAGCTATTTCCTTTTTCTTGATATGATCTAGCCTAATTGTAGGGTTAAGTCTATATACTTGGTCATCATCACAGCTGTTCCCTATGGATACGATATTTAAAACCTCTGGGTAAAATGTTACGGATAATCTTACTTAAATCTTATTTAAAGGAGTGCAGTTTATTTATACCAATAATGTTCTCCTCACCTTCTGGATTCACCCTCTCGATCTCGAGCGTGGCCCCGATCTCTGATGCACCTATTGCATGCACGTGCAATGAGTCAAAGATGTATGCATTCAAAGGAGTGATGGGTGCATTATATGATTACTATCACCAAAGCCTCAATGGACACTCATTTACTGAGTAAACTTCTCAACAAGTTTACACAAGAGCTCCACAAGATCTAACAAAGATACAAACTAACTACACAAACTATCAGCACTCTACACTCAGCAAGACAGCCCAAAGAACAGCTCATAACTGAAGATGTACAGATCCAGCAAACATGAATTAAGACATTCTGGAAAGCTTAAGAAATTATCTACATTTCATATTTATACACCTCAGCATGATTTACAAGTTAAACAGGTTGAATAAACAAAGTTTCAGGTTCTGTCCCAGATAAACAGAGAGCACCTATTTCTGGAACCTGACTTGGAACAGCTATAACTTTTAAACTACTGGGCCAAATGCCCCCAAAATTTAACCACAGCTAGAACACCAAGTTTACAACAACTTTTGTATAAACAAGTTTTCCAGAAAACATACTTAGCATCAAGCAATGACCAGATTTGTCCTTTGCTGTCCAGAAAAGATAATTAACCTTAAATTAATTATTTGTTAACATGGCAAAAGCATATTTAGTATCAACCAAGTGACTCATCAGAACACTCATGATACAATATTACCAGGAATCGATATGTTACTTACCAAACCATTATTCATATGGCCTTTATTAATTTATTTCCATAAAAGAGCATAATTAAGAGACACAAGCATAAGTACTCAGAAAAATCTACAAAAATTACAGGAGCATATACATGGCACCTAAACATCACCATAAAACTTTTAGGGTAATTGCACATGCCAAACTTCAGATATATAATTAACATGTGACAAGGTGCTTATTATTATAAATTAGGAAACTTAGGTTAAACAGTATCAGACAACAGATTTCAGATTATTCTTATGGTTCTACTACCATTAACACAAATCTCACCAAATGAGAGCACCAGCATAAGCATACTTTATTTATAGTGATTTATATAAGGATTAAAGCCATAAAACAAGTATAAATTACATATCAGTCATACAGTACTCCAAAAATCATGAAAGAATTATCAGAGCATAGTATTAACATACAAAGCATGCCATAAAATTTTCATCACATTTGGAGCCTTACACAGAAAGTTATGAATTTACTTTGACTAAACAAGATTAATTCCTAACAATTATTTTTCACAGAAAACATAGCAAATGTTATATTTTTAACAAAAACTATACTACTACAGGAGTGAAACAAAATTGGAATCACATCATTTGGATCTGCCAAACCCATGTTATGATTTTTCTAAAAACAACACAAAACAACTAAATACCAGAGAGAGAGAGACTGACAGAGGGACCCAACGGGTCAATGGGCCCCATATGTCAACGACTTCGAGGACAGAGTCGACTCTAGACCGCCCGAAAGCTCATCGACGGCGAGGTCTCAGCGACGGCCAAGGGCACCATCGTGCTCCCCACTCCCTTCCACGTCGATTGGTACAAGAAACCCTAACTCTACTGAACCCTAAGGACCTTACCCTTACGAATGGCGGCACAGCAGTGGTGCGCGGCTGACCACCGGTGTCCCTGACCAGAGACAGAGCGGTAGAGATTCACGCCGAGCAACAGCATGACGAGGAGAAGCCAACGGGACAAAAATGAAAGGAAATGGTGGACCAGAGAGCTCTGGCCACGACGCTAGTGACCATGGCGGAACTCCGGCGAGGTAAGCTCGCGGCGGAGAAGGCAATGCGGGCTTACCTTAGCTCGGCAGCTGCAGCCAAAACAACGACGGTAATGCGGGGAAGCTGGCGAAGCTCTGGGTGGAGTCACTCGGCTGAAAACACATCGACACGAGCGCCCGAGCTTGCCGAGGCGATGGCGGAGGGAAATGAGTGTTGACAAAGCCACCGAGGACGTTGCGGTGACCTTGTGGACGCATCTGGTGCTGACAAGTGGGACCAACGGCAACGTACGGACGCCACGAGTCCAACCATGCGGTGGCACCGACGAGCACCCTTCACTGACGCAGCCCTCATCCAGACTTAAACCTGACTAAAAATCGATTTTGTTCAACGATTAACTCCTAACTGGTTCGATGATTTTGCTGGCTATTTACTCCATGATGAAGAACTACATGAGGACTCCAACTTGGCTTAAAGATCCAAGCTTGATTTGGCCTGGATTTCAAACTATAAGCCTCCAAAGTACCCCTCGAGCAAACTGGGTGAATCCCAGACTTAGGAAAACTTCACAACCACCAAATCTGCCTTGTGGGCCACTTTAGAGCATGCTCTGCACATTTTCATGAAATGGCCCCCAAAAGAACTTTTGTTGCCCATGAAATTTGCCACAGCTTCGCTAAAGGGTGCACCAACTTGCAAAGACTCTAGCACTAATTTCATAAAGGATCTTTGAAAAACACTCTAGAGAGTCAAACTTGGTCAAACAAGGATAACTAAGACCTAGGGTCACTTTTTAGGCTAAACACTGAACATGAACATTGATCCTTAAGGCAAGATAAGCATAGATGAACTAATTACCAAGGTTAGCCAGACCCTAGCACAAGGTACACTAGATCATGAGCATATCAAGCACAAAATAGATAGAAAAGCACATAAAATGATAGGGTCCACATGGCATGATGCTCATGGAATGAAATGATGATCATGCTCATGTCATGCAAGAAAAGAATGCAACCATAACACTGGGGTGTTACAATCACCTTATGGCTATCACCACCATCACCATGATCCTTTAGGCTCCACCACTTGGCATGTACCAACCTCATCTAATCTACACACATTAAGCATAGAGGTTAGTACTTTAGGTTCCATCAATTATCTAAAACCAAACTTGCGCTTTCAATGTGAGGGGGTCACCGTCCATTTTCCACTGACTGATGATCTACAGATCTGGATGCTCCCCAAAGACAGTTACAAGGTTGATGGAGGTGAAAAGGTTAGTTGAAACATCAGTTTTCGACCCAAAGTGGATGACAGGTGGACCCAGGGATCCATGGCACGTCTTTCGACCACCCTTGGATCAAACCATCTTACAGGGATGGTGGAGATGTGTTGTCATGGCAATCAAACGGATCAATGACGTGGACAGTGCTAGGGGGTGGCAGGCGCCCCTAGGTGGCGGCGGCCGCCAGGCCACTTTACCCAGTTAGCTCTCTATCATGTCCACATGTCATCCCAACCTCAAATTTGATCATTTTTGGTATTTTCCCTACATGCAAATAAACTTCCAATGACATGTGGAACTAAGTGAATTATAAATAAAAATTCTATCATATCATGTTGATTTACCTTGTATATGGGTGAAATGTTGATGGTCAAATGGGGTGTTAACGACCATCAACAGTCAACTAGCGCCACGTGGCGTGCGACGACTAGAGGGGTCACGTGGACCACGTGGACCAGCCGAGGGCATGAGTCCACGAGTCCACCATGGACCGGTCATGGCGATGGCCATGGGAGCTGACTGAAGGTCTCTAGGACGGTGCTTCGGTGTGTGTGCTCCCATGCTAATGGCACAGGATGAGTGTGGGCAGAACAGTGGGTGCATCTAGGCGCTCGCCGGTGGTGGGGAGCAGCCGGTGGCGGTGGCGCTCGCGGCGGGATGGCTTAGCCTCACCAAAGCAAGTCCGGCGAGCTAGTGCAACGTGCAGTGGGAGAGTGGGGTTGCGTAGGGGGTATCGCCCGATCGATTACACTCGGCGAAGTCCAACGTCCAGTTTTAGTAATGGAAAGGCGATATAGGTAGAGTTTGGTGGCAGCGGAAATTTGGCGGCGGTAGACCCAAGCGCTATGAGCTAAGAGGGCAAGGGCACGAGCAATGCAAGTGAGTGGGAAGAAGTAGGGGTAGCGGGGCGCCTTTTATAGGCGCTCAACCATAGCAGCGAGTAGGAGAGCCGCAACTCTAGGCCAACGGTGACAACGCTAGCTAGTGGCACAGAGTCATAGGGCGAGCGCGGCTTGCAAGCGGTTACGATGGCAGCGTTGCACAGACGCGCGCGAAGCGAGAGAAGTCAATGACAGCACACATGAGCTAGGCACGAGGAGGCAGATGGCGCGGTGTTGCGGCTAAAGCCATGCCGGCATGGGCACGATGTGTAGGGATGGGTACAATCTTATAGTTGGGTCGCTAACGAGTGGGGCCCACCTGTCGGTGACCTTGCCACAAGGGACCCATGTGACAATGAGAGAGGGGAAAGGGCGCAGCTGTGGCTTGGGTCACCAAGCTAGCTAGGCTAGCTGCATGAGTAGGAGAGGAAAGGCGAGTCACAACCTTTCTAACGTAGGCAGAGGCGAGGGGGGAAAGAGGGGAGGGCGTGGCCACCTATCTAGGCTAGGACGACACAAGCACGAAAAGGAGGAGGGAAAGAGGAGTCTCGACTAGGTTGGGCCGATTTGACCGTGGGCTCGAAAGGAGGGGAGAAAAATAGAGGAAAAAAATATTTTCTATTTATTAAAACAGGATTTCGGTGAATGTCTACAAAAATAATATACACGTGCGATCTAAAATCACATGAAGGCAACAGGCATTGTTTCTACCTTATATTTCTTTTTAATTTATTTTGTAAAAATCTTTCATTAGTTCCTAGAAAGTAAATATCACTACTCAAAATATTCAAACTAATTCAAATAAATTCTAAATTTCATAAATTAAAAAATAGGGTGTTATATATAACCACCGTTCTCCATATAATACTCCCAAATGAAAGTTACCAATAGTGATATGATGTACCACATCTAAACCATCAATGTAAAGCTCCAGAGTACAAACAATTCAGGTCCACTTTATACACTAATGACATGTTTGATTTAACAGGTCAATTTCGCATGAGTCCATTCGATGAAGTTTGCAGAATCAACAGGCTCCACTTGATCCTGCAAACCATACACGCCCTAAGTGAGCCACATGTTTCCGCCAACCTATTTACAATGTTGATCTAACCCACTCTCAACAGCCAAGCTAAGATTAAACCCTAACAACCTCACATAAAAATAAAATACACATTGGTCACTATGGACTAACTCCAAATTGGGCTTATGTGATGTAAATTTGATTGTAACAGTTCAAAAGTCATGTGATGATTAAAATTCCCTAAAGTCCATAAATGATACTCCACACATGGCTCAGACAGTGAGGGCGTAGCAAAGCCTACCATCCATGGACAAGACAACAAATTTAAACTAACCGCATTCCAAGACAAAATTAGTCCTGAAATTCAAAACTGAAACCTACATTTCTTCCCACTCATCCAACCCCGATCGACACAAGAAATGGGGAAACACTATGCTTTGACTTCTTGTTGCCACCATAGTTGCGTGAAATGTTTAGAGGACATACACTAGTATAACATAGGGAACTCTGATACTACTAGTATAACATAGGGAAGAAGGGTAGTTAGTGCAGCCATGTAGACAAACTATTCTGGGCAAAGATGTCCGGAATACCGTCCCAGTTCCCCTTCTCCCTCGCTTCCCAGTATCCACCCACATAGCGGTAACTGCCATCAAAATCCTTCTTAAACCACCTTGGTCTCCATCCTTTTTCTTGCAGTTGTCGAGCCTGCAAAGTATGCCATGGGAGGTAAAGCACCCGGATGAGCAAAAAGAATCCTGGTCAGGGATGAGCTTGAATACCCAACTAAGATTTTTGTTCACCACTAATGTGAATGTTTATGTAACCATTAGATTGTGCCTTGTAACATGCTGCAGTAGCAAACTGTCCATCCATCCCAACCCTCCTAATTCCGTGAAATGGAAGACTCTAGTTACCGGCTACATATCAGCAACAGGTATTTTAAATTTATTAATTAATTTCTGAGCAAGTCAGTCCATACTAAAAACTATTAATTTGATCTTCTGTTTTACCTATTCCAGGTGATCACTGATCACATCTAGTGGTACGATAATGAGCTCATTTTTTAGAAACGATAACGAACTACAGTTGTGTTGTATCAACAGATCCAGTACTGCACCAATTTTCTATTTGCTTACATGGTGATGATCAGTCCAAGACGATTCATGCTGACATAATTCAGATAGAAAAGCTTCACAACCTCAAGGGGGCATTAGACCCACATTGCATTTCCTAACAACTTTATTTATGAGATGAACAAATAAATACTATGAAGACATGTCAATTGTTATCATTACCTGACAACCTATGAAAGACACAAGACAAAAGGCCATGTCAAGTCATATATAACTGTTGGTTACCTGCCGTTGCAGTTCTTCAAGCCTAACTTTCTCTGCATTTGCCATCTCATATTCACCATTTTCCAGATGCCTTTGGTCTGGTCTCAAACGAGAATCAGTAGGAGCCAACTTGTTCAACAAATGTGGTGTCAATTCATTTAGAGAAATTGCAAAAGGAGAAAGATTGTAACGTGTCTGATTAAGAGACTTGTCTCTCTCCCATAAAAGAACTGCTTCTGACATTGGGTCATACCCCTTGGGATTAACACTTGGATCCCCAAGGACATAATACATAGCTTCATCCCATTTTCCAATTAACATAGCTACTTTTTGCCCTGTTCTATTATCTTGCACAAATCCGTGCACCTGCAGAAATGATTAGAACAATTTAAGTGTCAAAACCTATGCTTGATCAAATAGATATTCAAGTGCTTGTACAGCTGCAAATAGACTGCTGCTAACTTACAGCCTACCCTTCGATTTTGGCCTAAGTCTAACAGGGTAACCAACTAAACAACTTGGTTCACATGAATCGCGTAACTGGTTCAGAAATCAGCAAACATCACCCAACGTTCTCTATAAATATCTAGAAAGGTGCTTTAGTTTTTATTAAAACATTTAAGGCCTGTTTTCGTCATGACCACAGTAGGCAGGCAGGTTTGACAGTCCACAGCTGGTGTTCGGTTCAGTGTGTTGAAGTGTATAAGTGGATAGCCTACCTCTTCCCAACAGCTTAAGCTTTTGGGTTCATCTGGTTAGTGAAGTTGTTATGACCGGAATTCCCTATACCCACCGCAAGCCCAGCAGCGGCTGAAGGAGGGGTGCTGCGGGCGGCCAGGGGCTATAAGCCCACAATTATCTTTATTATATAATTTTATAGGGTGTCAATTATTATTGTTGAGAGAGAGTTATAAATACTTGTAAAGACTATTGAGACAGGTTTAAGTAGAAACATATTATTGTTTTTGGCTTCCTCAAGAAGTCGGGAGAAACCCTAGCCGCCCACCTCTCCTACGCCAGCTCCTTCCCTCTCACTGCGACGGCGCCGCCGCGTCGTCTCCCTCATTCGCTCAGACCTAGACAACCTCCCTCGCACCCATACAACCTACGTTCATCGTCCGGTAGGGTTAGAGATGTCTGGTCCCCCAGCCTCCACCGTTCCTCCATCGGCCTCCACCACCGCGCCGCCAGCGTCTTCTCCGCCCTTGGTCTCCGGTGCGCCAGCCTCAGGCGCCCAGCCGCTAACCCTGAAGGGTTGGCTGGGCTAGTCGGCCAGATCGCCCAGGACATGGCCGGTCTAAAGGCGGCCTGGGCGAGCTCCTAGCCACCACCACTGCCCAACCACCGTTCCAATCGGCTAGGTCCGGCGTGCCGCTTCATCTCATGCGCTGGCCATCGTCGCCATCACCGCTGCCGTCATGGGCCATGAGTGCCTGAATGCTCCAGTGTACACGATGGCCACATCCCCGACCCCGACGTTGGGTCTGTCCATGGTACCCGATTCCGACGCTTCCTACGGCGGCGTTCCACCTCTGCCCTCCACCGGCGTGTTCCACGGCGGCCTCGACGGCAACCTGCTCTACGCGGGTGCTCCGTATATTGGGCTGTCCTCGTCCTTCGGCAGCGGCGGCAACCTTGCTTTTCCGACCGAGGACCACGCCGCGGGCGCCCAGGCCGCCCCAAAATTCTACAAGCTCGAGTTCCCGACGTTCGATAGTGGGGTTGATCCTCTCAATTGGCTGAACCACTGCGAGCAATTCCTCCATGGTCAACGCGTGGTCAACGCGTGGTCAACGCACCCTGCTTTCGGATCGCACATGGCTCGCTTCGTACCACCTTTGGGGCACAGTGCAGACATGGTACTACGCGCTGGAGCAGGACGAGGGCATGCCCACGTGGGAGCACTTCCGCGAGCTGTGCCAGCTACAGTTCGGCCCTCCTGTGCAGGGTACTAGGCTGGCCGAATTGGCCCGCCTTCCGTTCCAGTCAACCGTCTAGGAGTACACGCAGCGCTACAACGCCGTGGTGTACCACGCTCACGACCTCTCCCCACGCTAGAAGGCGGAGTTGTTGTGCGTGGGCTGCCTGAGCACATAAAGGTGGATGTGGAGATCAGAAATCTGCCCGACCTTCAGACGGCTCAGTACCTGGCACGGGCCTTTGAGTGCCACGCGGCGGCTTTTCTGCCGGCACCACAGCCGCGCGGGAACCATGCTCCCAGCCAGCCACGCCCTCCTCCAGCCCCTGCAGCGGGGTACCCAGCGCCGCCTGCGACAACAACTGCGGCTGCCCCGAGGTTTCGTCGCCTCTCACCGGCCGAACAAGTTGAACGGCGCCGCCAAGGACTCTGCTATAATTGTGATGAGCCCTTCGTCCGTGGCCATGTATGTTAGGGTCTCTTCTACTTGGAATCCGGAGACTATCTTGACGACGACATCCTAGCCGACGTGGCGGTGGCGGCCTTGGGTGATGGGCCACCTGCCGACCCAGCGCCAACAGCAGCTCCGTGCGCACTCACGCTGGAGCCTGGGGCCTCTCCAACGGTCTCCCTCTACGCCCTCGCCAGGGGGCGGACCGAGAACACCATGTTACTGTCGGCCACGGTTCACGGCCATCATGTCGTCAGGCTCCTCAACTCCGGCTCCACGACTGTCGACGAAAGTTAGTCGGCGGTCTATCTTGGGGTATACCCACGTTAGTAGTTTATCCGCAGACAGGTGCGTAAGCCACAAACTCGATGGTGACGCAAGACAGACAAGGATTTTATCCAGGTTCGGCCGCCGTGTGGCGTAATATCTATGTCCTGCGTCTGGTTGTATTGATCTGAGATGTGTTGAATTTTACTAAGGGGGTCCCTTGCCTCACTTTATATAGTCCAAAGGGCAGGGTTACAAATATGGAAACTAATCCTAGTCGGTTACAATTGCCATAGATAATATGATATCAATTCCTATCTAACCGACTACAATCCTGCTTGATCTCTACATCTTGTTCCCTTGCGTGAAACTCCAAGTAGTTGGATCAAGCCTCGAACTGTCTCGTAATGGGCCAAATCTCCTGACCCAACGTAAGGGTATAGGGGTTTATACCCCCACAGCTAGTCCCCGAGCACCATGTATTGTGATGTAACACGCCGTCTTGAGCTTCATCGACCAATGAGGCTTGACGTCTCCAACCAGTAGAAAAATCGCACGAACAGTTGACAATTGACCAATGTTATCAACGAAAGAGCAAGTTATTAGAACAATGCATGGTGCTCTTGAGAAAAAAGATTTCTTTCCTGGTGAAGTGTGCCCAATTTACTTTTTGGAAGAAGTATACACTCTCAAAAAGCAAGCATATTCACCGCAAGGTGAAGTGTGCCCACTTAGTCCCGAGCCTGGTAGGTGACGTAGGCACGTGGTGCTAGGGTCTAAAGAGAAAAATCCACATAGAAATTCTGATACTGAGATGCATCGCCTGATGCATCATATCGATGTAGTCCCCGAGTTTGCTAGAAGGCGAAGTATGAGCCTTGTAGCAAGGTCCAAAATATTAAAATCATCTCTCAGTTGTATATGAGTCCAATTCATATGTAACTGAAAAGAGCAACCCCCAAGCATGGATAGTAACCATAAGCGTGCTCAGTGGCCTGCATAATCTTCGATCACGGAGTATAGACTGGTCAACCAGTCCCCGAGCATGGTTGGTAACCTTAAACGTGCTCGGTGATCGGTACAGTTCCCAATTTTGTCATGTAGACTGGTCGACCAGTCTCCGAGCACGGTTGGTAACCGTAAACGTGCTCGGTGGTCGGTATAGTCCCCGGTTTTATCATGTAGACTGGTCGATCAGTCCCCGAGCATGTTTGGTAACCATAAGCGTGCTCGGTGGTCGATACAGTCCCCGAACACTGCGCAGGTCCAGACGAGCTCTCGATCTTAATAAACCCTTCACTTGAATTTTGAGTCTTTCACATCCTTTCTTCAATTAATTCGCGACGTGACGGAGCGTCAGCCCATCTTGTCAAAGCTGTCAAAATGTCAGTCCGGCGCGTGAAAAGAAGTGCCACTGGAAACACAGCCGCCCATCACGCGAACCGAAGCAAAAGTAGTTCCAACAATCATTTAAAAAATACGGCGGATTTATTGTAACAAAAACTGGAAACTGAAACGACATTCTTGCCGCAGAAACTGCACACTTCCCTAAGATTCACGAAGTGGAAGAGGTGGTTGCCCTGTGATAAATAGCCAAAGTAGTGTACTACTAGATTTCCACCCAGCAGTCGCATACACTAGCCATTCGCCTTGTTCCTTGCGCCTTGCCAACGAGTTAGATCCAGATCACACCCATCGTAGCGAAATGGCCAAGAGTGATTAAAAAAAGAGAGCCGAAACGATGGCGAAGGAATGGAAGAAGTCCAAGTCCACCACGAAGTCCATCAACGAGCTCGTCGAGATGGGGCTTCTGCATATCCAAGATTGCTGGTGGAGTATACCACAATCTTCGTGATGGGATGAAGAATCATTATCTCAACTGCCCTTGGAACACTTCCCAATCTAAATGGTACAAGAAGTGGCTTTACATCCGGGAGGAGCCGAACAACACAACTTTCTGCGATGTTGGCTATGTACCAGAGAAGAGTCAGCTGGACGGACCGACCAGAATACACTAGGCAGGTCGAAGAACTGATGAACCTGATCGAGTGGTCGCGTCTGGATGGACCTGGCGTGGTCGGGTACTTCCTCAGTCGCCGAGTGCAGCCATGCCAGAGGAGAGTACACCCGGGGTACGAATATCAGGGGAGCCAGGACATGACCAGGATGTTGAAGGAAAACCCGGAGAAAACAGAGGTCCATCGCCGGATCAGCGAGCTCTTCAATCTCGCGGACAGCAGTTTTGTGCGGAGTGATGACCGGATGCACGTATACAAGCTTGCTCGACCAGCTCCAAAGGTAAGCAACCAGTTTGCACAATTTGCAAGTTTGTTCGTTGTCATCCTTAACCCTTGATCAATTGTTGCCACTGTCTTGCAGATTGGAGACATCGACCGAGCGTCAGTGTATGTGTCACTGGCGCCAGGCATGGAGCACCCGGCGGGAGTGGACCCGTCCATGGAGAACGCTGCTTGGTGTTATCCGTACACCAGCAGAGATGATGATGCCGACCAGGTGGCGCCGACCACCGATGATAGAATCACGGGCAAGAGACCGGCGACGGAGGGCCGTCCCGAGTAGGAGGAGCACCGACAAAGTCAGCCCAAGGTCCTTCATCCGGCCAGGGCTCAGCTTCTGGAGCCCGAGCACGAAAGCGTCGCCGGATGCTTCAAGTTCTTGATGACGACGAGGACGAAGAAGAGGCAGCCCCAGGCCTGGTCCACAGGTCGCGTAGACACCCTGAGGTAGTCCCGACGCCTAGCTCACGGCCTGCGGAAGATCCGCCCATCGCACAGGCTGCTGATAAGCAGGCGCGCCCAGATCGGCCGCAGCCAACGACGACTGTAGGACGCGCCAAACGCAGTCTTTTCCACGTTGCACAAAGCCTCCGACCTGTAAGTAAAAAACTGTTTTCCATAGTGTTAAATCTCAGGCAACTATGATTGATATTATGAAAAAATTTGTAGTGCGGCCTCCGACATTGACCCCAGCGCTGTTGGGAGTTCAGAACCATCGGAGCCACCCGTCATGGAGCAGGCCCCTGCACAGCCTGCAACCTCCCCGACTAGGGAGGAAGTCCTTGCAGGCGCCCCCCCACCGAGCAGCGCACCAGAAGAAATGGCCAGAGCTCCCTCCCCTGCTCTTATGGAGGAGCCATCCGGCCAGCCGGTGACGCCACCCGACATCCCTAACCGGGGAAAAGGCCCGATGGCCCCTTCCGCTATGGTGGGAAGGAGCACACGAGACGAGGAGGCCCAGGCGAGCTCCGAAAAGGAGGTAGAAGAGATCCAGGGGCATCCTCGTGACGGGCGCCAGCATATTTATGTCTGGCGTCAACGTGGGGATCACTGGGCTGACCACGAAGAGATCACAGAAGTCGAGGAGGCGGACAGAGTAGAGCGAGCCGCTAAGCGCCTTGTTAGTCAAGTTAAGGTAAGCGCCTTAGAATCTCAAAAATAAATGGTACGATCGTAGCTTTGTTATGAAAACATATGTGTTCGTGTGCTTGAAATTCACAGGATGTAATGAAGACGGCGAAATATCGTAAAAGATGTTTCGACCAGATTGAGGGAATCGTGGCCGAGAATAAAGCCCTGACCGGCGAAGTAGATCGGCTTCGGTTGGAGGTCGAGAAGGCCTCAATGGATAGGACTGCTCAAGAGCAGATGGCCGATCTGTCTCTGCGACTAGCCAACAAGGATAGAGAAAAAAGAGGTAATATTGGAGGAAAAGCCAACAGGCTTAGATTGATTAATTGAATAGGTAACACTGAGGGTTTACATATATTGAGAGGAGAGGGACAGCCCAAGGGGCTAGTCCAACCTGGCGCATGGCACAGGAGTCTAAGCAATGGCACAGGAGCCAAGGGATTATAATAAGTGAAATATTAATTCTAACACCCCCCCGCAATCGGAGCGTCGGTGGAGCGGATGTTCAGATTGGAGCGAAAT
>Ga0182004_10000299_pt1 | contig 27673 bp, 28 predicted proteins | sample Sormic07211540_1_FD_120479 | JGI IMG/M metagenome (GOLD analysis project Ga0182004, IMG submission 120479) | Endophyte microbial communities from Sorghum bicolor roots, Mead, Nebraska, USA - 072115-40_1 MetaG | ecosystem: Host-associated > Plants > Roots > Unclassified | place: USA: Nebraska...
AACGAGCCCAGCCAACCACGCTGTGCTCGCCAAACTCGCCGCCATCCATGGAGCTGATCGTGCACGACGTCCTGGCGTTCCACCGCGTCGACCGCGCCGCCTACGAGCACCTGCTCTCCCTGGCAAATGTGAGGCTGCAACCCGCGGTAGGTACCCACCCTATGTTTAACCGTTCGATTCTTTTCTTAGATTCGTGCGTGTTTGCTGACGTGGATGTTCTCGCGCTAGTTCCTTATTTCTATACCAGGTTTGAGCAGGTCACATATTGTTACGGATAGAGTAATTTTTTTTTACTACTCGGTTGGTTTTTGCATTTATTGTGCCCCAACCGTCCATTATGGATGTATCCGGATCTTCTCTGGTTTTCCCTGTGCGGCAAGCTTTACGACTTCGTTCATTACTTCCAGTGTTCATCCATCGTTGACCCGCTTTACTCTGTTTCTTTCTCATCTCTAAAGTATTCTCCACACAACCGATTCTCCAACATATCTCTCAATCAACTGTTCGTTCGATCTACTTCACCCAGCCCGTGGAATCTACAAAGCTTCGCCCCCCTCCCCCCAGTCAGTTTCCGAATCTCTCTAGGCTTCATCCTCCATCTATCCCTAGCAGGCCCTTTGTTTGATGAAGCGCTGGTTTCTTTGCAAGCTAATCGGTACGTCTATCTTCTCGGATCCGTAATTTATTTTCGCATACCTATTACGCAGCGACCTTTTGCTAAAATCATCAAACTTGTTGGGTTTTTTCTATGTTTCCTTTTCAGTCATCACTTCTGTTCATTATTTGTTGTACCCAAAAAAAATTGGCATAGTTATGTCCACGCTTCCTCGTCTCGTCTCATCAGTTCATATAGATCTGCCTATTAGATCTGTTATGCTTGTATTCTAGTCTTGATATAGTTGGCTTAGTCCGGCGCTTTATTAAGCCCTTTTTAGTTGCACAACAATGAAAATGTATTTATATTCCATTCACCCCCTTTTGTACTGTTTTTTACATCACTGCTCGCAGCCATTCATTCAGTTTCTGATTTTGTCTGCAGTGTTCTCTCTATCTTCAACTCTATTCAGCTAAAATTTCTGAACAGAGTATTATGGACATCTCCACAAACATGGATACAGGCTCTGTAGCGTCACGATGCTCAGTCAGGCTTATACACGAGGTTGTTTCAACCTTTGGTGCGCAGCAAAAAGATTTGGTCAGGGATGTAGGTTTTGACGGCTTGCTTCATTTTCCCTCGCTCAAGCAGATCAACCTTCGGTTTTCAGCATGGCTCATGTCTCGGGTTGACGAACCGTCCCAGTCCATACACATATGTGACGGAACTGTCATTCACTTTACCAAGGAAGATATTGCAAAGGTTTTTGGTATTCCTGGTGCTGGTCGATGTATAGTCATTGCAGTTGCAAAGCGAGGTCTCAGTGATGCATCGATTACTGCAGTACCCGGTCAGATCAACCTTAGTCATCTCCGTAGTATAAAGGCTGCACAAGCTGTTCTCGTCCGAGAACGTGATGCGTTAATGACTTCTACTGAGCAGGACGAGTTCAAGGCCGCTTTTGTTCTGTTTGTAATGTCCTCATTGTTCGCCCCTTGCGGAAAGCATGACCGTGTCTCTGATGACTATATGCATGCTATCGTTGATCCTTCCAACATCAGATCTTATGATTGGGCTGATTTTGTATTACGCCGACTACTCGCTGCTGTTTCCAAGCTGAAGGCAGATTTATCAAGCAATGTGAAAACCCCATATATTTATGGATGTTCTTTGTTCTTACAGGTACTACCTTGTATTTACATGTTTTTCTGTAGTATGTACTGGCAGTTAATTCATTAGTCAGGATTTTCGCCTTTGTAGTGTACTTGTGTTTTCTTTTTAACTAAGTATCTAACCTTATGTTTTGTCATGCAGGTTTTGTACCTAGACAGTGTTGATTTAGGTCCCCTCTCCATGGATCACACGTCATTTCCTCGTGTCCGTTGCTTTACATACGATCGCTTAAGGGCCATGATTGCTGCCGACAGTAGCTATCCTGGTTCTTGTTTGAATTCCATCGGATCTCCGTGTATGCCTAAGGTAAGTTATGTGTAGTGTCCTTTTCCAATCGTCTGACTCATTGCTATCATCTTTGTTCGGTCTTAATTTTTGGAGATCTCCCGTTAACTTATTATGCAGCTAACAATTCTATACCCATCTATATGCAGCTGAGATCTCCTGAAGGGGTTTGCTATCAATGGGCTTCATCCAACCGTTCTGTTCTTCAAAGCAGTATTCCAGACAGCATGTTAGACTTATGGGATGTTTCCACCTCGTTGACACGTGTTCTCAAGATCCCAGATGAGGTACTGCCGTTCTTTATTCTGTTTTTTCTATTTTTTTCAAACTTTTGGTAGCGCTACATGTTTTACCATTCTTTTTACTTTTATTGACCAACTATCGCAACTGTTTATACCTTTTAATTTGCACTATACTTAACTTAAACGGTTCTTCTTGATCTAGGCTGCTGGACCCATTTTTGTTGCGCTGTCTGATTTCCAAAGCCACTCTAGTTCAGCAGTTTTTGAACACCAAGCCAGTTCGTCTACTGGCAAAGAGGCCGTGAAAATGATGTCTCTATTACTCCGTATCATTGAGCCGTATGCTAACGGATTTAGCTACCAGCCATCTACATTTGTGCAGTGCCCTCATGCCGGTTTGCCTGCTTCCCTAATTATTTTGCATTTATCTACCTGGCATTCTTCATACTTTTTTCGAATAAACTTTAGTTTTCTTTTTGTTTTCTTTGTGCAGGTCTATGCCGTTCTTGGAAATCAGAATCCCCATGTTCTACAGGAAAGCATGTGCACAACTCACTGCAGCTAAAGAGGAAGTACACATGCTCCTATCCTGATGCCCCCCCCTCTCATGTCGTCGCCTTGAGAATAGTCTTAGTTCCTGCGCAGCAATGGCTCGTTTTTTTCTACGTTCTAGATCCGATAAGGACATTAGGTGCAATGATCTCAATGCACCCCACACGGCTGATGAATCCCCTTCTTATCCGATCCCCAATTTAGGATCCGTGGCCCGCACCGAATCTCGTTCTCCATGGGAACTCGGCTGCCCATATCTCATTGATCGTTCGATGGCTGCTGATATGTACAAGAGGATCGTTTCGGTTGAAGATATTGATAAGTATGTCTATCTCGTAGCAATCTCCGTCAGTAGTTTTTGTCAATAATCATTCTTTTTGAAAATTAAATTCTCACTATCGCAATAATCCATTGCAGCGAGATTATTTCCAATTTGAAATCATATTCATCCTATAGTAATTAACCATGTTATGTTACAATTGGCGTTTGTCCACCAGGCCCTGGATTGTTCATTATTGTCCAAAATATATTGAGGTACGGACTTCTGCTGTGAAGTCCCAGTTCCTTGGCAAATCTGAGTTGGAAATGGAGCTCTTTGATGCTGTACTCTGTAGGTTCAAGCAGTTTGATGACCACTTATATGTTAATGAAGGTCCCTTACGTTGGAGGCATTATGTTGAGTGTGATTTCATGGTCTGCCAGTTATTTGTTATACCCCTTATGCTATTTAATTTTCATGTACCGCTCTGTTTTTTATATAATCAAACTTTTCGTGTCATTTCATTACATTTCTCGCATGATACTCTTTTTTTATTACAGGTATCCTTGCTTGCCGGTTCCTTCGACTTGGCTGATCCTACTGTGTCCTCACTTTTTTACGGACCACATATTTCCTATGATGTGACCTCATGCAAGATTGTAAGTTTGTAGTACTCGCACACTACCTTTTGTTTTTGGTATTTCTCGTTTGTTATGTATTCGCTAATTATAAAAGTAACTCCTTGTTTAATGTGATTATTTCTAAATTCGTTTCTATTATTTTATCTCACTTATTCTTTTTTTCTGTATAGTTGTTCTTCCCTGCCTTACTTCAGCATCGCTGGGTATGCTTTGCATGGCGCATGTCGGACAACACAATTGTTGTCTATGACCCCTTCTATTCTTCCACTTGTCCAACATTCACTACTGCCTTCTACCAGCGCATTGCCAACATACTCAAATCGGCAATGACGAGGGTCTCGCGTGTCATACTGAGTGGCTGGCCCCTCCCATGGAACGAGGCCCGTGTAGAAATTTTCTATCACGGCCAAAGTCAGTTCAAATGGTTTGTACACTCCGTTTTATCTTAATATCCTTTGTTGCATACTGACTGATTATATATATTTAATCCTCCCCTTTTCAGGCCAAATCGATCTGGTGTGCTTTGCCTAAACTTTTGCCGTTGTTTTGATGGCTCTCAGCTGCGTGGAACCGTTGACATGGTACGTGCTCGCGAGATAGCTTGATTAGTCACTTTGGTTAATTCAGGAATCTAAACTCTCTGGAATCCAAGTTGCCCACCAATCTATGTATGCATAACTCATCATGCTTATTCTTTTTTCAGTCCCAGGTTCATGATATATCTGCACTGTTGCTTGCTGATTTGGCCTCACTTGCCGATAATCTTGGATCAGCCCCTTCAATATTTCGTCAGATCGAAGCTGTACCTCCTTTGGCGCCTCTCCCCTTATCCAACTATGTTGAAGGATAGGCAGTCCTTTTTCGCAGTATTTAGACTTTGTTTGAGTGTTTACAGCCACTATACTGATTTATTCCTTTTTTTTGGCAATGCTGCCTGACTTAATATTTCTGATGTATTATAGGTATTTTATCTTAAGCTCCTTTAGTTGGACTATGGTATAACATGTATAAATGTACCTAGTATTTGCAACCTGCATTGCGTTTTGCTAAGTAAGCAGTGTCCAGAAACGCAATCACCATGAGCGGACTGTTTAACGCAGGAACACACGTCAACACTTTTACAACCACATGCACCTCACTCATATTTCACAACTCCAAACAATTCATTCTATCTAAAATTTACTAGCTACCCAGCCCGCTTGTAGTGACACTCGTCCACGGTGTTGTAAATCAGTCCGTCGTTGATCAAACCATCCAGCACCCTCCTATTATGTCAAGTTAAAAAAGTTGTTAGATCTATGTATCAGTTCCAGTTTATAATTTCGTAACCACGTCATGTTACCTCATGGATTGGCTGTCTAGACCCATTTTGCACTTTATGTATTCTTCCGTCAACCCTTCTTCGTTGTACCTGTTTTCATCAAACCTGACGGATTGGAAGGGACCCTTTTAACAGCATACAACAACAGTAGTTTCAATCGTACTCACCTTTCCTCATCCTGAGCCATGATCATCAGAACCCCTTCCTTGTCGATCTCTAGGCGCGCTCTTGTCGCATGCTGTTCACCATCAATCTTTGCACTTCGTCTGCTTTGAAGATCTAAATGCTCATGTATGACGCTCAACATGTGTACAGTTAACGTGTTGTAGTCGGTCACTTCCCTGCGTTTTCAGGTGTCGTGATGGTCAGTAATGTAAGCAGCTGCCACAGTCGGCCTCACGCATTGTTTTTTTTAGTATCCCACCTGGCTAATAAAGTGTTCAGCATCGCATCGCCATCTATCACCGTGCAGGTTGCATTAACTGTGTAGTACCCTCCAACCCTGCAATGTTGAAGCTTATAGCCTTGGGCTTGTATTCTGTTTTTTCTAATTGTAGAACCACGCTTACCTAGAGCCACTCATGTCGGTGTAACCTTCCTCGTCTCTAGGCCTTAGTGACAGTAGTTTGTCTCAGTCCGATGGCATTTTTTCAGCATTGAAAAATAGTGTAAGAGCACATCTAATTGCACTATTACTAGTAGTTTTTAATATCAAATCCCCATATCCTTGATCTTACCAAATACGGGCTTTTATGGAGCCGGTGCCATCGTATAACTCATAGTCCGTCCATCTTTCTTCTTGTTCCACTGATGTCAGCATGCCGCATATCTCCACCTGAAAAGAATGTCCATGTTCAAGTGTCATTTGTACATCATTCTTATTATCCTAAGCCAGGTTGTACATCATACATCAATGCAAGATCAAGGCTGGAAATGACTTTGTATAATTGTTCAATTACCGTGTACACCTGGCTCCCGTTGATCACCAGCCTTCCTTGGTCCCTCGAGACTCCACTGGCTTCCCTAATCATCTTTATAGTAACTTTCATCCTGTTTGGGTATCGAAACGGGACTTGTCTCGCTATCCCCCCCTCAACTGCTCTTTCATCGGGCATTATTGATCTTGTGTTTGAGTCCTCCATGGACATTGTTTGAATGGTCTTGAGCTCGTAGAGTTTGGTCCCTATTTATTGGTTTGTGCTTGGAGTGCGTGGTCATTTAGTTTGGCTTCCCATGCAAGGAGGCGCCTATCCTCATTTAAATTTCAATTTTTTTTCTTGCCTCTTCTCCTTCCCGCTTTCATTTTTGATTTCTTCGTCTATTTGCTCACTGCAGATGCAGTGTTTAGCCTCATTATATGTTGTCTTCATATTTTTCAACTTAACCCTTTTTGTTAATGTCTTTTCCACCCGCACTACATGCATTGTCATCCATATATTCATTTTTGGTGATACGAACCTAGTCATTAGACCCATGGTATACAATATGTCTGCCCGTAAATCCATCCCAATGACCGTAACTTTTATATCCTCGTGTCATGTATCCGAGTTTATCGGTTCCACTATTACTTAGGCTTTTCCTTCATAGTTTGGTGGATAAAGTGGATAGTATTTACACTTTTTGTCTTTCATATTTTCTCAATCCCACGACCATTTTTGTATAAAAGCACGCTCTAATCCACAATCTTAGTTTTTTACGTCTTAATTATCGTATCAGAGTTTATCGCGTTTCTTGGTTTGAAGCTAAGTTATTGCAGTCAAGTTATCGAGTAAGTTGTTTCACTCTGGCTATCTTTGTTCTGTTGTCTTATTATTGCTTATTCAGGCACAACACTACCATTTTCATGTTGGTAGAGAAGTATGTTTGCTTCATAGTCAAGCTAGTATCATTCTCTTGTCTTGCTTGCTTATCCCCACCCCCAGCTCCATTACAGAGACATTATTGGACTTGTACCTATCACTCACCTTTACCAGCACATTCATTGTACTGACTTGCTCCATCACTTCTTTTGTCCACAGTTCGTCCGAAGGCACTCCAGAATTCTATTCTTAAATGTTATGAACACCCACTCGCCCATACTCTGTTCACAAGTTGACACCTCATGTCCTCTATTCTTCTATAAATACACTTCATCCTGCACATTGCGTACTCGCTCAAATCAACCAGTTCTTTTTTATAACACACTTCCTGCGGCCTCAATGGATCCAGTCGCCCGTGTTGAGACTCCACAGGCCACCCAGCCCACGTCCGATGACACTTTGTCCGCCAAGCGCCCATTGAGCCCTTTGCATCCCGACGATTCTCATATCGAACAATCTCCTAACCCTAAGCGCCTCCATTCCATATACTCCGATCCTGTTGCCGCCGCGGAAATTGCTGCTGGAAAGCGCCCCATGGTAGAGAGTCCCATCGACAACGTTCACCCCGACCCCGACAGTTCGGATGATATGGGCCGCCTTCTCGATGCCATAGCCTCTCAGCAGTCTTCCGACGACGATGACGTCCAGATTCTTCCACAGTGCACTAATGCTTCACGCGTTCAGGTTCTTTGGCTTAAACCTTGACCTCGCATCTGATACACCCCTTTTTTAGTGAGTCCTCTTTCAGATGTCAATTGTTTGTGTACACGTTTCAGGTTAGTTCACCTTCTTTCAACAAAGAAGGTTCTGGTGGCGCGTATGGTGTCATGTTCTTCGAGCGTATGGAGCTGCAGGATGGTCGTGTAACCCTGGTTGGGTGTCGTAGCCCTCAGCCCGTACCCGTTGCTGGCTCTCCTCTTTTCTCGCCTCAGGTCGGGCAGCAGACTACCCCATCTGCACGCCGCCCCGCTGTGCAGTCGCCGACCGCTGTCCCTCCTCTGCACCCTTGCCCTCGCCCTATTCTGTCGCCTCAACCAATCCATCCTAGGCAGGAACCCATGTCTGAACCAGTAAGTATCCATGCATATATATGAGCACGTTAATTTCTGAAACTGTTGTTGAAACCTTAATCGCAGAAGTTATGAAGCTGTTTCACCTGTTGATTATGAACGTCGTTGATTCAGTAACTCAATGGCTCCCTGTCTATTTTTTGAATAGGTTGGCTTGAAGCCCGCTGCGTGCAAGGAGCCCATCGTGCTGGACCCTCTCCCTCTGCATCGCACCCGATCGTTCATAAAACAGTTCACCGGAGATTTCAAGACTCGTGTCGTTAGTACCTTCTCCTTTTTATACTTTTTAATCATGAACTGTGATGTTGTAGTAACAGGCGGACCGCCTCAGAGGCCAAAACGGCCCATTGACCCCCCATATTTGCCAGATAATAACAAAACTAATGGAAGCACCAATTTTTTTCTTATACATTAATTTGTACACCACAATCGAGGCCCTGCTTGTTTAGTCCCCAGCTCCTCCGCTTGTTGTATTGTAACTATTTTAAGCCATTATTGTAGCCTATATTTATTAACCAAAAACATCTTTCACAATGCTTGTAGGCACTCCCCTCAACTTTTGCTCATGAGTTCAGACGTGAAATTGGTGGGCGTGTCCACCTCCTCGGCGATTCCATGTTCCCTCACCAAGTATCGGTTGTTCACGAGGGTGGCCGGGTGTATTTCGGGTCTTCTGGTTGGGCTGATTTCGTAGCTGCCGAGCGTATCCTGTGTTTTGACGTAGGACTCTTTGTTCTTGTAAGGCCTTCCAGGTTTGTCATGAGGTTGTATGGCCACAATGGTTTTGAGAAGCCGATGTCACTTCATTCGCCGGGTAGCTCACACTTTGTCTTCCCCCGTCCGCCTTCTTCTCCGGCAACTATCCATTCGCCGACTGGTGGACCATTTCATGTTCATGCAACTACCAAGGATAGTACTGTCCCCCCTCCTCCCGGCCTTGATTCAGACGTCAAAATGCGTCCACCCGCACACCCATCTGTTCCTCGTGTACCTAGGTCCAGTTCCCCTCGTACTCCTCATCCTGCTCCTGTTCCCGGATCCCCACCCGTCCAGGCACACGTACAAGGTACAAACTACTAGCGTTCTCCCTGGCGCACCCATAGTACTAGATGCACTCATCAGTTGCACTAATACATCTCACTTGTTTACTCGCAGTTCCCTCGCATTTACTTGGGATGCAGTACGATCTCGGACCCAAGGTCCACATGACTCCGCGCATAATGCAGGTTATTGCTGATTTATGGTTGAATCGGGTCGCCTCATACCCCTTGTATGTGGTCAGACTAGTCAGGACCCATATCTATGCCGGCTACTTTGTAAGTGATCTTTATTGGAATTTTTTTTTGTATCTTGATTCAACATTCTATGTCCTCATCGGCTTGATATTTCCTAACCTTCTGCGCTGTTCCATCATTTACATGGCTCCATGCAGTACTTTGGGACGCACTTCTCAGCCATGTTGCCTCGCAATATGCCTGTTACTATCTACTATGGTGACGATACCCGCAACAAGTTTTCTGCAGTGCTGTCTCGACCATTTTTCGGCGACCAGCTTGCCCGCATTTCATCTGGTTGGCTGGACTTCGTGCACATCAGTGGTCTCAGGGCTGGCGACACCTATGTTGTGCTCATCCGGGAGACTGCGGGGCACCAGCATATCCGCTTCTTCATAGTCAACGAGTAGCCTTTCTCGCATGTAGCTTCTTACCCTTCGCGTCGCGGACGCTTTAGTATTATCGTTGAGTCGTTGCTACCACTCTATCCATGTTGTTGTATGTTTAGCATCTACATTAAGCATGTTTTTTATCACTCGTCCATGTTGATGTGTACCTAGAAAACTATGTATCCCTTTTCAATGTACTTTTCGGTTTGTGTACCCTACTTTAAGGTTCAGTGTGTGTATCCCTTGTTGATACCGGCCGGCATTAAAGCTCTTGTTTAATCTACTCGTTAGTTGTTGATATTTCGTAAAATATCTTAGGCAGCAAGTAATCTCAGTCTATTTTTGTTGCTCGTTACATTAGGGAGCAAGTAATCGTTATTATAGATCTTCTATTTCATTTGTGTATAGTAGTTTCGTCCTCCCTCTCACGTTCGAATATCCTCTTCTGTTCTGACGTCTTCCTTTGTTTTTGAATTTTTTACAGCTGTAATAACCAGTTTGTTGAACCATTTCATTTAGGTGAACCTTAACCTGTATTCTTTTTTTTTTCTAAACCCGTTAGTTTGTTGTGTGTCTTTTGGCTACCGGCCTGGCTCCAAATCACAGTAGTCCAACGTCGCTGGATGTTATTATCCGCTTATAGATAGCAGATCTACCAGTCTTCCTACTTTTAATTGTATTAATGTATAATATGAAATTTAAATCCTGCACAAGTTTTGGCTCATGTGTTCATCCAATTAGACCAAGAAGCACTCTACATGTAACTCCTCTTGGCAAAAGAAGTCGCTGAGGTTGCACGTGCCCACAAAGCTGACATTTCTTTACCTGCCGTTTCACTAGTTTCATGCATTAAGAATGGATCTTCTTATTCCGAAGTCCCTCGTAGTCGTCGAGGCTCTTGCTCCCTAGTTCGTCTTTGCACTAGCTCTCCTCTTGCAGCCCACACGAGCTCGCTCTCCGCACGTCGCCTGAAATCCACGCGCTTTGTTGCCCAAACCCGGCCGCACAATCCCATGCATATCCATGCACAATTCGTATTGGAAATGAAAAAAAATGTTGTGGCTGCTACGAGTCGAACCGCGGTGCTCTCGCATCCCGCTCCGTAGTCTTTGCCAACCGATCTATCATTAGTTTTTGCACAGTTCGAACATTCATCTGTACTCAATATGATTAATACTGGAAAACTGCCCCTCTATATAACTACTCTATACCACTTATATTTTTTTACCCAACTGTTTTTTAGTTACCTTTTCGAGAGAGTACATGTTACTATGCAGTGTTTAATTATGTCATACAAGTTAAATGTGGTGTTCCTTCCCAAATAACGTGATGCAGTTCTACTATAATTCGACCACGCCCTTGAGATTTTCTGCCCCCACTCTTATTTTATTTTGTGTCAATTTGGACACGATAAAATTATATTTCCGTGCCTACTTAAACCCCGGCACGACCAACCATTACGCTGAGCCACCTTTTGTTTTATTCCCTTGGAACCATTTTATTTAGATAATGCGTTAAAACCACTCTGCCATGTGAGCAGCTAGTAGTGTCGTGTATAATTAAACCTCGCCACGACAAACCATTAGACTGAACCACAATTGCTTTATTCCTTGGTAACCATGTTTTTTACCGTGTGTTCGGTTGATGGTTCGATAGGTTGGATTGGATACAATCAGTAGTTTTTGGGATGGAGCCAACTCAAAAGAGTCATTCGTTGCACTTCGATTTTGTGGTCATTCCCCACATGTTTCATTGGTTGGTTGAAGGATTAGCGACGGAGCAGCTCCGTTTAGTGTTTGGTTGTAGGATTTTAGTGTTTGATGATCATCAACCCCGCTGGAGCGGCTCTGTCCGCCAAATTTTGACGGACCAGTCCAACCCGCATCTGAGATGAATATTGCACTCCGGAGCCAACCCAACCCCCCATAATTCAACCAAACAGCAACTGGAACCGCTTTGCTCCAACCCCGCTCTTGACGGTCGAGTCCAACCCGCATTTGAGAGGAATATTCTACTTCGCAGCCAACCCAACACCCATCATTCAACCAAACAGCCACTGGAACGGGTTTGCTCCAACCCCGCTCGCCCCGCTCTCTAATCAAACACACGGTTAGATATTCTGTGGAAACCACTCTGCGATTTCAGCACCCTGTTTTGTGCAGCAGTATCTTTGATGTAACCGAATTATTCTTAAAACCATAACTTAGCATAGCCTTATAGACTCCCTGATGTTGTCGTGAAGCAAATGTTAGTCTAATTAGATGATGGTTACGTTCGCACGCAAGCTTCAACTTTGTCATATATGTCTAGTCACATGCTGTTCCAAATATATATTGTTTTCATTAGTTGCATGGAACAGAAGATGATATACGGTCAATTATACAGCCACGTCTTGTTCAACCAGTAATTAATCTATTCTTTTAGAGTTTACTTCCTCTCTCTAAAAAAGACGGGTGTTGTTGACTTGGACAGATCATGATTGATCGATCGTCTTATTTTAAATTTGTGTGTCAAATCTGTAATAGATAAATCATTATTGAATAATCTAAAATGATTAAATTAGCCCTTTTGCATTATATTATATATATATATATAAAGTTATCAGTGTTTTTTGTTTTATTAATTTAAAGTAAAATACCTTTCGTGATTTTTTTAGGCTAACCGTGTATATTAGTTAATATTTCCATTTATTTTTATTGAATCCTTAACCTTGAGTTACCGCTCACTTATTGGGAATCAATGATTTTTGTTAACTTTTTTAAAGTTTCTTCCATTGCGCATCATTCAAGCAGAATGATTAATGCATATTCGCTGTTCGCAGCAAGCCAGGCCGCGCACGCTATTGGATTTCCGTAGATCCTTGTCAGTGTCTTCGTAGAGTACCTGCCCAGATGGCTTGTCGCGCGGCGTCGTCAGAGAGTTGCAGGACTGGAGTAGTAGTAGATAGGTATCAATTGCAATTTTAATCGTGCCCCAGAAGCCGTCTGGTACCGCAGAACTGTCTAGTCTACGTACTAGGCGGCAGCCCAGATGGAAGGAACCCTGAGTTCTCGCCCTTTGCGCTCCCGTGCCCCTCTGTTCTCGACGAGGCTCTGTCATCCCTATCGTTAGCATGGAAGCAATCAATTTGTGTTTATTTTAGTGTACGGCGTTTCTCCACTTTCACTCCTAACTCCCTTCTTTAGCATCCACAATACTTCATCAGTCTGCCCACATTCATTTAGTATTTTTACTTAGTCGGAAACAAATAATGACTACACAGTTATCTAGGTAATCACGAGGTAATTTTAGTGAACCCTAATTAGTTAATATTGTATTATCTGGCATCTAAAAAACTAAATCTGTACAGTAGGTAAAATCCTTTTCTTCTATCATCTAAACTAGAACTAACTAAAACATTCTTACCATTGCATAATACAACTACTAATTTTCTGTACGGCGAAACTGCCTTGTTAATCTCGGTGTCCCTTTTTCCATTCATACTAGCACTCACATTGCCTCTGTCCATCCGCCCTTGGTCTGGACAAAAGGATGTACCGAGTAAATAGGCATCGTTCACAGCTCCAAGGTGGATACGCTCGCAGACCCTTTTTAATGCTAGTCTATGATCAATTTCTGCGCCTGGCTACTAGATGTAATGATCTTCATAGGCTTCCTCGGTTCTGCGTTTGGATGTGACACAACATCAAGGCCCTGTCCCGGTTAGTTGACACCTAATTTATAACAAAGTGATATTATTTGTGTATGTAGTTTGTATTCACATCGTTCAGGTTTTCTATAATAAGGTCCAATTTACCGTACACCCATATCTCTGTTTTAGTATTAGCAAGCAATTTCCTCTCTCTTCAAGTTGTTTATTACGCTTATTAAAAAAATAGTGATCTCAGTGTCGCTAGATCAACGGTCCTATAGTATTGTTTATGCTGGTCTGGAGAGAGAATTTAATTTACTTGGTGTTTGGGACTGCTTTGCTATAATTATTTTAGCTCTGCTCAATGTTTTTTAGCCATTCGGTTTCAATTCCAAGCGCTCAGTTCGGGGAAAAAACTATGGATTTGTGAGAGCATGTAAAGAGTTAATTCACAAACTCTAATTTTTTGTGTAGCCGCTTAATGTTGCAGGGTGTAGTTTGTGGAGCAGAGTTGGTGGATGAGTCTCAAACAGCCCCATACCCTTTTTCCCAATGTATCCACCTCACCGTACACAGTGTCATCGATATTGCTGCCCCCCATAAGCAAGAGGAAGACCTTGGTCAATTTTTTAGTTTTCGCAATTCTAGATCATTGAGGTTAGTGTCTTGCATTTTAATCTTAACGTAATACATTCATTTTCTTTAATTATATTGGTTCCAAATTTTGAAAATAATAATGTTAGACTAGTTTCAAAAAATATTTTTCTATAATGTTGGCTTCTCAACATTTTTCGAAATAGTATCATTAAGATGACATGTCAAACTTAGTCTTTTTTGGTGCCTTAGGTGTTGCTCAAATCAAATGCCTCACGGCTTTGTTTGTTCTCTATGACAATTCAAATATGGTCTTGTTTAGTTTGTCCTTATAACCAAAAAGGTTTGAAGAGTACTTGTTACATCCAATATTTGAATACAAACCTGAAGCATTAAATATGGATGAAAATAAAAATTAATTGTATAGTATAACTGTAAATCCCAGACGAATCTCGTGAGCTTAGTTTGTTATTGATTGCATAATATTTTGACACAAACAAACGAAAGTGCTTCAGTAGCGATTTTCAAAATCGCTTCACATCTCAACGAGGACTAAATTTTTAGTGTAGTTAGTTGCCTTGTCAATCTTGTTATTTTCAACAATTCAAATATGGTCTTCGGGTTCTAGGGTTTAACGGTTTAGACAGTAGGGGTTTGGGTTTTAGGGTTTTGGGTTTATTGTTTAGGCTTTAGGGTTTAGGGTTAAGGGTTTTTAGTGTTTATGGTCTAGGGTTACGGTTTCGGGTTTATTGTCTAGGGTTTAGGGTTTAGGGTTTTAGGGTGTAGGGTTTAGGGTTTTGGGTTGTTGGTGTTCGGTTTTGGGTTAACGGTTTACAGTTTATGTTCAAGGGTTTAGGTTTTATGTTCAAGTGTTTATGTTTTTGGGTTTAGGGTTTAGGGTTTAGGGTTAAGGGTTTTAGTGTTTCGGGTTTAGGCCTAGGGTTTAGGGTTTATTGTTCAGGGTTGATGGTGTAGGGTTGAGGGTTTATTGTTTAGGTCCTAGGTTTAGGGTTTATGGTTAAGGGTTTAGGGTTCATGGTCTATCGTTTAGGGTAAAGGGTTTAGGGGTTAGGGGTTTGGGTCTAAGGTTTTGGGTTTAGGGTTTTAGGGTTTAGGGTTATCTGGTGTGGGGTTAGGGTTTATTGTTTATGCTTTATTGATTATGGTGTTGGGTTTAGGGTTTTAGGGTTTAGGTTATAGTGTTTAGGGTTTTAGGGTTTAGGGTTTATGGTTTTTGGGTTTTAGGGTCTAGGGTTTAGGGTTTAGGGTTTAGTGTATAGGGTTTAGGGTTTTAGGGTTTAGGGTCTAGGGTTATAGGGTTTAGGGATATGGGTTTAGGGTTTAGGGTTTTAGGATTTATGGTTAATGGTTTAGGCTTTAGGGTTTAGGGTTTTAGGGTTTCAGTGTTTAGGGTTTAGGGTTTAGGGTTTATGGTTTTAGTGTTTTAGGGTTTAGGGTTTAAGGTTTAGGTTAAAAGGTTTAGGGTATTACGGTTTAGGGTTTAGGGTTCAGGGTTTAGGGTGTATTGTTAAGGGTTTTGGGGTTAGGGTATACTTTTTTTTGGTTTTTTGGTTTTCAGGGTTAGGGTTTAGGGTGTAAGGTTAAGGGTTTTGGGTTTTAGGGTTTAGGGTTTAGCCTTCAGGGTTTAGGGTTTATTGTTTAGGTTTTTCGGTTTTGGGTTTAGGGATTAGGGAGTAGTGTTTTGGGTTTATGGTTTTGGGTTTAGGTTTGAACGTTTTTGGTCTAGGGTTTTAGGTTTAAGGGTTTAGGGTTTTAGGGTTTAGGGATTAAGTTTTAGGGTTCAGGGTTTAGGGTTTAGGGTTTAGGGGCTACGGTGTAGGGTTTAGGGTTTTAGGGTTTCAGTGTTTAGGGTTTAGGGTTTAGTGTTTAGGGTTTAGGGTATAGGGTTTTATGGTTTTAGGGTTTAGGGTCTAGGGTTTAAGGTTTAGGTTAAAGGGATTAGGGTATTAGGGTTTACGGTTTATGGTTTAGCTTGTTAGTGTTTAGGGTTTAGGGTTTAGGGTTTAGGGTTTTTAGGGTTTAGGGTTTAGGGTTTTAGTGTTTCGGGTTTAGGGTTTAGCGTTTCCTGTTTTTGGGTTTTTTGGTTTTCGGGGTTAGGGTTTAGGGTGTAAGGTTAAGGGTTTAGGGTTTAGGGTTTACGGTTTACGGTTCAGGGTTTATGGTTTAGTGTTTAGGTTTTTGGGTTTAGGGTTTAGGGATTAGGGGTTAGTGTTTAGGGTTTATGGTATTCGGTTTAGGTTTGAACGTTTTTGGTCTAGGGTATTAGGATGTAGGGATTTTAGGGTTTTGGGCCATCCGATTAGTTTAGGGTCTAGGGTTTAGGGTTCAGGGTTTAGGTTTTAGGCTTTTAGGGTCGAGGGTTAATGGTTTAGTGTTTAGGGTAAGTAGGGATTTTAGGCTTTTAGGGTCGAGGGTTAATGGTTTAGGGTTTAGGGCCAACGTATTAGTTTTAATGGTTTATTGTTTATGTCGGAGTTTAGGGTCCAGGGTTTAGGGTTCAGGGTTGAGGGTTTACGGTTTAGGGTATAGGGTGTTTGTTTTATTGTTTAGTGTTTTGGTTTTATGGTTTAGGGTTCAGGGTGGCATTCTCAACAACTCTTCTCGCCGCTGTAATGTCTCATTGTGCTGATGTGCCAGACATAAAAAAGATTGACGGCTGGCCTACCACGTTCCCAACTTAACAATTAACATATCAATAAACACAGATTTGAATCCCTATTTCTAACGCATTTATCATTGCATCACTTTTATGGAGCACATGTAATTAGAGATGATACTTGTACAGAATATATTTTCATCTCGAAATTCTTTTGTTCGTTTGAATGTCTCCTTTTGTGTTGGCCCTGCTTGTGCCGTTATTTGGGGCTAGTCTTCTGCTCATCCACCGATTGTCATATTCGTGTCGGCTCCACTGGTGGTCGATGTCCTCCGGTGCTGGATGGGCTAGGTCTTCACCAATGTCTTTCCATTTTCACCTGATCTGGCTGCATCCCATTGCCCATGCTCAAATTTCGACCTTTTTTTTTATTTGTTACTGTACAATTTTTGTTTGCATTTATCTAATATCTTCCGCTCACAGATTAATTAGTCTTAAAAGAATTGTCACGTCCTTTTTCACCAAATTTTCAATTAGTATATTTATTAGTTTATATTTAAATCGTAGGGTTTTCGTCCAATAATTAAATATAATGATGGATTTTGTAAATATTTCTTTTTTTAGTCTGGAACCAAAACAAAGGTCCACGCATACTCCCTAGTCCCCGTAGCAATTCTTCTAGACCCGACCACCTCTTTATTTGCTTAGCCCAAAATGGCACGGTACCCACATCGGGAGAGGCTTAAACATGGAAACACTCCCAGTGCAGTACTACTTTTTATTCTGGCCTAGTGCCCCCGAAGAACATAGTTCTCACAGTAGGAGCTGACACCTCCACTCACAACTCAGCCACTCTTCTCGCCGAAGCAACGCTCCCTTCCCATGGCGGAGTCTCCCGGTGCTAACGCACCCGCCCTCTCTCGCAACCCCGTCGGATCTCCGTCCTCCGGCCATGCCGCAGCTGCTATTCCCCCCCCCCCCTCGAACTCATCCTGCTCCAAAACAACGCCCTGCAATCCGGCTGAGGAAGCCATCCCTGGCCACCATACTCCGAGTTGCTCGGGCCATTCCTCGCTGTAGCCTTCAATTCCAAATTGTGCAAGATCTCGGATTTGACTTCATTTTCCATCTTCCTAACCGTTTGTACATTGATAAAAAACTCAATGCTTGGCTGCTTCTTTCCTTGGACACTGAGTCTGATCTTTTCAATATCCACCCCTTGGCCCCCTTCCCTTTTCTATCTCACAGGTCCGCTCCATATTTGGCCTCTCTGATGGCATTGACTTATCCTCTATTGAATCTACTCTCTCAATCGAGGATATCCGCTCGGAGGTAGCAAAAATCCTTTGGTACGACGCGGTACCCGATGAGGTTTCTATTGCGAGAGCACAGAGGGTCATCGTTGCTCTTGCTGCAAAGCCGACTATGTCTGATGATGAACGCGCTGCCTTTCGAGCTGCCTTGATCATTGCCGTAGTCGGAAACTTTTTTTCGGCGCGTGTTGGTTGCACCCAGGTCGACCCAGATGTGCTTCGAGCCATAGCTGTCCTTAATGATGGCACCCGGGTCGACTGGGGGCAGTATGCCTTCGACGTAGTGAAGGACTGCGCCGATGCTGTCAAACGCGAGCTGTTCATCGTTCGGCGGCCCTCATCACTGGATTTGTACGGTTGCTCGGCTTTACCACCGGTACATTCGACGCACTCATTTTCCTTGTACTCCCCATACCTATCGAACTACTTCTTTCCCCTGATCATGTGCCTATGATAATGCCCATCGATCACATTTGGCGCCCATTGTGCTTTTTACGAACTTTGCACCCAGTGCTTGGTTTATTTTGCTTTTGTAATTTACCAATAAATTCAAAGTTATTTTAACAATTAATTTATCTCGTTATCCTTTACGTTAGTTCGCCCTGCTTGCAAACCGTTCTGATTCATCTGGTTATTATTTCTATGTCCTACCAAACAAATAGATTTATCCGTATGTTGCATTTATTTTTTATCATTGCAGATTGTGTACTTCATGAACACCGTATCTCATCGGCCTCATCGTTGGGCTGCACCCGGTCCCCAAATCAGGCATTTTACGTACCCGGTGTTAACCAGGCTTGACGAGGCCGACAAGCCTAGAAGGCTTTCAGTTGATTCTTGGAGATACCTGCACGCGCTCGAACAGGTGATGATCTCACTTCCGTTGAATCACACATCGACGGCCAAAACCCGCCCACACCATTTCTCTATCATATTCGCCTTATTTTTTGTCAATAAAGCTGCAGGTTGTGTTGCACCCCCCTCCCCACATGCAGATCCCGCACAGTATACCACCTCCTCATTTTACCTCAGATCCGTCGTCGTCGGTACCTCAGGTAGTGAGCACCTGTTTCTTGTTTTTTTGGATGGGAATCGCAACGTCATTATTGTAGCCCAGCTTACCTAAACACCAATCTAAACCATAGCAGGTAGTTGTTCAAACTGGTACTGCACCGGCACAAATCAATTCGCAGGGTGAAACATGTGATTCGTTACCTAATCCGGAGGCACCTGAACCAATCTCGCAGCAGGTAATTCGACGCCACATACAGCCTATGTTCACGAGTCAAGCCTTACAGATTTACACCAAGCCTTCACCACATCTATTGCTTTTTATTAATTAATATTTTATATAAGCAGGAATTGACCCACATTGTTGCCAGCAACGTGGGCAATGTTCAGGTGTCACCCACCCTTATCCCCAGTCAACGGATTCAAGATCAGGAGCGCGATGGACAGACCGAACAAATTGGTACTTCTCTATTAATCCCTCACCCTCAAACAGTATCTGTTCCAGCGGAATTTATATTAACCAGGCAAATCTTTGAACACACGGTACCTTAGGTTGTTAATGATACGTTTTTTTAATCATATTTCTTGTCGATCCTGATTTTGGGTTGCCTTTGAGACTAAAAGTTTTATCCAATCGATATACTCTTAATTACGATTGCACCAATTCTTATTCAACTCCTCAGACTCCACAATTTTTTTTGTTGATTCAAATCCCATTACTACAATTTTTCATTGCCTGGCCCTGATATTTCGGGGACCCCCCGCCATTGCAGCTATCTCTCCTTCTCCACGGCCAACGACGCCACATTCCAGTCACCTTGATAGGTTGTTAGAGACACCAGAGACCTCTAACTTTGATAAGTTGGTACAAGCTGCTCCGTCGGCTAAGCTACTCGAATTTGACTCAAAGGAAAACATCTTTTTCCCTGTTTCAGGTACCCAGACACAATTTTTACTATCAACTTGTTTCTTTTAATTGAAATCTACTTGTCCACTTGGTTAACAGATGACGTGTTTATTTAGTTTCCACTTTTTACTCTTGCCACATCTCCAATCTTGTCCAATTCCTTTCTAACTGTATAATATTAAAGGTAAACTAAAGCGCCAACGTCTGCAAGATGGGGATGACCTTTCTAACAGCTCTCTACACCGCTGTCCACTAATCCCGCAATCATGCATTGACAGTCTAATTTCCCCCGGAGGTATTAGTTTTGTGCGTAGCCTATATATTTAAGATCCGTTTTATTTTCTTTGCACATCTATTAGTCATTGTTGTTTCTGAATTGTTAAGATCTCTTGAAGTCTTGTCCCTCGTCCATGACCTTTTGTCATTGTTTTTTATTCTTTACAGGTTTGAGATCCACCCATCTCAATTCATCGCCTTTGCAGGCAAGTTCAGTAGGGCCATTGTTCGACCGCACGCCACCGGCTACCGTTAGAGGTTTCTGTTTCATGCCTAACCTCCCACCCCTCATTTCGTCTCTATTTCTTTGTAGTTTTAGTGTCTGCCTGGTGTATGTAAGTAGGCTGCGAAAAAATAATTATCATTCGTTTTCGCCAAACTCAGAAGTGAAATGTCTAGTAATCGTACATTTTCGTACTATGTTATCCCAGGCTTTGATCTGAACAAGCGTCCCCACGAGCTTTCTATTGACAGAAACGAGGTTGAAGTTATAGTTATCGAGGACTCCGAATCCCCTACCACTCACACTCTTCCTCACCGAGTAGCACTACAAGGCCTGATTAACAATCCAGGGCGTGACATGTGGATTTACAAGATGATTCTTGTTTCCAGGATCCATAAGATCCCACTATTTAGGTTCAATCTCTGCTCCCGCTGTCTATTGTATTTGAACACGTTGCATGCCTTCAAGTTGAACCTGTATTTGTCATCCCCATGCATGGTTTATTATGTTTCTTAAGATAATGCTGCATTTTCAATTGCTAACTAGTGCTAATATACTATGTGGTTGTACAAATAATTTAGCTGTTTATAGTTTTTTTCATACTTAAACTCAAATGCCGATGTATTCGCCACTATTTTAATTCATTCCATCCCTAATCAGTGCAAATTCTTTTGTTTATTTTAAAATACATGTTTATTAATAAATAGGATTATTGTACTTAACTTGTATCATCTTAACCTTCCAACGTTGTCATGAAACATGGTTCTGTACAGCTCAGGAGTCTTATGACCACAATTTTACTTGGTTTTATTCCATTTAACCCAGAGAACATCATATGTTGTACTTCCCCTGTAGTGACTGGGTCGTCTTCCCACCATACATCAACGCTAACTTAACTGGCAGCGAAGTTATTGATCAGTTTAAAAAGAATTCTCCAATGAATGCCAAAGTCATGGCAGCCTTAATGGCCCTTTATATGGAACTGGATGCACAATTGTACTTCAACGGTGCTTCTACCCTTAGACGTTTATTCTTGCCTCCTGCCTGGGCGGTATGCCACCACCAATATTCACCCTACAAACATGTGGTTTATCACATAAATTGCCTCACTTTATAGTTTCTTCTTTACGTGCAGGATGATTGCATGACAGTTATTTCTGCGGATGAAATGATTGCTAAATGGGCTTCCTTTTTTGCCCCACCTTACCTTTATTCCAACTTTTCTACTTATAACTTGGTATGTCTCCTTATTGCCTCCATGTCCTATTTTTTGTAGCTACTGGTCGCAAAGCATATTTTACATTAGCTTTTTAATATATTATGTATTTGTTGCAAATTTTATTTTTACCTTTTTTTTCCCTTGTACCCCCACTTAGTATGTAGTAAAACCTTTTTTGTTCTCACACTTGCTTTCTGTCAGGTGATTGCACCTTTGCTCATCGGCGAGCAGTGGTTATGCTTTGCCTTTGATATGGATACAAAGCATGTTTCAATTTTCCATCCTGGCAGGCCCCTTGCTGCTCAACGCAGTTTTGTTGGTCAGTGGTACTTCCAGGTTCAAAAGATGCTTATCGGACTTAGTCTTCCATATGGGCAACATTTTCAGAGTCGCGCTTCCCCACTCGTTAAGTGGAAAATAGATTATTATCGCTGGAATGGGCGCATTACTGGGAAGTATGTGAACATCTAATTCTGATAAATAACATTTTTAATGTGAGCACCTCATCCGCACCTCATTAGTTCTTATGTACATCCAAAAAAATCTTTTCTTGACTGCAGGTGGTTCCATGGCTTCCTAGTTGCTGTGTTTGCATTGTATTTAGATGGTGTGGCTGCAGAAACTCCGGACCCTTCAATGGTGATCTACTTGCTCCACCATGCCCAATTTTCTTCTAATTCTCGTTTTTTTTATCACGTCCTAATCCGTTCTGTTTTTTATTGTTTCTCGTAATTTCGCCCGCCTACAGAACCCTGAGTACTCGGTCAAGTGGACCTTGTGTCGCCTTCTTCTGGATAGGCCGATGAACCCACTGCGCCCCGAAGGCTGGTTCGGAAGCAGCCCATAGCTTCCTGGGTAGCATGAGCCCATTTACACGCTTTGCAATGGGACCGAGCTTTTTTGTGACTAGGCCCACTTGAGTGTATTTTGTACGCTCATAACCGTCCCCGGGCTCCCGGCCTAGTCGATCTTATGTTTACTTAATTTGTTCATCGTTTCCATTAGGTACCCTACCTACGCACTGTTGGAGGAGGTCCTACTATGTACGTGTCCTACCTTATGGGCTCCACAAGACTTTGTGTTTGTCTATCACGCGCTTGTAATGAACATATGATGTGTATTTTTATCGTGGTTTGTATTTCACCACTTCCTACCAAGTTGATAAAATTGTATCCCTCTAAAGGCACGATGCCTTTTTTTACCAGATTGGATGTCTTTTGTCTGTAATTATTTTGCAATCTGCCTTACACCGCACGCTTCACTGGCACCATCTCACCAATGCATTGTTCCACACGCCAACCGCCCAATTGAATTCTCGCTGCCACTCCCCACCTTGACCCGTTTCGCACATCATGGTCAGCTGGCATTTATTGCACTTTAGCGCTCAACGGCATACTCCCTCGCAGTTTCGTCCATAAATACACTGCTTCCTTATCCCTTTCCCATCATGCGGCACCCATTCTAACACTTTGATCTCCTTCACATCACCTCCCTCCACGTTCTTAGTTCATCAGTTCGTCTTCCTTCTCCATTTCCTCTCGCATACCCATCTTATTTGTTCCATCCAGTTTCCAAAATCGTTGCACCAGTATCCAGTTCTTCCTTTTTTTCAAAAACAATGGCACAATCTTCCTCCGTCAACTAGCAGTCACGTCCTTCCCTGGTTGATGGACCAGACCCGGTTGATTTGGTCACAGGTCTACCGCTAATATTGTGTCAGTCATGCAAAGATGTCCGGCTCATTGCTCTTACCAGTACTCGTGTGAGTTCAGCGGGAAAGAGGTTTTTCAAGTGCCCCAGGAACAAGGAGAAGGTAAGTATATCTTCCACTCAAATCGCCGATCCATCTCCAGGAACGCATGTTCCTCTATATGACCCTTTTATTTGTAATTTTGTTTCGTTCCCTTTGTGATATTACTTCGCTTGTTTTGGTTTAGGACCCAAACTCTTGCAGATCCTACTACTTCCAAGCAGACTACGAGACGTTGCTGCGTGGCATTGGAAAGTTGCTACTTCCACGACAGTCACCTGCAACTCAGACTCAATCTACGGAGGCGCATACTGACCCCTGCTGCCTCGACACCGGGCTTCAGCAACAGATCAACGAACTTAGTAACCAGCTTGTTCAGCTCGGTGCTCGTTTGTCCCGCGTGTGTTCATACGAAGGAATTTCCCGCCTGTTCATCGTTATCTTACTAGCTTTTGTTTTTCTCTTAGCTAGCATAATAGCAATCTTAGCCGTCCTCATCTACTTAGTTGTATCTAATTAAGACACTAGTGGCATACTTCGGTTTGGTACTTCAATTTATCTAGTTCGTGCACCCTACCAGTCCTTATGTGCTAATCACCCGTTCTGTATCCTATCTCAATGTTATTTGAAAATTAGTTCACTATGTTAGTTCGTGACCACAATGTAATGTATTATGCTATCATTTAAGACTTCTCCTAGGATGTATATTTATTAACTTTGCTGCGTGCCAGTTGCCGGATATAAAGGCCTTTTCTTTGTTCATGATAAATACATTTTGTCTCCCAGATCATAGCAGTTGAGAAATTTCATTCGTTCTACATAACCACTAAATTACAATTCGGCTCTAGACTGGGAAATACTTGTTACAATCTCTTTTCCTGCTCCCGCGGAAATGAACTATTTTATCTCATTTAGTGCCTTCGTCTTCCCACTCATGGGGTTCTCCTCATCTTCTGAAGTTGAACTAGTATATCTTTTCTTGCCTTGCTCTGTTCTTTTCTGCTTCTTCAAGTTAGTCTCGTAAGACTTCAGGCTCGTGCTACAAGGACGACCTTTCTTCTTTGGTCTATTTGGGCAACAAGTTGGTTTTATGCTTCCATCCCCACTGATCACCGCCTGTTCCCCCAATTTCTGATCCTTCCTCAATGAAATTATCTTGTCAAGTGCTTCCAGAGCTTCCTTATAACCTGATTCGTCTAATGCTGCATCCACACCAGCCATGGCTAGTACTCTCCGAACCATCAATTTCTTCTGGATGTATGCCGTGCTTTCGATGCTACTAGACTCCACCCCGTCATCCCTTCCGTTTCCTGGATCTTCTAGAACATCTCTTCTCCAACGATCAAGTATGTTACCGGATGGCAACTTCACCCTGTCTTGGTGCATCAACACCTGCGCATGGGTTCAAAAAAGTTTAGAATCTACTTCATCTTCATGCAAAATCGTATCCTGTAGTACGTGTTTTATGCTATAAACCTTTAGTGCGTGTCTGCAGAGCATTCCCATATGATTGTACAGGCCGCAGCTGCAGTTCACAAAGTCACCCTCGTCCGTTACCACGAATATTCTCTCATCCGCGGTTCCCAACTCCTTGTAGTGCACCACTAAGTACCCATCAGCCTTGTCCCTCCCTTTCATTACGTAGCTTCCTGCTCGGTATAGCTCGTTGTACAGTCGCTCGTACATTGCTCTGGTGTATACTTCTTCCGCATGCCTCTCCAGTGGAACGCCAATCCTTCTCTTCCTCTGCATCTGCAGTGACCATCAATAAAAAGCTTTGTAGTCATAAATCTGTTCCCATCTCAAAAACTTTAAAAATTGGCTGTTCTTAATCTTTAAATCGGTATAACAAATTGCCTCACCTGTTTTGTGAAGTGTACTTCCGTGTCCTCCTGCTCCTTTCTGTCATTCTGAAACTCACTGAACTTGCTCACAAAGATGTGCATAGGCGAAGAGCGCTGGATGAATTGTTTCAACATGTGGTTTGCGCTCTCACTCCGTTGCGTGCTCGTCATGCCCGCACAAAACACATCCATGAAGTAAGGCCTAGCCCACATACCTCGATTCTGGTATATCCTTTTCAGAAACTTGTTATCTTCAACTTTATATTTCCGCACCAGCTGCCTCCATCTTCTCTCGAATTTGTACTTGGAAACTTCCTCAGTTACCAACTTGTGGAACTCCTTCTTGAACCCATTATTTTTAGAGTAAACTTGCCCCAACCATTGTTTGGCTTTCCGCAGTACATGCCACTTGCACCAACGGTGTCGTGCGCTTGTCAAAGTTGTCTTTATTGCTGCAGCCATCGCCTGGCATTGGTCTGCATCTCCAACAAAAACAACAAACGCCCCAAAAAAACATCATTTCAAATAATTCGTTAACTTGCTGCAATCATATTCATACTTTTTATTTGTAATTCAAAGAATTACCTGTTAGTATCGTACGCGGCTCTTTTCCTCTCATTACGTCCACAAAGTTTGAGAAGGCCCACTCAAAGTCTTCTGTTTTTTCGGAAGTTAATAGAACTCCCCCAAACACTGTTGACTGGAAATGGTTGTTCACACCGATGAACAGCCCGAATGGTAGGTTATACAAGTTAGTTCGGTATGTTGTGTCAAAGGTTAAGGCGTCCCCAAATCTATCGTAGTCGTTCTTGTTTCTACCAGTGCACCATAGCATGTGCAAAATACGGCCACTGTCATCAAGCTTGTAGCGTATTTGCATGGATGGGTCTTTCATCTTCATATTGTCTAGCAAGGTCATTGTTTTTGAAATATCATCTTCTATGTTTTCTTGAGCCAACCTAGCGCATACTGACCTAATTACCTCCCTGCGTACAGGCAAACCACCGACCCCATTTGATGTTCCAAGAATGCTGCATACCCTGCCCGTTGTCACATTGTTTTCTCGTAGTCTCCTTATAAAATCCTTTGTTAAAGGATCTATCTCACTATGCGACAACCATTGTTTTTTCTCCCCGCATGTTGCAGACATACTGTGGTTGTGTTCAGTTACACTACGGCTAATGTACCAGCTGTGGTCTTTTAGTCTTAGCAGTCTAATCATTGCCTTGCACCCAGTTCTACAGGAGGATGTTTTTTGGCTACGGCTCCTCCCCTTCATGGTTCCTCGCATGTAACAGAAGCAGTTAAAAAAATGAAATCAATTACTACTCGTTTAGACATTTAATTTCACTTTTTTTCACGTGACGGCATAAGTACTAACCTCGCACGAACAGCAAAGGTCTTTCTTTGTAGTGTAATCGTTACCGTTTGTTCTTCCTCGCGAAGTTCGGATCCCAAATCCAACTTCCCACGAGTAGAGATTATAGAATTCTTTTGCTTCTTCAAATGAGTTGAATCTGGTTCCTTCGTAGGGATAAAATATTGGCTCTCCCTCTCGTTCTTTACTAGACTTTATTGCTTTTGTCATTGCGCTCTCTTCTGCCGGTGATATTTTGGCATCAGGTCCAGACATCCCTCTCTTCCTGCACGCAAATTCATTAGTTGTAGAAGCTTGTATAAGAGCCATCTAATACTCCGAACATCTCATGCTACCCCTGCTACATAACCACATAAACGAGCTCAAAGGTTTATCTTATCTCCCTCCAACTATATTTGTTCATTGCCACACCAGTCATGTACGTATTCTTTTCAGTTTTACGATTAGGCAGTAATAATTTGTACCTCAGTGACGCCACGAATGCCTACCCAATTGAATAAAATGATTTATTCATGCGTACCTCTTCTTGCAGTCGTACGAAGTCGTCAAATGTTTTGCGTCTCCTTCAGTTGCAATACTAGTTCCCGACGTCGATCCGCCGCAGCATTCTTCACCCCCTGTGCCCTCCATGCCTCCCACCAAAGCTGGTGGTCTCAACCCCGCACTACTTCCTTCGACTCCTCCTACATGCCTCCCAAGGAACACACTCTGTTTAGCTCCCGATCTGCATGTAGCAGCCAATACCGCAGCTGTTGTTGCTGTATCTAACATGCCAGCGAGTTCTAAGCTTCCATTGGCATCTACCTCTCCTCCCCCTCGTGAGCTTCATTTGAATACAACTCCCATGCCGCACTCATTCTTATACAACTTTGTACCCATCGTCCTCCTTGCGTTCCAAGATTCCCAACCACCGCATTTATACAACGATTTACCTGGGTGTTTTTTTTACCTTTCGTTTGTCCAGACCATCCCTGCCACATCGGAGCCAGCGTGTTAAGCGCAGAGCTAGGCACACCTCATTAATTCTTAACTCCATATCGGCTTTCACGCATCTTCAAGCTCCAACCAACACACGACCCTTCGATGAAGGTGGGTACATGCACACCGTACTACCGTCTTCACGTTGCGCTCTCCCTGGGCGCGGGGCGCCACTCATCCCGCGACGCCATCGCCCTCCTCATGTGGTTCCATCGCAAAGCCGGCGTCGACGCCGTCTCCCACGTGCGCGCTCTGGTCCGCACCGAGGCTGC
>Ga0182004_10000300_pt1 | contig 27645 bp, 23 predicted proteins | sample Sormic07211540_1_FD_120479 | JGI IMG/M metagenome (GOLD analysis project Ga0182004, IMG submission 120479) | Endophyte microbial communities from Sorghum bicolor roots, Mead, Nebraska, USA - 072115-40_1 MetaG | ecosystem: Host-associated > Plants > Roots > Unclassified | place: USA: Nebraska...
ACGATGTATGACTGTGATAACAGCTGATATATGATAATGTGATGGCTCAATTTCTGAATTATCACATTATAATTCGAATCTGAGGATTTTTCCCCTTTGTGGAAAAATCTAGGTCGTTTCAAAATCCTTGGTCATAGGATCAATGTCACTATGCGAAAGCCACAGTTTATTCTGACCATACGTGCCAGCACATGGATGGTTGTGCTCCGCCACGAAACATGAAATTACCCACCCATGATCACTAGTGCGATGCAACCTAATCATAGCCTTGCAACCTGTCCTGCATGTCGCAGCCATACTATTCGGACACAGACCCTTTGGCGGAAAAAACAAAAAATCAAAATCTACTACTGACATCTAAGAAGAAATACGAGTATATAACTAAGTTCTAAGTTATTGCACATCACCTCGCATGAGCATACAAAATTCTACCTCGTAGTGTATCCATTATCATTTACTCTACCTCGTCCTTTTCTAATCCCAAACCCAATTTCCCAAGAGTAAAGGTTGTAGAAGTCTTTTGCCTCTTTTTCAGAATCGAACTCCATGCATGTTGCGGGCTTGAAGACACGCTCACCACGACGATCAATTGTGGTACGCATAGACTTCGAAATGGCACTTTCCCCCATTGGTGATAGCCTTGATTCTGGACCATACTTACCCCTCTTCCTGCAATTGGCAGAGATATAGAACAAATAAAGCAGAGCCGATGCAAATAACCAAAGCAGAGGGCCTCGTTTCATAATCGAGCATACGGAGATGGAACAGGGCAGTCAAAAAAGAAATTGTTGTATAGTAGGAACTAAACACATAAATTAAGAATTTCAGAAAATCCAAGCAACGAAGGTAGAACCTTAATGCTTAGTTAAGATACAGAAAGGCTATTAAACTCAATCTTGTTCATTTCTTGGAAACGTTATATTACCTCTTCAAGGAACCCAACTGTACACCGTGATTCAGAACCTCTTGAACAACGCCTGTATAAAATCAATGACTAATCCATATGGGGTGCCACTGAGGCCAAGTGAATCTCGTTTTGAATTGGAGAACTTTTAGATCAGATCTTCAAAAACTCAGATAATTCATATGAGTTGCGATTTTATCTGCCAGCGGTTGGACGCCCAAACTGTGATTACGATTACTCTGTCCGTCGAATGTATGGGTACCCTCCAGGACATGGAAATCCTGGGATACCGACATCAAAGCTCTAGCACTGATAGTTAGATCAGGGCGTGTAGACTCCATCGGCGTCTTCCAACCTAAGGAACCAAAAAAGTATTGATACTAGTTCTAGCACGTGGATATCTGCGGATTGGGGGTAATGCAAACCGATACAGTGCGGTGGACCCACACGAAGTTGAAATTTCGAATGGGAACCCACATCCCGCCACACTAAAATTTAACTTTGCCACATCAGCTAAGATGTTCGGTTAACTGGATTATAATGACGAGGGATGAAGGACACGCGTCGTACATCCAGAACCCTGTATTTGAATCTAAACCATTTAAAAGTATGGGTACCTATCACCTGCGGCACCGAAGTACCGAACTATTTCCCCTCATCCGGCCCGGACAGAGAAGAGCATCGCGCTTGACATCGCGGAGCTGGCGGACAACCTCCAGCTCGAGCCCAATTTCCACCTCATCGGCTTCTCCATGGGCGACGAGATCATGTGGAGCTGCCTCAAGCACATCCCACACAGGTGGGTGCTTGCTACACTACAACTAACCTAGCTAGCAGCCCAAACGAATGTTGCAACGAGTAGTACAGAGTACTTCAGCATTTCCCCTCGGTGCAGGCTCGCCGGCGTGGCGATTCTTGCCCCGGTGGGCAACTTCTGGTGGTCCGGCTTCCCGCCGGACGTCGTCAAGAAGGCCTGGCGCGTGCAGTTTCCGCAAGACCAGCGCGCGGTCTGGGTCGCTCACCACCTGCCGTGGCTGACGCACTGGTGGAACACCCAGAAGCTGTTCCGCGGCTCCAGCGTCAAGGACGGCGACCCCGCCATCTTATCCAGGGAGGACAGGCTTCTAGTTCACAAGTTCATGGAGCGAACCTATCAGGCAAGAAGACGACCACCACGAATTGCAGCGATTGGCATCGTTAAGCTAGTACTGAAACCATCATCTCTGACTCCAGCTCCAACTCCAACTCTGCTCTGATGCTTTTGCAGGAGCAGGTCCAGCAGCAGGGAGAGCACGACTCGCTGCACCGCGACATGAGGGTGGGTTTCGGGAAGTGGGACTGGAGCCCCCTGGAGATGGAGAACCCGTTCGCCGGCGCCGCCCAAGGCGAGGTGAAAAAGGTGCACCTGTGGCACGGCGTCGAGGACCTCTACGTGCCGGTTCAGCTGTCGCGGTACATCAGCAAGAGGCTCCCATGGGTCATCTACCATGAGCTCCCGACGGCCGGCCACCTGTTCCCGGTCGCCGACGGGATGCCGGACGCTATCGTCAGGTCACTTCTGCTGGGAGACGAGTAATCTGTATTTACTATTTAGGATGCAGCTCGAGGACTCGTGCACGTTTTTGCCATGGATCTCTTACAACTAAAAAAAATAAAAAGTAAGACCAAAATATAGTGCGACACTTTTTTACTTCCTCCCTCTACTCTTCGACGTGCGATCCCGCAAGGGGAAGCCGTGATACCTCGCACCGCCAAGTGGGCCCTCTTCCCCGCGGGATGCCCCGTGCGATCCCCCAGCTACCCCTACTCGCTCGCTCGCTTCCCCCTTGCGAGATCCAGGCACAAATCACTCTCCCTCTTATCACGAGGATCTCTCTCCCCTGTGCCCCTCTCCCCGGCTCTCCGCGTGCGCCCTTGCGCTCATGCCGCCTTCTCCTCTCCCTTCCTGTCGCACTCGCGTCATTGTCACCCTCGCCAAACGAGCCGCCATCAGGAGAAGCCAAGCCTGAACACCGTCGTCTCCTCTCCCTCACCGTGCGTGCCCCTACTCTTCATTCGCACGCGCAACCGCGGTGGAGTTCCTCGACCCTCCATTGCGGAATTCTGTAGGCCCCTACTATTATGCTCGAAGATGAGTGATCTGTATTTACTGTTTAGGATGCAGCTACAGGACTTGTGCATGTCCTTTTAAGGGATGATGGATTTACCAGTAATAAAAATATATGTTGTAACCCAGAGTCGGAGATTTGTACATGATTTGTGTCCCTTTTTTAAAAAAAAAGATCTGGTCTCTTGGCGTTATATTAATAAGGAAGAAGTAGAGTTGCGAGCTTACATGTGCGAGGGGCGCTAACTCATATGGCAGACCATCATTTAAGTTTATATAAAAAGGATCTAAGCTAATTACTCCTATTATGTATGGCAATCGTGGGTGGCTAAGAATCCCCTCCGGGCTAAAATCCAATCGGCGAATTCGTCTTTTATTCTTGTGAGCACCATCTCCTCCAGGTTCCTTGTCCTGTTGAAAACTTTAGTGTTTATCTTACTCCAAATGTGTCATAACGTCAGGATGGAGATCAAGTGTGATTTCTTATTACCCCCTTCGATCATGGCTTGACTCACCCTCCCCCTCTATGTCACTCTGCACAACCCAGCAACTAGGCTATATCTTTGCAGAATTGCTCTACAATGCAACCAAATTCCAAACATTCCTCGCATAAGGGCATTCGATGAAGAGATGGATAGCTATCTCCAAACTCCTTTTCGCACGGTGCACACAAATAGTTATTCTCCTAGCCTCTTAGCTAAAGTCTGGTCGCTGTCCACATGAAGAACTTGCATCGTGGCGTTGCTTAAGCCTTCCATATAAGATATGGGAAGTTAGAGATTACCTGTCTACTGAATTGGACTTCATATGCCGAGCGTGCTGAATATTGCCTATTGCTTTCCAACGTCCAAGTAATCTGATCCTCGTGGTCAGTCGTCAGGTCCAGATGAATCGAGTGGATGAGTTGACATAGCGTGAAGAAGTCTCTTAAGAGTTATGCGTTAAGGTCATGCACTAGGTCGTTGATCCATTCCATCTAGCACTGCCTTTTTCACCGATCTTTTCTTTTGTCTGCTATGTTGGAAAAGTAATACGAAGAGTGATGTAGAAGACCACCCATCTATCCAAGTAGACAGCCAGAACGAGGCTTTCCTTCCATCGTGTACGATCACTCTTGTAGGTGCGTTGAAGAGAGCAATGTCTGTCTCGTCAACTGGAAGCTTCATTCCCACCCATGGCCTTATTGCGTTGCTCCTTGCTAGCCATAGCCATCGTAGCCATAAAGCCCTGCTGAATCTTTCAATGTCCAAAATGCCGAAACCTCCAAATTGTACTAGTCTGGCCACATAAGGCCAACCCACTTTGCATTTCCTCGCCATCACCGGCCCAGTGGAAGTGTCTTCGTACCTTGTCTAGCTCCTCAAGTATTTGTTTTGGGGGCCTCATCGCCGTCAGCATGTATATTGTGATAGCACTTAGGACCGATCATATTAGTTGCCTTCTCCCTTCTGGGTTTAATATTCGGCCCTGCCAACCTGCCAACCGTTTTCATGCCTTATCCAACATCCCTTGTAGGTATACCACTTTTAACCGCCCGAGAGTTAGGCCATGTTTGGTTCCACCAACTAAATTTTAGCTAGCTAAACTTTAGTCACTTTAGTAGCTAAAGTTCCAAACACATTGACTAAGAAGATGTTTGGCACTGCTCCGCTCCTGTTTTTCCAGCTCTGCTCTACGAACTTCACCATGGAGTAGCTCCATCATAGAGTTTGTAGAGCAGACAGTAATGTTTGGTACACAGCCCAGCTCCAGCTCCAGGAATGGGTTGTTTTCATGCAAATAGCCCATTGTGCCCCTAATTAAAATTACACTTGGTCGAAGACTACTTTCACGTAAAAACAATGTACGTATACAAAATGCATAAACTGAGCATGCCACAATTATAATATAAATAATAGTTTGATAAATTATAAATGATAGAAAATTTTACAAATATCATGATTCAGATATAAATAATTGGCACAATGATAACAATGAACACAAGCAAATCAATTTGCTGGTGCTGCACGTTTCTTTCCATTGCGTGCCATAGGACGACGACGCCAATGGCGTGCCATAGGATGACAGCGGAGAAAGATGCACGGGCGACGGCAGAGAGAGGATAGTGATTAATCGGTGGCAAGGTGGGTAATTATTTGAGAACTCCACATGGAAGTACTAAACTTCAAAAACTGGAGTACCCCTTGAGTACTCTAGGAAAAACGTGGAGTTGGCCTCTAGCTCCACCTTTTTTTGAGAGCGGAGTTTTTAGAGCTGGACGTGTTTGGCACTGTGGAGCTGGAGCGGAGCTAGAAAAATGGGAGCAGAGGAGTCCCAAACACCCTCTAAAAGAAGCTAAAATAGCTTAGTTCCATTAGTCACCCAAGAATAGCTAAAATAATTTTAGCTAGCTAAAATTTAGCAAGGGGAACCAAACAGCTAAAAATTTAGCAACAGAACCAAACAGACCGTTAACAGAAGCCCCACGTATGTAATTGGAAAGTTGACCCGTTGCCCCGCAAAAGATTCTTAAACATGATGATTTGTGTCCTTAAAAGCTTCAGAATGGCGTTTTGTTGTTGATCCATTTGGCGATTTGGATACGATGGATCAGCTTACCAGTTGGCGCAACATCGGAGCAGTATGACCGACGAGACTGCATATCTGAGGAAAAAAGGATCAAGTTTGAAACTTTAAATGAATGTTGTTCTCAAGAATTATGAAGTTTTCACTGAATTTCACTTTGGATGTTAGAGAACCCCAACCGCTTATGTTCTTGAATGAATCAAACAAATTCAGTGTATGCACTTTCATTACACATCCGAACAGAATTGCACCCCATCCACTGATGAATTTAACTTTGTATGCACCTTCGCTGCTGGCGCATGTATGCTCTTGAATGAATAAAAAAAAACACTCAAAGTTCGGAACAGAATTGCACCTACATTAATCACTATTCACCGGAACGAGAACCACTACTTGTCACTACTCACTCTAAAAATACTAAATTAAAAAAAAAGACTGTAAAAATACTGCAACATACATGCACCTTCATTACTGTCACGGAAGTCTAAGTAGTCATATATCGTGAGTCTCTGACACTGCATGAATGGCTAGTTTTTTTTTTTTTAAACATCAGCAAGCTTTATTGATCGATCAAAATAGATACATCGTTTACAAGCAACTGTAAAATAGAAACAGGTGGCTCATCTATCCAAATATGAGAGTTTTTCTCTCGTAAAGCTTGCCTAGCTAACTCATGAATAACTGTATTGCAGTTTCGATTACAATGGCTAATAGAGATTGACACGAATTTCCTCCAATAGATAACACATTCATCATAGATAGTTGTTGCTGCCGTAGCCGAGAAACCCCCATCCTTCATTGTATTGACTACCTCCATACAATCAGATTGGATTTCCACTCGAGTACAACCAAACAGGTTAACAAGTACTCCCTCCGTCTCAAAATACGTGGGTTTTCCTAAAAAATAACTTTAATAAAATATATATTAAAAATATTAATATTTATGGTATATAATTGATATCGTTAGAAAAATCTTTAAATCTAATTTTTAATAAATTTATTTAGAGACATAAATGTTGTACATATTTTCTAAAAATCGAGACAAACTTACGGCATGGAAATAAGAAATGACAAATAATTTGAGACAGAGAGAATTGTGGTGCATTAAAATGTTAACTAAGTTTAGACTACGTTAAACTTTTCCTTAATTTCTACTTCCCTGTGTTCCTGAATGCTTCAACTCATAGAGTTGTCCTAAGTCAAATTTTTAAAACTTTGACTGATTTTCTAGAAAAAAACGCTAAGATTTATAGTATCAAATTAATACTATTTGATTTATTATAAAATATATTTTTATAAGATACTTATTTTATGTTATAGATATTAATGCTCTTTTTTGTAAAGTTAGTCAAACTCAAAATAGTTTGACTGACATGGATTTTAGATGTTGAAGCTTTCAGAAACAAAAAGAGTAACCGTACTTCTACTGAAAATATCATCGAACTTTTGTATCTCCAAATATGCTGAGTGTAAAAAAATACATTTTATAATCAATCTAATAATATTTATATGCATCAAAAGAAATATTTTTAATATATATTTAGTCTTTGATTTGAGACGGAAGAGTACCATCACTAGTTTTTTGAGGAGCTGTGGGCCCCGATGACCCGTGCAGTATCAACAAAATAAAATACTGATCCCAGCAGGCACCAGTGGCCGGCGGAAAGCAGAAGTTTTAATTTTTAAAGCCACACTGGGGTCTCGCCTGCTTGGCTCCTGTAAACTGCAGTTTTTACATCCTCTCATCTCCCGCGTGCTGATACTTGCCTGCTATCCCTGCTGTTAACGACGACGTTCGCCGTAGCAGCGAAGGAGCCTCGCCGGCTCGAAGCAAGGCTGTCCTAGCCACCATGGCCGTGTCCGGCGAGAAGCGGCCACCGCCACCGGCCCCGGCCTCCGGCGGTAACTCTCTCATCTTCTGCTGGGTGGATTAATTGGCCCTGACAAGTATGCGGTCCTCGTGATGTTATCTTGTTCTGCTTGCCTATGGTTCTTTTGTTTGTCTTGATTCATGCATGTAATCATGTGGGTAGGTATAGGATTAGGATTAACCTTTGTTTATGCCTGAATAGCACTAATACTGACGCAGTAATTCGCTACTCTGTTAACTGGCCCAGAGTGCCTCGAAACGATCCTTTTGCTGGATGCAAGCATGAAGACAGGACCATGGCCTTTTCACCTTTGCGTTTATTATTCCTTTTTCTAGAGAGCATTTTCTGGTTCTTGGTTCGATCTGCTATACAAAAGGTTATCAACTTTCCATGCTTTTAGTAGTAACTATTTTGTATATATCCATTCTGCTATCTCAAGTCGCAATGATTCATTTCAACGCTACATAAACATTTGCTGAAAAATATGTGGATCTGTTTCTAGAAGGTCACCGCTGTAGTTTTCTTTTTAAGGCTCTGTTTAGATTGGAGACCAAAATTTTTTTGGTGTCACATCGATGTGTCCGAAGGATGTCGGGAGAGGTTTTTAGAAACTAATAAAAAAACAAATTACATAGCTCGTTAGGAAACTGTAAGACAAATTTATTAAGCATAACTAATCTGTTATTAGCACATGTGGGTTACTGTAGCACTTAAGGCTAATCATGGAGTAACTAGGCTTAAAAGATTCGTCTCGCGATTTTCAACTAAACTGTGTAATTAGTTTATTTTTTTTATATACATTTAATGTTCCATGTATGTGTCCAAAGATTCGATGGAATGGATAAAAAAATTTTGGGTCAGGGCTTAAGAAAAAAACAGTCGGAAAGGTGCGCTTCTAGATGCCCTAAAGGACGATAGTTACGGATGGAAAAGTTTTTCCATTTACAGTTCTCTTTCCACAGGAAAAAAGGTGACGTTGTTCATCGAACCATTAAATTCATGATCGATTGGTTCCCCACCCTGCCAAAAACAAAATATATTCCAGATGTTGTATTATTTGTGATAGTCCTATTGTTTAAACTATGTGTAAGGACAAAATTAACTATGGATGCGCGTGACAGCGTGTCGAAAATGACAGTTATATTGGGTTCAGAATTTGAAAACCAGGACAACACGCTCCAATTTCTTATTGGAACCAGACTTTGAGTACAAATAGAGAAACTGGCAATTTAAACTGACGTAGGAGTAACGTTTTATCAAAGTCAATGCCTGCTTTGTGCTTAGTGTGTCACAGACTCACAGGTGCAGCTTATATAGAGTTAATTGTTTCTTGGGACATCGATCTTTAACCTCTGTGGACCATTGGTTCTCCTTTTCCGGATCGGATTTTTCACAAGTCGTCAAATGGTTTGGAATATATTTATTTTTTGTTCAGGCTATTTGCTACAGGATATTTCAGAGACGTCTAATATTCGTCTAACGCCTCTTTAGCTTCCCACCGCACTCTGCTGTGGACCATTGGTTCTCCTGATCGGACTTCGGACTTTACAAGTCTGCAAATGGTTTGGAATTTTTTTTCCCTTGAGTCTGTTTGCAAGGATGCTTCAGAGACGTCTATTTGTCTGATGTCTGGGCGTGTTTAGTTTCTAAAGGAAAAAAAAAATTACGACACTATAGTATTTTCGTTTGTTTATGATAATTATTGTCCAACCATTGATTAACTACACTTAAAAGATTTGTCTCGTAAATTCCGACCAAACTATGTAATTAGTTTTTATTTTTGTCTATATTTAATACTCTATGCATGCGTCTAAAGATTCGATGTGACGAAGAATTTTAAAAAAATTTAGATTTTGGAGTGAAAGTAAACAAGGCCCTGTTGAGGACCGCAGTAATGTTTTGACAGTGAGAGCACTCCGCCAACTACTACCGGGTGAGATGTAACATGGCGTCGAGTAGAGATTACGTGAACTCAGTACATGTTCAAAGTTTCCTTGCATTTCCGATTTTGGTCAAAACTGAACCCCAGATGAAAGTCTGACACTGAACATCAGCCCTATGAAAGGGCCTGCTTCAACCTGCGATCGAGATAAACACAACTGGGGTGCATGCATTCAACAAAATAAACTGCATAATCAAATGTTCTCATTTCACTCGCAGGAACGGCAAGGAAGAAGCTTATCCTAGCACTGTTTATCTGTTTCTCGGCGCTGCTGTACAAGCAGATTCTTCAGCCACCACTGCCCAAGATCGCCGGCTCGCCGGGCGGCCCTCCGGTCACGGCAACCAGGACACGGCTCAGCGACGGCAGGTACCTGGCCTATCTGGAACACGGCGTCCCCAAGGAGAAGGCCAAGTACAAGATCATCTTTGTCCATGGATTCGACTCGTGCAGATACGACGCGCTTCCAATCTCCACGGTACTATGCTTTGTTACTGTTTTCTTTATTATGTGACAGAATATTATTGATCTGTTTCACGGAATGAGAAACTGCTGGTGGATGCAGGAGCTTGCACAAGAGCTGGGCGTTTACCTGTTGTCCTTTGATCGCCCCGGCTACGCCGAGAGCGACCCGCACCCGGGCAGGACCGAGAAGAGCATCGCCCTCGACATCGCCGAGCTCGCCGACAACCTGCAGCTCGGCCTCAAGTTCTACCTCGTTGGCTTCTCCATGGGCGGCGAGATCATGTGGAGCTGCCTCAAGCACATCCCACACAGGTGGCTTTCACTTTTCAGAAGTATCTTTCTCAGTACTCTCTGGCATAGTTTATCAGTCAAACGAACAAAAAGACAACTCTGAACATTGTATCCATCCATCCATCGTGAATCTTGGTGCAGGCTCTCCGGCGTGGCCATTCTCGGGCCGGTGGGCAACTACTGGTGGTCCGGCTTGCCGGCGAACGTGTCGCGGGACGCCTGGTACCAGCAGCTCCCTCAGGACCAGTGGGCGGTCTGGGTGGCGCATCACCTGCCGTGGCTGACCTACTGGTGGAACAGCCAGAGGCTCTTCCCGGCCTCCAGCGTCATCGCCTACAACCCTGCCCTCCTGTCCCAAGAAGACAAGCTGCTCATGGCAAAGTTTGGCTATAGAACCTACATGGTACTGACGTAGTACTGTACAAAAAAATCAGTCAGAACCTCCATGGTGCTGCTAGCTTTTAGAACAAGTTTGTTCACAGGTTTCCGCCTGTGCACGTGCGAATGCGTGCGTGCATTGTGCTTTTTGCATGCATGCAGCCGCAGATCAGGCAGCAGGGGGAGCACGAGTGCCTGCACCGGGACATGATGGTCGGCTTCGGGAAATGGAGCTGGAGCCCGCTGCAGCTGGAGAACCCGTTCGCCGGCGCTGATGATGATGGCCAGGAGGGGGCGGGGAAGGTGCACCTGTGGCACGGCGCCGAGGACCTCGTGGTGCCGGTCAGCCTGTCCAGGTACATCAGCGAGAAGCTGCCGTGGGTCGTCTACCATGAGCTCCCCAAGTCGGGACATCTCTTCCTGATCGGTGACGGGATGGCTGACACCATTGTCAAGTCCCTGCTGCTCGGAGACGATCATCCGTCGTCGGCCTCAGCCCTCACAGCCTCCTCCTGATTCTCCATGAATCCACCAGCTTGTCATGTAGTCCGTTCGCATTTCGATCGCGTGGTCCATCGCTCACTGTTTTTGTAAAGAGATATATACTAGTGCCGTGCTCTGATACTGCAGCTTTCTCTAGCGTGTGTATGCTTATGTGCACTGAAGACTGAACGAATAAGGTTTCATATGTAAAGATAGTAGGTGTCTAGGTGATGTACCATTCTCACATTCGAGATGTGCCTTTCTGGGTTCGCTGCACTTTCCTTTTAGGAGGAGAAGGGTAGTTAAACTTATGTGTTTTGGCCAGCTACTTATTACACTACAGTTATCATGGTTTGCATTGTGATTTTGAAAACTCTCTCTTATTAGGGCACTCTCTTACTATAGAGCCGCCATAACCTAGAAACTAAATGGTTTCTATGTGTCAAACTAAGGCCATGCAGCCAAACAGCTAAAACTTTTTGAGAAATGAACACTTTTTGAAAGAATGTGTAAGAGGATTGTACGCTCAATTCTATTCATTCGACGGTGATGGGTACATGTACATGGAGCCGATCAATGCCAGCCAAGCGAAGCTAACTAATTCCTATAGAACCGGATCAGCTAACTGAATGTCGTAAGGCTTACAACAGATGACGAACTAGTCTACTGCTATCTAACTGAACCCTGAGGAATAGGTCGGTGACACCCCCCTGCAGTTGTAGCTTAGATTGATCGGATGCACAAACCGTTCCTGAACTCGGTGAACAATGGCGCCGGGAGTCCTTTCGTCATGATGTCTGCAAATTGGTACCTTGTTGGAACGTGCAGCACCTTGAACTGGCTGAGAGCAACCTTCTCGCGGACAAAATGTATGTCAAGCTCGATGTGTTTGGTTCGTCGATGATGAATAGGATTCTCCGAGAGGTACACAGTAGTCGACGATGAAATGGAGTTCTTGAAGAAGATTGCGTAGCCAACAACATTCGGCGGCGGCATTTTCCACTGCTCTATACCCACTCCGTCTGGATCGCCATCACCAGCCAATTCCTCGACAACAGTCTTCAGCGCGCGGTGTACGCCCAGCAGGAATTCCATAGTCTGTTTCAGGGCGACATGGACATCGCCGCGTACTGCGGCAAACTCAAGCGCCTCGCCGACACGCTTTACGACTGCGGCGCCGCCGTCTCCGACCCCGCCCTCGTCATCAACACTCTGCGCGGACTGAACAACAAGTTCAGCCAGGCGATCGTCGTCCTCTCCACCATGAACCCTCCCCCAACCTTCCTCTACACCAAGTCCTACCTCCTGCAGGAAGAGCATCGCATCAAGCACTTCCACCGCATGGAGGCACAGAGTGCCCTCCTTGCGGCGACCACATCCACAACCCCGCCCCGGCCCGTCGCGCCTACTCCAGCGACGCCTCCGACGGTGGCCAACAACGGCAACCCCGACCGCCGCAAGAAGCGCAAGGCCTCGAACCGCCAGAACAACTCTGGCGGCCCGAGTACACCAGCCGGCGGATCCACGGCGAACGCCGGTGCGCCGCCACCGCAGTGGGCACCTGGCACCAATCCCTGGCAAGGCGTGGTCCAGGCCTGGCCCATGGGCGCATGGAGGCCCGCGTCCTCGGTGCCCGCCCCGGCGTCCAACCTCCACAAGCCCTGGCAGCGTTCCCTGCACCATCGCCTGACGTCGCCATGTATGTAAGAGGATTGTACGCTCAATTCTATTCATTCGACAGTGATGGGTACATATACATGGAGCCGATCAATGTCAGCCAAGCGAAGCTAACTAATTCCTATAGAACCGGTTCAGCTAACTGAATGCCGTAAGGCTTACAACAGATGACGAACCGGTCTACTGCTATCTAACTGAACCTGAGGAATAGGTCGCTGACAGAATAGATCTAAACAGGGGCTTGTAAAACTTGGCTGTAAAGATTTGGAATTTAGGACCTTGGAGCCCCAAAACTGTGTAAACTTGCTTAGGAACCTGTGTCTTGTGTGTTGCAGACCAAAAAATTTAGGAAGCATCTAAACACCTATTTGAATGTAAAGTTTAGAGCCAAAAGTTTTGGGATATCGATGTAAAGATTTGGGATGGCCCTAAGCAAAATAGTAACGTGACATGGAATTAAGGAAGATTGAGAAAGAGGTTTCTTAGACAAGAAACCATATATAGTTAAATAATAGAGAAGAAAAACGTGATTGGACAAAACTTTATTTTAAAGAAATCGTCCATTGAAGATATGGTTTCTATACATAGATTCTACAATACTGGGCAAATATAAAAACTATATCATCATAGTTCCTAGGTTGGGACTGCTCTTAGAGCAAGAAAAATAGTTTCTCATATTGTCAAGCACATTAGAAATTAGGTGACCTGGAGGAGAAAGGGCACACAAGACAAGCTAGCTTGTCACAGCAGTGATCAATCAGCCCTCCAATGCAACAACCCAGCATTCAATGTTCATTATTATATACTACGTTCGTCGCTTTCCGATGAATCAAATTAATATTTTAACTTTAATTAAATATATAAAAAATATAAATATTTATAGTACATAATTAGTATTATCATATCGTTGAATTTATTTTATAATAGACTTATTGTCAATACAAATATTGCTAATATCTTTTACAAATCTAGTCAAATTTAGAAAAGTTTAACGGATACCATAGTGACACCTATTTTGGGACTAAGGGAGTATCATCTTGCTCTCTTAGAGCATCTCCAACAATTTGGTATATGACTTGCTAAACTTTAAAATTTAGCAAAACATAGAAAAAATGTTCTCCAACAATTTGCTAAACTTGCTTGCCATCTCATCCCACTTGCTATCCATGCGAGCCGCGCGCCTATATTTACACGCGCGTATGCGGCTTGTCATCGCTCACCCGCGTCTGTCGGAGCTTTTTCCCGCCCGGAGTCAGAGATTTTCATCATATCCGGCACGCCGCATGCATCCACTTCCACGCGCCAAAGGACGGAGCGTCGATGATGGCCTGGTGATTATGACAGCTGATGGGACAGAGCTCCATGCTCATTAGAGCTCAGGCATAGATAAGAAAAGTATAATAAAAAAATTGATGAAATATGGACCATGAAATCATTGCAATGGTTCACCGATTACACTTGATGAAATATAAATATATAGGTAATAAAAGTCATAGCTAATAAACTGATTACATATAATTGTTCAATCTATAAATGTATATACCATAAAAATTCTTATAGCATAGGAGTATAAATCTGGATGATGGTTCTATAGGTGCTCGATGAGGTCTACTTTTCAACTGTTGATGTGTCTCCTTGTTTCTAATCTGTCTATGCGCGTCAATATATTCTTCAAGTATACGATGAGCTCGACCACGATCAGGTTCAACATTGTCACCACCGTAATCAAAATGCTCGTTAGGGTTGATCCCGACGAAACGAGCCGACCCCGACAGAGTTCCTGTGGCACGACGGGAGGAGGTCCTGCAGCGGCGCGACGGGAAGGGAGGGAAGGCGTCGGGTGACCTGTTCATGCGATGGAAGGGGAAGAACCAGGGTCGTGATGAAGGGTACCGGTCAACAATCGAATCTGGTGAGCCATCTTTTTTTTATTTGGCAAGTGAAATATAGCAAATTGTTGGAGATGACCTCTTTTCAACTTGGTAAATAATTATAACAACTTGCTAAAACACAGGATTTGGCAAATGAGAAATAACAAACTGTTGGAGATGCTTACTACACTCAAATGCGGACAGCTAGAGGAGGTAGGCTAGACTGAAAAAATAAAAAACTACTTAAAACTAATTAGGCCAATCTTAATGCACAGTTATTAAGAGTGCTACATTAACTTTATAAGTAAATGAAATAGTTCATCTCAATATATAGTTTTATAACACAGTTTTATACGGTAGCCACATCATTTAATTGTAGTAGCAAGCATCGTACCATTTTCGTATGGGCAACCGTTCGCGGGATAAGCAAATTGGCTACAATGAGGCTCGTATTAGCCTAGTTACTACCAAATATACCATCCATAGCCTATGAAGCAGAAGGATCCACCTGGGAGAGTGCGAGTAATGCTCAATGGGCACAACCCATAGGCTCCTCCTAGACGGAGCCAACAGTGGGGCTGGTGGGGCTCCAACCCCCCCTACGGCCATACAACCCATGTAGCCCTCTCTTAGCCTCTCCTACAAATTTTTATCATTGATGCTCTTTAAGAAGGGGCTGAAGTTATCTTAAGATAGCAGAAGCCTCCCCTAAATATTTTCCTAGATTCGTGTTATCCGATTTTTTCGGGTCGGGTAATTCAAAATTCGGGTAATAAAAATTGTTACCCGATATTAGTCCCGAAAAAAACACTACCCGCAATTTCGAGTACCCGATAATTCGGGTTCGGGTTCGGGTTCGGGTTCGGGTATTCCTGATTTACCCGAATTTTCAAAAAACAACACAGTATACAAACTTTCAATAGCAATTTATATATAATTTCAGCAGCAATTTGTATAGAATTTCAATAGCATTTTGTTGAGAATAATATATTACTATCGCTTGTTCAAACAAAGAGAATTATGTTCTAATAAATTGATAAGTTCTTATATTTAACTAACAACACATGATAAATACAAAGATATAGACAAATATTTGGGTAATTCGGGTAGTTCGGGTACCGGAAGATATTACCTGAATTACCCAAACTAATTTCGGGTAATCAAAATCGCTATCCGAATTTAGCATCGGATACCTCGGATTCGGATAATTTGGATCCGGATTCGGGTAATTCGGATACGGGTAATGGGTATCGGGTAATTTGCCCACGCCTTTCGTCACTGCCTCCTACCATCCTTCGGTGGGTGTTCAAGTGAATACACTCCTCACGGTTGCTTGGTGCATGCATGACGCTCCTTTTGGACAGGTGGCTCTCCTCTGAGCTCTAGCACGACATCACTCAACTCACACACCAAGTGGGTTATCTAACATTGCAAATTCAGAACATGCTAGCTAGATCGCTAATATTTTTAATAGCAAATAAGTATTGTTAGATTAATTATAAAATACATTAAATGACAATCTTTTTTACTTTTGTTAAACTAGCAAATATGTCTGTACGTTGCAACGAGATAAAAACATCATATGACCATAAAAAGTGATGACATAATGTTACATATCTATTTATATTTATCCTTTTTATAAAATTTAAAGTTCATAATTTATTTTATTGATAACCATGACATCTATGGTATTAGATAGTTAATATTTACAATAATATGTAGCTTGGAGACATATTTATTTAATAATAAAAATAAAAATTAGTCAAACCTTATTTTACTCTAATATTACCTCTTAATATACCTTAGTATTATATTAAAACATGAGATGTTTGTTCCTAGCTTTATTTTTTTATTTAGATTATGATTCCTATGAAATATGATATATCAGTTAAATGTATGTAGATTATGAACACATGAGCTTATGAAGTGTTCATATGACATAACAACACATCAAATGCAAATGTAATGGAAGCATTCTCAAGCATAAAATCTAGGTAAATTAGTAAATCAGAGAGATATGCAGAAATGGTGCTAAAACTTTTATCATAAATCAAGCTTTACATTAAATAGGCTACCATAAATTTTTCATAATAATTGAAGCAAGATAACTACAATTTCAATTTTATCCTAAAAAGCATAGACAAGCATCTCCAGCAAAAAAAAATATACTAAAATTTATGATATTTTTTTTTACTACATGGATCTACATATGTGGAGCTGAACAAAATTTGTTTTGTAATTTTTAGATTTTTCTATGAATTACTATGTATTTATCAATTTTTAGCCAATTTAAAGAAAAAAAGTAAATTAATAGGATCAACACTTTGCACCTAGGCCCCTGTACTTTCCTTATCCTCAACGTGGTTATGTGTCAAGAGATTTTATATTGGGAATCTTAAAAAAGCTTCTATTCTTTTTTTCTCTTGTACTAGCTTTGAAGCGACCCCGACACGGACAGATTGGCCGACAGATGAAATTTTCACAATTATATATTAGAGATAGATTAAAAAAGTTTGACTTGTTTTACACCTAGAATTACCCTCTTTTTTTTGGAACAGGTGAAGTATAAACCGCGAGTGCATGTAGCTGTAAAAATCAGGGGCCCGTGCCCTTACCGTGCTGAGAGCTTAAGCTGAAAAGTCAGCACGTACGTACGTAGGCTGCAATCAAGAAGATTTGAGCATATAGCATCCCGTTCTCGCCAAACTCTCCTGTCGTCCTGTGCAAAGACTGCACAGTCCTAATTCTCCCAATCCATCGCGCCGTGCTGTAGACACACAGTAGTACGTACCGCGTTAGATTCTGGCGTTGAAGGGCCAGGTGAACCCTGGGCCATGTGGGTTCCCAGTTGCCCACAGGACCTTTTTTATCTAAGAAGAAGGTTGAAAGTTTTTAGATATCGTAGTATTTTTATTTTTATTTAGCAATTATTATTTAATTATAGACTAAATAGATTTAAATAATTAGTTTCGTAAATTATAGTCAAGCTGTATAATTAATTATTTTTTATTTATATTTGATATTTTCTGCATGTGTTCGTAAGATTTGATTTGACGAAAAATTTCGAAAAAGTTTGTGTATTTTGGGTGAACGAGGCCCAGCTCTCGCCGACGCCGAGTGCAGAGTGGCCCCGCAGAAAAATCAAATCCGTGGTGCGTACCACCCCATTGGCCGTGGTGCGTCCCGCCCGCCCCGCGCTCCCGCCAGCCTCACAAACACGACCGCGAACCCGCACGCGCGCGCACGTACGGTCGCTAGCTACCTGCACCTGCTCATCAAACCGTGGGACGGTCGGCCACCGCGCGCGCGGCTTTACCTTGCTGTGACGAGTAACCAGGCCTCCGTCCACGTCGCGCGGCACGGGCAACCACATGTAGATGTAGCGCGCGGAGAGGGCTGGAGGCAGCAGGCCACGCTCCCCTCCCGGCCACCATAGGCGCGCCCGGGGCGCCCTGCCTGCCCTCCCCCGCCCGCCTGGCGACGGGGAGACGATCGCCCTTCTCCCCCTCCTAGCTAATTCCTGACGTGTCCGCCTCGCCCCCCACCTCCTTGGTCGTCCTCTGATCTTTTTCCCACGCCCCTCTCGCTCGCGCGCGCATTATATCGCGCGCCGGCCGTGCGCGTGCTCGAAAGCTAGCCGCCCCCAGGCAAGAACGAAGCGAACACAGGTGCTGCTACACTGCGTGTACGGGCTCTGATCGATCGATCGACCGACGATCGAGCCACCGCGCGCGCGGCGGGTTCTTGGTCTCGGGGTCGCGTGCATAGCTAGCTTGATGGAGAGCGGCTGCATGGCGTCATTCAGCGACGCCGCCGTCGAAGCGCTGCCGGAGACTGAGGAGGTCGTCGATCAGCAGGCCAAGGCATGCGGCGCCTTGTTGGCGGCGGCGGCAGCAACCATGACGACGGAAGAGAACGACGAGGCGGCGACGACGCTGCAGCAGGAGCAGGAGCAGGCGCCCGTGGCCGATCACCACCAACACCAAGAGGTATCGGCGCCCGAGGAGCACGCCGCCGCAGAGGCACCGGCGGCGGCACCGGCGCCAGAGGAGGAACAGCATGGGGACGAGAAGGACCAGCAGGCCGTGGCGAAGGAGGAAAAGGTGGAGCCGCCCGCGGCGGCGGCGGCGGACGATGAGGAGAGCACGCGCGAGAGGCTGAAGCGGCACAGGCGGGAGATGGCGGGGAGGGTGTGGGTGCCGGAGATGTGGGGGCAGGAGAAGCTGCTCAAGGACTGGGTGGACTGCGCCGTCTTCGACCGCCCCATGGTGCCGACGGGCCTGCTCACGGCGCGCCGAGCGCTCATCGCCGAGTGCTGCACTACACGTACACGCCGGGACCGGACGACGTCGCCGTCGCCGTCGTCGTCAGCCACCACCAGCTCCAGCCCGCCGCTCCGGGTGCGGAACGGCTGCTCCTGATCGGGTGCTCCTCCTCCTCCTCTCCTCCAGACCTCCACTACTACCGTACCTCCCATTAGCTAGCTAGCTAGCTATCCTGAATCAACAAAGCCTTCTTTTTTTTTTTGCTCAAATAATAAGGGGGTCCCCTTCTTGTTCATTGAGTTGTGATGAGAATTAAGGTCTCTAGTCTTTCTTGTTTAACTTTCCGAATGAACAAGCATGTGAATTACATACGAACTTGCATTGATTAGCTTAAAACATAATAATCCTGAGAAATTTTACGATCTGTTTGAATCGATGAATTGAATGCGAGTTCTGTTAATAATTCAGTTGTGTTTTTCACCCTCTTGCTATTGCAGCCATTGCTAACAGTTAGTACTATCGATCGTACGTACGTACGCATGCAGCGGCTTTGGTTTTGTTTGTCAGCATATCATACGTACAACGATCAACTCTGTACGCACACGTACTGTGCTGTGTTTGGTTTGCGAGGAAAAAAATATCTATAGCCTTTATTAATGAAGTCTTACGATATACTACACTACAGAATTGCAGACTTAGATCGCCATCTTGGATTTAAGTGTGCTTGATTGTTAGCAGTTGTTTGTCATGTCAGGTGATCGAGCACATTTCTTTGGCGTCGTAATGCATGACGACGTGGTTTCTTGCCGTTCTTTCGTTTCCTCTCCGATCCTCCAGATGAAAATATTCGATCTTGCGTCCGTCTTTTGCTAGCTGTAGCTGTATATAGCTGTTCATTGTGCATTTCTCTTTTCAAGGAAAACGTGACCATACAAGCAGCTCATGATACTCTTGTATTGTATATACCTTTGCTTCGAAAAGTTTAAAGAATCATTACTGATGATGTGATATGTTGCCGCGCGCCGTTCGATCTATACCATCAATAAGTTCAAGCAAGCTAGCAACTAGCAAGCTACAGGGAATCTTTTGATGGCAAATATGTGGGTGCTGTGTTTCCAGAAGATGATGCGTGCACGGTCGATGAGATATGATCGTGGACTAAGGTGTGCCACCAAGTCCTCCTGTCCTCCACTGTACTTTCTAGAGGGTGGAGAGAAAGTATAATAATGTCCCCTTTGCTCCAGATTAAGTGCAGTGCTCGTACGCGGTTGTTGCTAGTCTTAACTAAGAATTCCGATCCGGACAGTAATATACGCTCAGTACATATATATAGTTCTTCGTGGAGATAGTGTTAGTAGATTTATGAACCCTGCCATCGCCCCAGTCCTCCCCGTCCTGGATTGTAGCTCGCATGACGTCGTTCACTGGCCGCGTGTCGTCCTGTCGAACACTCTTGCACACCGCTCTTTCCAGAGCGACTAAGCGATGAGGAACAGCAAGGAGTCAAAAAGCTTCATGTCCGTGGATGTGAACCTTCCACGCTGCTCAAGCCACCATTCGGCAACCTCTAGGTCGCCACCAGGCGATGGTAGAACCGAGTCGAGCTGCAACGGCTGCAAGAACACAAACCACACCTGTCTCGCGAACACACATTTGAGAAGAAGGTGCCCAATAGTTTCCGGATCCTAGGCATAGAGAGCACAAGCGTCTTCGTCCTGGAGGTCATGCCGCTTTCGCCGATCCGAGGTCCATAGACGGTTGTGCACAGCACCAATTAACCAGAAGAAAAACTTTACCCGCGGCGGCGCACGCGCTTGCCAAAGTTCCTTGACACCGAGCAAAGATGTGGAACCATGGAAGAATGCGCGGTACATAAGAGTGATGGTACATGCATGTATGTATATGAGCGCACCTATGTATATTATCACTAATCTAGATCCATTGATCACTGCCGAATCCAAACCCGCCGAATCAAAATTGCAGAGGGTAGTCGACAATGATGCTCTTTCTTATCACTGTCAGTAAGATATCACAACAAGGTCAAAACTAGAGCAAGCAGTGTGATAGGATAAGGGTCATTATATTACTATGTTAATACAATCATCTACCCAGCAAACACTTTGTCAAGTCAGTGGCTTCAACCTAACATTGACCTCATTTCCTAACTTTTGTTGATAGATTTTATTGTTGCATTTAATAGAGATTGTTGTTTAATATTTTATATTTGATATTATTATTAATGTGTCACATATATTTCACTACCATTAAGATTGTACTACAATTACATCAAATTCAAATCTCTATAATATGATTAGATAATGTATATATTACCATTAAATCACTTCGAATAAAAACATAGTGTTTGTACAATTACACATTGCACACAGTTAAAATGTTGAACATTCTATTTTCTACGACAACCTCATCCATGATGAAGTCGGCTAGTTTCTCTTGCGGTCCTATAATCCCGGACTCTAGTAGCTTATGGGTGTGAAGTTCTATGCGCTACCATTGAAAAGCAAAAGGTATTGAAATGCAAGTGTTACACAAAATAGTAATGTGTTTTGTTGATGTACAATAAATAAAAAGTATACACACCAGACGATCTACATCAACTGAGTCATTGCCACTGAACCTGTGCATTGCCCACATCACATAGAAGGGTAAACATGCATGTTATAGATCAATATGTAGAATTTCAATTGTTGTCCAAATCTTAGACTTACGACCCGAAGGTGAAGCTAGACTTACGACCTATCTTAGACTCACTTATGCTAGCTCCGCCACACCAGTGATAGGCCAACGGAGATTGTGTGTTATGTAGTAGTGTTTAATTTTTTTTAAAAGAAAAAGGCTCCACATTAACTCGCAAGGCCTAGAAAACTACCAAGTTAATTAGAGAAAAATAAAATCACATATACGTTAAAAAAAATCACCCGTCACTACCATTATGAAAAAAATGACACATCTTTGTACTTATTTTTATATACACTCGTAGGCTATGCCACCACAAGTGTTGCACCATGTACACATTTATTTAGAGTTAAAGTTGCAACTTAAATGATTTATTCATGTGTAATTTGTAATAGAAAGGAGTGTGAATCAGCAGAAACATAGTAACTTTCGTGCAATAATAAAAGATAAACTATATAAGTAATTCTTACCTCTCAGACCATGTAGATCGCTTGTTAGTTGGACTACCATATACTTCTTCTGTCAAAAAAATACAATTCTAGCACAATGTCATATTTTAGCATCATAAGTTTAATCAATTATAGATAAAAAGGTATGAAAATTTATGATATCAAATAAATATCATTAGATCAATTACGAAATATATTTTTATAATAAATTTATTTAGAGCTATAAGTGTGAATATAATTTACTAGAAATTTAGTTAAATACGAACCACTTTAACTGACGCAACTCATGATAGCATTAGTTTTGGACAAAGGGTGTATTATGGTCTACTCTCCAGTAGTGAAAGATTATGTGGAAATGTTAAAGCTGAATGTGAGAAATAAAGCAACAGTAAAAGGAAAATTTTATACTAAGGTAGAGGAGAGAGAAGATAAATAGGATATAAGTTTATACTCTCTTCATCTCAAATTATAAATTGTTTGACTTTTTTGACTCCAGGTTTGACCACTTGTCTTATTCAAAAAAATTGTACAAACATAGTCAAATTTAAGTTATTTTTTAAGAACTTTTATTAATAAACCAAGCCACAACAAAAAAAGTGATATTTTACACAAAATTTTGAATAAGACAAATTGTTAAATTTGGTGTAAAAAATCAAACGTCTTATAATTTGGAATGGATTGAGTAGTTAGCTAGTGCATGAGAGAAAAAGTAGATCAAAGAATGAAATATGTTCTTCTAGCCAACTACTATGCATAGGAACTAATCGATGAACTGTAAATATGCATATAGCTAGCAGTTAGTGGCGGAGCTGAGAAACTTTCATGACTAGGGCCAATACTACGAACCACCAATACCGGATTACATGCTAATGAATAAAAGTAATGCTAATATATAGATCTAGCTGGATAAAACAAAAGGACTACTCTAATGTTTTTTTTCTCACACCTAGGGCCATAGCCATAGTGGCCCTAGCCTTACATACGCCACTGCTAGCAGTGATATGTATTATTAGTCGTACTCCAAAAATTATCATTATAAAGCATATAGGTTTTAAGTGAAAGATGATCTCAGACTAACAAAACCAAAAGCCTAGCACTCGTTCGTTATAAATTATTTGACGTTTGTTTTTTCGATATATTGTTTTTATTATATATCTGAATATATAATATATTTAAATTTATAGTAAAACTCATGAATTTAGAAAAATCAAAATATCTTATAGTTTTGAACGGGGAAGTAAAACAACCTTATTGGACTTCATGAAATAGGAGGAATTGGCGATTGACACACTTCACATTTAGGGTTCGTGATCCTGACAGCAAACAAGCAGAAATTGTGCCAAAAAAAAAAAGAGAGAGAGCAAGCAAGCAGAAATGCAACGGTCATGGGGCTGCCTGAGTGCCCAGCCAGCCACAGGCCCACAGCCACCCCCGTCCGGACGCGGACTAGCCCACTCACATGAACAGGTCCACAGGACAGCATGGTGTTGGCAGAGCCCGCCGCCGCGTCGGTCCATTCTCCAGGGATCACGAGCGGACCAGAAGAGAGGGATGCGACGAGGGATGCAGCCGGCAGGGGGCATGGGCGTGGGCCTCGGGGGACTAGGGGTGCCTGCCACGCGGGTGGGCACGCCCGCCGCTGCTGCCTGGCTCGGCGCCACGCCGCCATGGTTAAAGCCGAGAGAGGCAGCGCCCCCGCCGCCCCGCGCGAGAGAGTAGTCGCAGCAGTTTCCAGTCTAATCCGTATCCCATCTCCCGATTCCCAAGCCGCCGTGACCGCTCCATTTCTTCTTCCGCGGCGCCCACCTCTCGCCGCCTCGCCTGCACCGGAGTGCCCGCGCACCTGCAAGGTGAGCTTTGCTCTGCCCTGCTCGTACTATCCGTCTCTTATCCGATAACGCATTGCCTGCTGGGAACGGGGAGTTGGGAAGAAGGTTTCTGGCCTTCTGGGCGAACCGCCGCACCGGATTTCACTAGCTAGCCATTTCAGTTAGTGATGAAGAAGAACCTCATGTGCTGTAGGTTCGTGTGTTGTGGATGCGTGTGCGTTCTTTTTTTCTCTCTCGCTTTGTTGAGTTCCCTACTTCGAATCCAAGTAGGCGGTCAAATCTTGAACCATTAATCTTTTAAATGCAATGCATTGTCCACTGCCCTCATGCCTCAACGGTGGATACTACTGAATAGCAATTAGCAATGTAGTTATTGGTCAGTTGTCCTGAAATGTGGAGAAAATGGTCAATTTCATTGCGTTTGTCATCTCATCTGTGCATTGGAATGCTTAACATAGGTACTGGGGCATTGAATTCACCGATACTGTGTCCCCCGCCCTGTCTTTTTCAGCTTACTGACAGTGTTATGTAGACACCTTTTGGTTTTTAAGTAACGAACAGACACGAGATTGTGCCTATTTCATTGATAGAGAAGTGAAAGGTACACTCCTAAAGCCGGGAAAGAAAGCAAAAAGGTTCACTCTTGGTCTTTGTAGACAGCCAAACAACAAACCTGATCTTCAGCAAATAATCCTCATGACCAGCAGTAGCGTCACTTAATAACTAATCCTCTTGGTCTTTGTTTTGCTGCTGCAGATTCCTAATGGATGCAATACATGCCATGATAGTTGTCTTGCTTACTTTTATTCTTATTGCTTATGCAAGCATTCTTAGCATTATTAGTTGGTCTTTTTAATGTTCTGTTTTTTTTTTCCAAAGTAGCCTGAGTCATTATGATAGGGTCATGACTCATGAGAATTCAAGTGGGGATGACAGATATCCACATACAAATCATGATATCCGTCATGCACTTCTAGTGTCTATCTATGCGTGTTTGAGGGGAAAAAACTTCTAGTGTCTACATCAATATCCAGGTCAGAACAGCTGGTAAATGTTATTGGTTGGAACTTGGTTTCTTTTCTTGATCAGGTGATTGACTATGATACCACTATTTGTACTTTAAAGAAGTGTCGGCCACATATTAGGTCTTTTCTGGAAAGAAAAAACTGATATGCTACCACATCCTAATTCAAACCCTGCTATGTCCACTTTTTAGTGCTTGATTTTAAAATTTATTGCTTTTAGCCATCCGAAAAGTGACCAGGGGAAATATGGATTGCATGGATAAGCCAAGGTTCTCTCATAAATGATAATTTTTTGAAAGACTCATTTCTCTTTTCTATAGCGTTTCCGGCTAACCTTGCTAGAACTCAGTCTCATACAAGCAGATGCTACTGCCGAATTTGTAGTGCACTAGGGCTTGCCTTCAGCTGTAGTACACATATTGGTTGCGTAGCAACACTGTATAGCTAAGCTATTTTGCACCTTATATGCATTACCGAAAATGTCCTGTTCCCCTAGGATGGCTTACTGGCTTGCCGTGGCAAAGCTGGAGCTGCTTTGATGTGGGGTTCGTCAGAGCTGACATGTTCTGATCTCTTTCTCGGGGAGTTGGGGATAGTCATGTTTAGGTGGTGTGGCAGCTTGGGGGCTTTGGCTGATGTGGCCATGTGGGGCCGGAGCTGCTTGTCGCTATCGTGATAAACTTGGCAACGATAATGTGTGGGTTTAGGGTTTAGGGTTAGGGTTTAGGGTTTAGGGCTCCATCGGTTGTGTTCCCGTTGTGTGTTAATGGGTTGATTGGGTTTGGTCATCTGGCCTGGTGTACTTAGGTTTTTGTTGGGGTTTCCTTAATAAACCGTTCATTGTATGCTTTTCGGCCCGTTTTTATAAACTAGACCAACTCTTTTCCATCTATAGTGAATAGCGGGAACTCCTTACTCTCTGCCATTTTCGGGGGTTGTTTCGGGAAAAAAAGAAAGAAAATGTTTATGTTGGGTAGCTGCTCAGAACTTTGTATACAGTTTCAATTCATAGTATGTACTTTGTGACCCACAATTTTTGCAGTTACATGCTGTTGAAGCTATCAGCTATTACTTAGAAACAATAAAACCCCCAATAACTTTTCTGGTAGTGAACATGGTAGTTGTGGGGCGTAGGTTCTTATTTTTTTCTAAAAACCTCCACAGTCAGAAACACCTGTCCATAAACATGTTTTGAGTTCCAACAAAGCTCAGAGTCCCCTGGCTACCCTTATAGAAGAGGTCCTTACCTGACTTAAGTTCTCTGACTTGCATAATTCTCTGAGAGTAGCTAACTTTATATGCATGGTGGATGCTAATGTAATATTCACGAATTTTACAGGTCTCAAACACCCAGAGATGGCAACTTTCACATCCCCAGTTCTCTGCAACTTCATGACCATCCAACAGAAGAGCACGCCTCTGCTGAACAACAACAGCACAAAACGGCCCCAGCACCTGAGCTTCCCAAGGACAAGCAGGAGCGTGCCGACGACATTGCCGGGCTTCAGAGCGAGGCAAGACCTGCGCGTCGCCGCCGTCTACAAGGTGAAGCTCGTCGGCCCCGAAGGGCAGGAGAGCGTGATCGACGTGCCGGAGGACAGCTACATCCTGGACGCGGCCGAGGAGGCCGGCGTCGAGCTGCCCTACTCCTGCCGCGCCGGTGCGTGCTCCACGTGCGCCGGCAAGGTGCTGGAGGGCTCCGTCGACCAGTCGGACCAGTCGTTCCTCGACGACACGCAGGTCGGTGCCGGGTACGCGCTCACCTGCGTCGCGTACCCGACGTCTGACTGCGTCATCCAGACGCACAGGGAGGCAGACCTGTACTAGACTACTAGGTAGTCCGGTTAGCTCCATTCGGATTCGATCTTGAGTTCTTGACACTGATTCGCTTGCACTTGTGCTCTTGTCCTTGCAGCTAGGTAGAACTAGTACATTCTTGTTCACAAAAAAAGAACTAGTCTTGTTTAGTTCACCACAAAATTCAAAAACTTTTTAAAATTTTTCATCACATCAAATCTTGTGGTACATGCATGAAGCACTAAATATAGAAGAAAATAAAAACTAATTGCACGGTTTATCTGTAATTTACGAGACGAATATTTTGAGCCTAGTTAGTTTATGATTGGATAATATTTGCCACAAATAAATGAAAATGCTACAGTACCAAAATTCGAAACCTTTTCGGAACTAAACAAGGCCCATCTCTATTAATACCCTGCCACCTCATCATTTTGCTGACATGATACTGGAATAAATGAAGAGATAGGAGGGAAAATAGAGAAACCGTTTCTTGACCACGAAACGGAGTCGACGTTAGCAACGAGGCGGATAGACTCGGCCAAAATCGCGTTGGGGAGAAACAAGCGGCGTCGAGCTCATCAATGCAGGATCTCGTGAGCCGCCGCCGCCGGCGCCCTTTGTCCCGTGCGCGCGCCTGCTGCTCCCGCCTCTCTTTCCTTCCCGCGCGCGCCCCTGCTGCTCCCGCCTCCCTCTTCTGCGTGCTCGGCGTCTCGCACAAACAGCTTCAAGCCACCATGCGGCGGAGGAAGGGGAAGGCAAGGCAAGGTGGTAAGGTAAGTACCTGGCCGGAGGCGAGGACGACGGGATCCCTCATGATCTCCGAGGATATGGGGCAAAGGAAGTGCTCCGGCACCGCGGCCTCCGTGCGGTGCCTGTTCTGCCCACCGTCGCCGTGGCCGTCGCCTACCCTGTTGTCCTTGCGGGGGCCAAGCTCGGCGTCCCTGAGCTTGGCGAGCGCCTCGGCCGCCTCGTCGAAGGCCTCGGCGTCGGCGCTCCCGGCCGCCACCGCGGCCACCAGGCGCCTCAGCC
>Ga0182004_10000301_pt1 | contig 27634 bp, 17 predicted proteins | sample Sormic07211540_1_FD_120479 | JGI IMG/M metagenome (GOLD analysis project Ga0182004, IMG submission 120479) | Endophyte microbial communities from Sorghum bicolor roots, Mead, Nebraska, USA - 072115-40_1 MetaG | ecosystem: Host-associated > Plants > Roots > Unclassified | place: USA: Nebraska...
CCGCAACTTAAAGGAACGAGACGAAGCTATATACCCCCTACGTTCCATAGATTATGAAAATATCGTACCACGTACCACGTTCCCGTACCACGTACCCTATGTTCCGGGAACTTGGCTGCTAAGGACCGGCCTTTTGGTCGGAGCCTAGTAAGGCCTTGTTTAGTTCACCATGAAATATAAAAAGTTTTTAAGATTCTCCGTCACATCAAATCTTGCGCCACATACATGAAACATTAAATATAGACGAAAATAAAAACTAATTACACAGTTTGTCTGTAAATCACGAGACGAATCTTTTAATTCTAGTTAGTTTATAATTGGACAATATTTGTTAAATAAAAATGAAATCCGAAATTTTTTCGAAACTAAACAAGGTCTAAGCTTTCCGTTTCTTTTCCGAACAGTTTTTATTTATTTATTTATTTATTTATTTTTAAAAAAACAAAGTATAGTCTGTAGTGGTACTAGTAGCTCTAGTTTAGGTGAGGCAAAGATTTGATTATACTTGATGGCTGCTGGGGTTTTTCTCGCTTGGCGAGCTCCAAACTTGGGGTGCCACAACCAGAGTCCAAACTAATGGAATCAAAACCGGCCAACTGTCAACAAGTAGTAATACTATCGCCGTGCCTTTGCCTAATTCTGACCAAACATCCTTTCTCTCAACAGAATAAGTACTAGGACTAGTACTCCTCTACTTGCAGACTCACATATAGTGCTCACCGCAGGGGTCAAATGCTGCACCATTTTTTATGACCACCCTTTGCCGAGGTTTAGGTCACAACCAGAAGCTGTTCTTGACTGACGGCGCAGGCTTCTCGCTAATTAATTCCCTTCTAGCTAGGCTTCTAGTAGTAGTACTTCTAGAACGCTGCATGCCAGGAGCTACTAGTGGTGAAAACGCTCTTTGTTTCTCGCTGCGTGTTCAATGGACCTGGCCGGACGGTGAAGAGGTTAGCGAGACAGACTTGGCATTGACAGAGACAACGGGTAAAGCTCACGCAAAGGACCGGGCGCCGGGACCGGACCTGATCGACGACCTCCCATATTTGCGAGACTCCGGGGAAATCTGTCTGCTGTCTTGTGTCTTCCTATAATTCACAGGGACTTTTATGGCCTTGCTTAGTTCACCCAAAAACCAAAAAGTTTTCAAGATTTTCTATTACATCGAATCTTTCGACACATGCATGAAACATTAAATATAAATGAAAATAAAAATTAATTGCATAGTTTAACTATAAATTACGAGACGAATTTTTTAATTGTAATTAGTCCGTCATTAGATAATATTTGCCACAAACAAATGAAAGTGCTACATTAGCAAAATTCAAAATCTTTTCGCATCTAAACAAGGCCATCTCTTCGTTCCTTCTTGCTCGATCGGCCAACAACGGGCCATGGCGTGTGGCTAAAGGTTTCGTCTCAAAATGGTAAACGTTGCCAACAAGTTGAGGTGATTATCCATCCCGGAGTTTAATCAGTTTGTTGGTGTAATAAGTTTTCTCTCCGCTAGTCGTCATTGACTACATCTTTTACACTACCTTAATTGGTCGTGCAAAAAAAAACCTCAGGCGGCTGGACGGAGAAACAGATCCAACCAAGCTCACAGCCTAGTCAGCAGTCTTAATTCCACTGGAACTAATCCTTCTCTCTGCTATCCAGAGTGATACTACTAGTTTATTTAAAAAATAAAATAAATAAATGGTGTTACACGACGTCCCTGTCACGACACAATTCGGGCACATGTGAACCCACGGGGCGCCGCAATCCAATTGCGGCCGGCTCGTGCCGGGCACCACACATATTCTATCGTAGTAACGTGGCATCACGGACCGTCTGCGCGGCTGGTGGCGGGGAGGAACAGCAGTTAATGTGACGACAGGACTTTGCCTGCATCCGGCACCCATTTCCAATGCATTTTATCGTGTCGCGAGGAGCTAGAACCTGGGCTAGCGAGAAAGTCCAAGTTTTGGTCGTTCGCCGGTGGTGTCGTTACCACGTCGTCATTCACGTCCAGGTCCAGTACAGCTCTGTCGCTGACCGTAATAACCAGCTTAGGCCTGTTTAGTTCACCCAAAAACTAAAATTTTTTTAAGATTTTTTGTCACATCGAATCTTTCGGCACATGCATTAAACATTAAATATATATAAAAATAAAAACTAATTACACAGTTTACTTGTAAATCACGAGACGAATTTTCTGATCATAGTTAGTTCATAATTGGACAATATTTGACACAAACAAACGAAAGTGCTACAGTAGTGAAATCCAAAATCTTTTCGCATCTAAACAAAGCCTTATTAGTAGTAACCTGGATGGATCGTCGACATGGATCGTACTGGGATACGTTGACATATTGCTACATCAGAGATTCACACGTACGTATATATGGCTTCCATGGACCATGGTTACCTTCGTTGTTGTGCAGTTGTGGAGTCAGGATTGCCACGGCGGAATCGAACGCATGGGGGAGGAAGTCCGCTTGGCTTTTACGGTCACGGTACGGCTGGAAATCAGAGGCGAAACAGTGACTCGTAGCTAGTAGCTACTGTGTTCCAAGGTTCGGTACTACTCGTAGCTATACATCATCGGTACCTAGCGCCCACTTGCAGAAGACCCGTGAAAAAAAAGTATGGACTGGAACACTTTGCTTGTGCTACGGTCATCGTTGTAGTTATTGCTGCTATCTTTAAGCTCACATGAGAGCACGTTGAACTGAGCTATACAAATTGTTTTGTACTTTCCTTTTATTCCTATACGATAAAATAACCTGCATTTTTCTTTCTTATTTTTTCTCACAATAGTATTATCCTAACCGCCGTTTAACCCATATTTGGGACAAAACGGGTGTTTAAACGAGAAATAGTCCTTTAAACAATTAAAATAACTAATTAAACAGAAATAGTATACCTTAAACAGTGTGCAAAACATGCTAAACAACCATTAGGCCAATAGAGACTTGCATAGACTTCTTATATGTATCCACCACTACATAGGTTCTCATGTCGCCATACTTTTGTTGCTTATATAAAGTCAAACTCTCCTCTATCTCCTATATTCTTCTCTTCCATGTCAGCAAAAGCCATATATCTAGAAATAATTTTACTCCTTTGCAGGCGATTGTTAACTTGCATAACGATTAGTCACTCGTGCTTGTGCCCACACCCAACACAATGTTAGTCTTCCCCATGATGGCGCGGACGCCGCCTCTTTCTTCTCTAACTCTGGCGGGCTTAGAAGAGAAGAGCTTTGAGGGAGGAAAGTCGACCAAACAGTGAGGATGACGGCAAAGCGGCTTAGAAGAGGAGCTTTGAGGGAGGAAACTCAACCAGACAGTGAGAACGGCAGCAGAGCGGCTTAGAGGTCCTTGCGGCTGTTGCGACAGTCAAACCTGATTGGGTCGGTGGAGCTATATAGTCAGAGCTCGTCACAATAGGAGGGGGATGGAAAAAAAGACGACTATCATGGCACGCTAGAGTTATGGTGGACCTCTACAGCCACTAGGGTGGTGTGAGCAGCAGAGAGGTTGAACAATACTAAATGAAAAATCAATATACCAGTCTGTTGATGTGGAGACAGATCCATTTAGAAATGTTAGAATGTTTTATAATCTTAAAATGAGTAATAAATATAATTTCGTAAACTGTCTACACAAATTTATTCTAGCTTATATTATCTAAGGTCCTATTTAGTCTCCCATCCAAAAGCTTTACACTCATCCATCGATTTTTTGGACACACCCATGGAGCACTAAATGGAGACAAAAAACTAATTACACAATTTGGTTGTAAATCGCGAGATGATTCTTTTAAGCCTAATTAGTCCATGATTAGTTATAATTGCTTATGATAACCCACATGTATTAATGATGAATTAATTAGGTTTAATAATTATGTAATTTATTTTTTTTATTACTCCCTCCATCCATTTATCGGAGTCATTTTATGGTTGTGCGCAGTGATCAAGGAGAAATTAATTTGCCCAGTAAAAGGTGCTGCACTAGACGGTTGAATTAATTAGACTAGTGAGAGGAGCTTAGATGACTTCGATAAATAGATGGAGAGACTAGTATCACATTCCGTGTGACATATAAAAAGTTTTTTTCCTGAAACAGGCCAAAAATGATTCGGTGGTTCCTTGGATCTGCGCCGCGGAGAGGGAAAAAAAAAAACTTTGTTCGCCGTGCAGTTCACGAAAGTTGGCCCTGACACGCGTCGTCCTCCTTCGCCGAGCAAGGCCTAGTGGATTCCACGTGAAGCGCATGGTCCCGCCCAGGCTTCCCCTCCACTCCCGCCTCTCCGGTCCGGGTCGCCGCCGTCCGCCGAGCACTGAGCAGTGAGCACCCGGCGCAGACCGACGTGTCGAACTACGGGAGAGCAAGGCGCGCGACACCACTGACAGGGCAGAGGAACAAGTTGAAACGGAGTCGCGGCGCCGATCCCCAGCACAGCGCAGCAGGTCGGTTTCGCCGCGGGCCCTATCGTTTTGACGCCGCCACATCGACCTCAAAAAGTTGTGGGCGGCGTCGGCGCTGGACCTTGACCGCGGGCGCCGGAACCATCATGACTTTTCTGCCCTCGCTCTCAGTCAACCAGCCAGCCAGCCAAGCCATCGTGACCTCTCCGCACTCCGCTCCCGCCCCACTTTCGCATCATCGCTTGCGTCGTCGTCCCCGGTCGTGGCGCGCGGCTTGGATTCGTCGTCCATGTATTACGGTATCGTGTCCGTATCCAGCTGGTACGCGGTACACCGATGCTGGATGGTGGTCGCATGGAGATGCCGATGACGATGATGGAGAATTGGAGATGGACCCCGCGGATGACGGTGGTAATGGTAGTATTATTAGTATTGGGACACCATGGCATGATGACTGATGAATTATTTACGGTCTATTTGCGCTGGGATTCAAGGAACGATCACGCGATCAGTCGGCACACCAACTACCGTTGATGACGACGACGTGTAACAAGCTTGTCACGTTGTATGCAGTTACAGCAAGTTAAAAGTGTGGTGCTATAGAGCGGATTCAAAAAAAACTCTCTTTATCCTTTCTTATTGATTGTGATAGAGATTTGACGAAAAATATTTTATATCTCTAAATATAAATATTTTTTTATTTCTGCGCCCCTAGTAAAAGAACACATGTGCATGGGGTGAAGAAGGGGTGTAGACGCCGGTGCGAGCAAATAGTGTTGAGGTAAGTGGTTGGGGAGAGAGTTATTCTATGATTAAAATTATGGCAACTGGGTCTATCATTTTTGGACTACGTGTTGCAGCTAAGCCATTGATGGATTAATCTATTATTAAGACACCCTCACCAACACACTAATGTTAATCTATGAGAGATACACATCTTCTTATCTACTAATGCGATTGTTTGAGGGTGTCTTAGGCAACCCACCACATTACATTCATGCCTCCACCATGACACCTCCCTCTCATGTTGTCATCATTTCAACGTGACACCCCTTCTTTAACTGGCGACCGCACTCCTCATCCACCGCATTACTGGTCATGGTTCTATGTGATCCTAGATGTGGTAGACATGGTTAGTCAGATCAATCACAGTCAAAACTGAATTTAAATGCTTGAAGACTAAAGTCCTTGGTCTGAGAAATCTTAATAACATGTCGTTACTCAACTGAAGAATTGAACTAATTGGTTTGGTCTAACCAAATGCCCACCTCTAGTGGGAGGTTGTGCTACCGGCTCTTGCCAGCCGCACCAGTAGCTAATTCTTTCTTTTTCTTTGGTTCCCTTGTCTTTCTAGCCTGCAACGTAGAGATTAGCTGCCATGTCCTTGTAGAGGGTGTCTTAGGCGTAATATAGTTGATAGGAACAAAGTTACTCTCTATTCAAAAAAAGTACAATTCTAAATTTAGTTAAGAGAAGTTATTTTAGATTGTCTAAGCTTATAGAAAATAGTATCAACACATACGAGTCCAAATAGATATATACTATATATGTAAAATAGTATATCCGACGATGAATAATATAATACATATTTATTTTTTTTTCATAAAATGCTTGTGAAACTGAATACATATTTATTTTAAGGACGAAGTAAGCAGCAGAGAGAGAGAGCCATGTATACCATTGCGAGCACAAAATTATGCTAACATACTTACGTACACGTACTAGTGTTCACCTCGGTTTCAATTCGTTGCGCGATTAGCTGGTCACCACAGGAGAACGTACGGGGCCACACCACCAATGCCTGTGAGGCTTTGACATGACATGATGCATGAGTTTGGCGCTCCGATCCATTGTTCTGACTCCAAAAAAAAAAAAACCAACGGGTTGACTTGGAAACGAGATGCCGCTCGTCGCAGCAGCTCCACAGCTAGCCAAATACCACGACTCGGACTCGCCAGAAAAAAACGCTATAGCTCGCGAGGAGAACGGAAAACCGATATGTATTCCTCGTTCGGTATATGCATGCTTGCGTTGACCACGTACGTACGTAAACCGTGTGTGTCCCAACTCACAAAAGGCTTAATTATTCTAATCCCGATTCCGATCCCGTTGCCAGGCGTGTGTGCGTGCATGGACAACTTGCAACATGGAAAAGTAGTAGTCCTAGTCGTCGTCGATCGTCGTCGGTCCTCCTACGACGCTTCATCTACCATATATCACCTCAAGTCAACGGTGCACGCCGAGGCGTACCGGCCGGACGACGAAACGGATCGATCGGGAGGAGACGACCAGGCGAAGCAAGGAAAAGTCGTCGGGGCATGCATGCACCGCCGACCGGCCACCGTACGTGCGAGTGAGTCCAAGCGTTGAGCTGAGCCGAGCGCCGTGGACGTTGGCCCGGCTACTCGCGCTCGCGCGGATCCGTGTTCCCACACGCCCACTACTTTTGTGTTTAATTTAGTGCACGTGCATAACGTGCCGAGCTAGATTTTATAGGTTCCGGACAGGGCAAAAGCAGGAGCCAAATTGGCGATTCACCTCCACCAACTCTGACCTCGCTCGTCCCATAGATCCAACATCTTGAGTTGTTTTTATTATTACAAGGTTACTGTAGACCAAATATGGCTATGAACTCCTAAACAATGATTGATATTAGACACATAAAAATATCAACATTTCTCTTGCGTTTAGCAAATATTGGTTGTTTATAGACTTAGATCTCACTTCAAGACTTACCATATATAGATCTTGTGTATCATGGTGCAGCACTAAGACAGGACTAAGAGTGTTTGGTTTGAGAAACGAGATGATCCATCATTTTCTCACTCCTCACCTTTTGTATTTGGTTTGGGGAATGAGATGAGTTTGATTCATCGCCACCTCATTCCACATAAGCTAATAATTAGTATATGCATGAGGATTGAGGAATATGTTGATTCCACCTAAATTCATGGAATGAATGCATGATGCATCACCTCATGAATCATGGAATCACTCTAGAAACCAAACAAATTATAAATATAACCGTTTATATCATCGTAGTAATTAAGAATGTAGTGCGCTACCAAAAAATTCTTACTTTTTTATAAACTACAAAAGGTGAGCTTAAACTTAACTTGAGTAGAAAGGTTGTAGCAATTAATAATAACAAATCATGATAGATAAGACATGTGTTATAAGAGTGTTGGTAATTTTTAATGCATGATGCAATAAGACTAGGTGGCAGAGACACTGCCGGTTGGGAGGTTGTTTAGCAAATATTGGTTGGGAGGTGGCAGAGACACCTGCACATCATCTCAAAAGGCTGAAGGACCATTTCAAAGTCAACAGAAATTTGTGTAAACATGCGGCTTAGTGTGTGTTCTAGCTTTTGGGTTACGTGAAGCGTGAAACCATCTTGATGCGGGATGTTGTTACAATCTGCGAGACCATAGATACCGAGTGCGGAAGTGGAGCTTGAGGCCGAATAGCCATGTGGTCGTGTTGGGGCCGGCCCAAGAGAGTTGGGAGTTGGGAGGAGCTAAGAGGAATGTCCAAACGACGTTGAAGATGAACCAATAGAATGCGCACATAGCCAAGTTAGAACAAAAAGATTCCCAATAAAGACCCAAGTGGACAGCCTATTGATGGTACTACTAAGGTCAGTCTCAATGGCACATTTCAATACACTGTTTCCAAAACAAATCTGCTGACAGAGCATTAATGAAACGAACAATGAAACAACATCCACAATGCATGAGTTTCACCTTGATGTTTCCTAGGCTGGGCAAAACATTTAATTACTGCAAAATGATTGGATCACATGCAAGATGGTGAAACGACGCCTACTTCCTTCTCTTTCCTCTTTGTTTCATACAAAAGGTGCAGTTTTGCTGACATGACGCTCTAATAAATGTGCATGACATCCTGGTGAAACTCTCACTGAGACTGGTCTAATAGTGTATTCTCTTGAGGGACAATTTGATAGCCGCCACCACGACCAAGCCAGCCAGCAATATCTCAAATTCTCAATTCCGTCATCCACACCTGGAGTATCTATCCATCCATCCACTCGCACAAACAAAACGGCTGGCCGGTGGCGGCCGGTCAGCCAGTCAGTCTCCGGTCTTCGTCTTCACCACTCGACTGCAATGCAATGCGGCTGGCCAATGAATGACCAGATTATTAGACGTACATTTAGGGCCACGCCGTCGCAGTAAACTACAAGTAGTAGTAGTAGTAGTCAATGACTCGGAACGCGTCACGTCTTTCACCAGCCTACTACTGCTGCTGCCAGTGCCTCATTAGCCTCAAAACTCAAAAGGTCGTTAGTGCTGCTGATGCACGCTTCCTTTGGGTTTTGGAGGCCTGCTTTTGCTCGACGAAACACGGTCCGATCCGGAAGGGAAGGATGGTGATGGCTGATGAGCCGGCCGGGCGGGCAGGGGATGGAAGACGGGTGGAAGCAGCATCAGCCTGCGGCGCACGCGTATCCACCGGACCGACGAACCACGGGGTCCACTCTGGTGCATGCATGGGCATGGCGGCACGCCGGCATCTGCATCTGCATGCGGATTGGCGTCGATCCCCGGGGCCCCAGCCCTGTCCCCTCCGTCCCTCCCCCTCGTGCCAATTCTGCAGGGTGAAAAGATTCGTCTCAGTTAAACTGTGTGATTAGTTTTTATTTTTGTCTATATTTAATTCTTCATGCATGTGCCGTAAGATTCGATGTGACACGGAATTTTGAAAACTTTTTAGATTTCGAGGTGAACTAAACAAGGCCCTTGTTTAGTTCAAAAAAATTTGCAAATTTTTTCAAATTCTCCGTCATATCGAATCTTTAGACGTATGCATGAAGTATTAAATATAGACGAAAATAAAAACTAATTACACAGTTTAGTCGAAATTAACGAGACGAATCTTTTGAGTCTAGTTAGTTTACGATTGGAAAATATTTGTCAAATACAAACGAAAGTGCTACAGTGTCGATTTAAAAAAAAATTGGAACTAAACAAGTCCAAGACCGTAGTCGCATGTGCGTCGAGTGGGATGGAGGTTGGTAACGGAAGAAACCACAGGCGTTGTTGTCCGTCACCCGTGACTCCCCCGTAAAGGCCACAAAGGTCGCCTTCGATTTCCGTCCCACTGTCCCAGCCTCTGCCACCGCTGAGTCACTGTTTTTATAAAAAAAATTATAAAATAGTTAGGCCTTGTTTACTTCCACCAAAAAATTCAAAATTTTTTAAGATTATCCGTCACATCGAATCTTTAGACGCATGCATAGAGTATTAAATATAGGCAAAAATTAAAATTAATTGCACAGTTTGGTCGAAATTGACGAAACGTATCTTTTGAGCCTAGTTAGTTCATAGTTGGACAATAATTACCACAAACAAACGAAAGTGCTATAGTGTCGCGATTTTTTTTCCTTCACGAACTAAACAAGGCCTTAATGTAGCATTTTTGTTTATATTTTATAATTTTATCTAAATTTAAACTAACTAAGCTCAGAAGATTTATTTTATAAATTATAGATAAATTATGTAATTTGTTATTTTTATTTATATTTAATGCAACTGCAAGATTTAATGTGACAGAAAGATTTTTAAAAATTTTATAAAACCTTTAGGAACTAAACAGTCCGTGAACTAGAAGAAAAAAAGATTATGCTGTCTGTGAATTTTCAAAAGTACTACTGGTAGGTGGCGTGTCTCTAGTATCCAGGAGATTCCGTGCTTCATGCCTGCATCATAGACATTGTGCAATTCATATTCGCGCTTGGAAATTTTCTCCCAACTCAAGGACAAATGTTTGTTTTTCCCTCATCATGCTAGCTACCCTGATTATCCTAGATTAGTTTTGTGCATGACCTCACGACTCATACGTGATTATGATTATATGAGAGACGCAACAGACTCCCTAACCCCCCACTGCCTTTTTCTGATTCCCTTTGCGTCTGCATGCTCCAATTAATCAATTTCGCAAGTTGTTTACAACCTCGTGGTCTACCGTACATTTTTGCTTTGCAACTGCTTCTGTACTGTACTGAGCACAAATTATTGTTGGGTTTGGACCTAGAATACTCTAGCAGACATGGGAGAAGCTGTAGGCCTGTAGTATAACTAGAGGTGCATATCCACCTCCGAAATTTCAAAAATCAATTATAATAACTAAAATTATCACCATATTGGAATAAGTTTCACAAGCCTATTAGATAGGTTTCCTAGATTTAGTTATGTAGTACATAGTTGTGACATCGACACAACAATCAAAGTAGCAAATCCCTCATAAGAATTATCTACAATACGTAATAAATATCAAAGAGAGATATTGAATTAGAAGCAAGAAAGCTACAACAACCAGTATATATAGCGCGGTTGAAAAAAAGGCAAAAAGAAGAAGAATAAAAGAACACACGTAATACAATAAGTACACTGGATCCACGACGCACCTAGCGTACCGTGATAATAATGACCGGATCTAAGTTTAGAGGAAACAGAGGTTGCACGTTAGCAATAAAAAAAAAAGACAGACGACATATCAACGCCACGTTCTCTCCGGAAAGGGGTCAAGCTAACTTTTGTGTATAGAGGTGGACATGCACCAAAACAAAATTGTAAAAAATAGTGATTTTGATTAGAATTTTTCACCATATATACGGTTAGTGCATCTCCTCTAATTTACTTTAGCTTCGTCACTAATAGTAAAAGGTGGCAACTTCTCTATTGGTGCACGACATGACTCCTCCCTTCTCCAGCACGTGGAACATGTGCTTCTTTTGTAGGCATCCCATTGAGTAACCCCTCGTAATTAAATTTATGTGATTCATTCAAACTCGTTTAATATATACTCGTACGCTGCTATTAATTAAAAACGAGCCTCTAGACTAAGATTCCGCTCGACAACAAAGGATAATATAAGTTGTTGCCTTGTTGGTGCTCAACTTCTCATGTGCTTTTCACATTATTGGATTGATGCAGGCTGGTTGCTTGGTATTCCCCAGACATGATATACAAACATGATGCCGTACGTGCAGTGTGGATGGGCTGATGCCCCGAAGCTCTTTGTGAAATCCAAACCTACAAATTAAATTCGATTCTGGAATCTGGACCGGAGCTCAAACGTTTTCAACATGTACGCGGTTTTGTGCCCTCGCCGATTTTTTTTTTGTTTGAACTAACAATGGACTCCATTCCAAACGATGGTCAAGTTCGGGTGAGATGCTGCCTGTGTGGGACCCGTGATGCTGCTTGGAGCTAGAGGTCGTGGCAGGCCGCAGGGGCATGCAGAGACGATCAGGTGCGCCCGAAGTATTATTATTGCTCGAATAATTCAAGCCGCGACGACGTCCTATTGTGTGCCGTTCCTCGCAGCTTGCATCTTGATTTGATTTCCCGTACGTGTCTCGGCTCGCGTAAGGCCTTGTTTCCAAATTTTTTTTTTGCAAAATCACGGTAGCAATTTTGTTTGTATTTGATAAATATTATTCAATCATAAACTAATTAAGCTGAAAAGATTTATCTCACAAATTATATGTAATATGTATAATTAATTATTTTTTATTTATATTTAATGCTACATGCATATATCGTAAGATTTTATGCGACGAAAAATCTAAAAAAATTTGCAAGATTTTTTGAAACTAAACAAGGCCTAAAGCCCTAAGGCCTTGTTTAGATGTGAAATTTTTTTGGATTTCGCTACTGTAGCACTTTCTTTTGTTTGTGTTAAATATTGTTCAATCGTAGATTAACTAGGGTCAAAAGATTCGTCTCGTTATTTACAGTCAAACTATATGATTAGTTTTTGTTTTCGTTTATATTTAATACTTTATGCATATGCCGTAAGATTCGATGTGACAGGTAATCTTGAAAACTTTTTAGATTTCGAGGTGAACTAAATAAGGCCTAAATAAAAGAACGATGACAACCGATTAGCCGAAATGAGCTGGGGCTTCGTCAGCTGCACGTGGGACATGTCGACGTCGGCACCAGCAGTACGTCGATCGTGCAGGTCAAGACTACTACTACCGCAACTGTTGCTTACGTAAGTGTGTGCGTCAGTGCGTGAGCGTGGTCCGGGCACTCGAGCGACTCCATCGGCGCGGGCAGCTCGGTCGCGGCCAGAAAAACGCCATCGAGACGATCGACGCGCGCACGCGGGTTCCATTTGCTTGCATGCAAATGCAATGCATCAGTCCGTGCGTGTCGGCACGGACATGGCGCGCAGAGAGTCCACGCGACCCGGCCGGGCCCCGCGCCGACGCAGACGACGACGCGATAGACGGCGTCGTCCCTGTCCCCTGCAAGAATCCCACGAACGACGACGCGCTGCATCTGCATGCATGCCCCCAGCCCGTGGCTTTTGCTCGCGCTGCCGGGCTGGCGTGTCTTCGTTCTAAAACACACACACACACACACACAGACAGACACTTCCACTTCTGGTTCTGTTTCGGCATGCCCGTCCTCCCGTCCCTCTTCCCCTGCATCTGCATGCATGCGCATGATGATGCGGCCTCCGATGTGTACACGACAGCAACACAGACAGGGCCGTTCTCGCTCATCAATTAACGAGTATGCATGTGTGTGAACTGCTGGACGCATGCACGCACCGGTGCCGAAAAGTTTCGCACGCGACACGCAGTTGATCGATCAGGAGCAGGAGCAAGAGCCAGCAAGCGACAGTACTGAAACCCGCTCGCTCGAGTCTTATTGACGATCCGCTGCTCGCGTCGCGTGCTTGCATTGCCTACCGTTTCATGCCGCAATTATTTCTGCTTCTGTGGCTACCAGCGCTTGTGCACTTTCGGTGTCCATCGAGATTGTCCTATTCGTTTGGACTTTGCACGACCTTACCTGACTGGTTGTGGCCCAACACGTGTACCCCGTGCATCGCTCGGCCCGTCCGCGCAGCATGTACATACAGTGCACGCACCGGCGCGCTGTCGTCCGCTGGACGCCCTGAGGCTCTGTTTAGTTGTAAAAACTTTTTTGATTTTGTTAGTGTAGCATTTTTGTTTTTATTTGATAAACACTATCTAATTATAAAGTAACTAGGTTTAAAAGATTTGTCTCGTTATTTACAGATAAACTGTACAATTAATTTTTATTTTTATCTATATTTAATGATCCATGTACGTGCCATAAGATTCAATGTGACGAGAAATCTTAAAAGATTTTTGTTTTTTTTTTTAACTAAATAAGGTCTGAGTATGTCCCGCTCGAGCGAGCGGGTTTCAATACGGAAACCCGCACCTCATCTTTGCTCTCCCAGTAATTTTTTTGTTTTTTGAGAAACTGCTCTCCCAGACTGTGTTCGCGGGGTAACAGGCCACGGGCGATGGCCCATATAGAGCACATGTTCGGATGGGCCAGGAGCCAGCCCAAATAAGCCGGTGGGTTCCTTCTTCTTCTGCTCCTGATGACTAGCGACTACTGTATACCAAAAAAGCCCATCTTTTACGGCCTTCTACTTTTCGTGACAGATCACTCCAGATCTGGGCCCATTATCACTGTTAAAGAGGCCGAGAGACGAACGAGCGCTCGTGAACGTGCACAGCAAGCAAAGCAACTGGCCATTCTATACGCGGGCCCAAATCCCCAGGCCTGTCTGTAAAGAAACCACGAGAACGGAACGCCCACCGGGTGCTTTGCTCTGTTCCTTTCCCTCTCTCCGCACCCTGCCCTGCTGCCGCCGTGTCGCCACTCCGCTGCTCCCCGCCCTCGTCGCGCGGGGAAAAAAAAAAAAAAAAAAGCCTCCAGCCGGCGCGCACCGCTCACCGACCACCGCCGATCCAAAAGTTTCGAACCCCAGAAGCTACGCTCCCCTCTGCGGGGGGCTCCACCTCCGTTCGCCCCTACCTCCCGCTCTCCAGGTCGAGAACTCCCCAAATTCCCAGTACCCTTCATTACTTTAACATCCCGGTTGCTTGCTACGCTTGTCTCGATCGGATCACCTGCTGCAGTGGGCAGTGGGTTCAAATTCGTTCGGTTTGGGATGCTCGTTCTGATCGCTGCGATTTCTCCTTATTTGGTGGTAGTCCTGCGGCAGAAATTTAGCCACCGTGGCGTTGTAGGAAGGAACTTGGCGAGTTAGTGTTTGTTTCTGATTGGGCTTGCGGGAGGAATCAGGTCCACCGCTCTCTCCGTGATAAGCGTCGCTGATACTTTGCGTCAATCTCCAAATTCATTCAGAGGTTTGGATTTCGTTTTCAGGTCGATGCTTCTCTGTCTCGGTTCGATCCAAACCTCCTGATTGAATGGGCAAGGTATATCCATCTGAATTGCATACGCTACTTCCCTTTTGCACTTGGTAGTAATCACGCATTTTTATCTCTGTGGGCAGTGAGATTATGCATACTGTGCGCTGTAGATTCGTGGAGTTTAATATCAATGTCAAATGACTGGGTCTGACAATTAAATTTTTACTGCTTCCTAAATGTAACAGTTGTCTCGATGAACCTCTAGTCCTCTACTGTACATTACTTACCCTATTTTTGGTTTATGTCCCTGAACCTGCTCATATGTGGTGGTTAGTTGTTATAATTAGTTATCATTGGTAGGCTGTCATTTTTTTTACCGAAATTGTTAAATCCATACCAACCCAAAATGGACACTTATGTCACAAATCGCTAAAAACGGAGTATTTCTTTTTTTTTTGTTTTAGAAAACAACCAAACTCAATGTCTTTACTTTCTCTCCATTATATTAAGTAAAGACTGAGGAATAGAGAGGGTATGCAGGTATTTATTTGGAGGATGCCAACTTGAGAAGAAGATGACATTGGTAGCGGGGAGAGCAATTGAGGACTTGAGGCTGGAATGGAACTTGAGAAGAAGTAGGGGGGCGTTCGTCCCCATTTCCATCTGCAGTTCAATCAGAGACTGAGCTTTATGGTTTAAGGCTTTATGTTCCGGCATCATACCAAGGGAAAACAGATGTGCATGTGCAATTTTGGCATTATTCCTAGGAAGAGGGAGCATGTGGCCAAGGTACTGAAATCAATCTTCGCCCAATGTTTCTACCTGCCTTACAAATTCTCCTGATCCATGTGTATTATATTCAGTTCTGTCCGTGTCATTGTTTTATCTTGATCTTGTAGTATTTTTGTACTCATTTCGCTTGTCTGAAAAGCCATAGTTTTGTACTCATTTCTGTTGTTGTATAACTATACTCATCGTAAAAGATGACAAACCTTTAGGTTCCACATTGCCTGACAACCTGGCAGTTACTTATTGCTGCTAATATGACCAGGTAATCGCGTGCAACATGAATTGATGCTATAACATGCATAGTGTGATGGTAATACCAAACTATGGCTTTGTACGCATTAAAAATGGCTTTGTAACATGCTGCCAGCCGCTTGAAGTATGCCCTCTGGTGCAAGCCCATGCTTATATAAAGCCGATAAAAGTGTTTAGCTGAAACTGATCATATGATGGTTAGGAAGATAAAAGGAGGTTTTGTCAGTTGATTGACTCCTGGATTGCTGATCCCTAAGAATGGCGTTTGGTGTGCTGGAATAGGTGGTCCCTTGTTTGTGTTAACTGGACATAATCAGTGAATTATCCACCTAAATAGTTATGCTGATCTTTCGGAAACAAAGTATCAACTCCAAAATAAATAAAAAAATGGCGATCACATACTGACAGTTATATGATTGTGCTTGGCTGCTTGCAATTGTACAACTGGGAAAGGTTAACTCGCTGAAAATTTAGAACTGTAGACCATCAAATGAAGGATGGCAGTTTGGCAATACCGTACCATTCCACCATGTGTCCCCTGTACTAGATTCTAGACGAGTCTTACAAGTTACAACTGTTGATGTAATGACCACAACTGAGGCGAATCATTTCCACGAGCTGATAGTACAGCTGTTAACTGAAAACAACTTTACTTGAAAGCAGACATCGTGCATAAATTTGTTCTGTGCAAGTCAACATGACTGTAGGGATGCTCAACTGCTATATTACAGTGCTCAGTAGAAGTTTCATGACAAATTGTTACTTGGCCTTATAGTAGCAATAAAGTTGATTTGTCCTCGCGGGTAACAATTCAATCGCAGGTTCATAACAGTCCACTTCTGTCCCATTTCACAATGGAGTTTCTTCAATATCAGACTAGCACTGCGTGTGTAGTCTGACCAGTTTTGTCACTCTCCTGTGAGGCCACCACGGTGCCCAAAGTTTGCTCATGTAAATTGCTAGTGCTCCATTCCAGCACCAGAATGCAACAGCTGGCCCAAGTCATAGAATCATGGGTGGGATGGACCGAGTGTATGTGTAGGCCCCATGAGAAATTATTGTGGGACAATCCAACTTGACTTTGACCACTTGTCTGTCAAATGGTGCAAAGTCTGTGGGGCGCTTACCACAGTCTTTATGCAATATTTTTCTCGACCTTATATCATGGATTGCTGGTGACTGGCGAGTGTTCTTTGCAGGCTCTTGCCAGTGGTCCTAGTTTATTATAGACGGCAGTTCAGTGTCAAAAAGTTGGCTTCTTAGTGGAAGGAGAAGAAGTGTCATCTGCCAACAAATTTTCTCCGGGGAAAAAAATAAGAATCAAAACAAAAAAGCAGCTTCGGTAGGACATCAAGGTGATTGGTTAACCAATGCTCGTATTTCAGCATCACTGATCCTATTTTGCTTCCAGACTTGACTGGTGTGTGGCAACCAAATTCAACTTACTGGCCATTGGATGCAACATGTTTCTTTGTTCCCTTATCTGTTAATTTGCTTTCTTGACAATGACAGGAGAAAGAGTTGTCATGGCACGCCCAATGGTAGCTTTGGATCTATTCTCTTCTGAAAAGGAAACCACATAGGTGTCAAGGCATGTATGGGTTACTATTCTATCCGAATTCAGCTTCAGTTGTCACCTAGAGCTCTTGAAATAACACAGTTTTCTTCTTAGATAGCATGAGAGGACTTACAACTGATCCAGTGTTCTCTTGGCTAGTGATTGGTCGTGCATCACCTTCCCAGCTTGTCTATCTAATGCATTGCTGGTCTTGATTATATTGCACACATCTGCACCACCTTTACACTCAACAGGATATATGATGTCGATGCACCCACCAAGTAGGTGTCAACGTCACGAGGAAACTACATCTGTACCACCTTATAGGAAAATGCAGTTAGTCTGTATTCTTAAAGCTCATCAAGACATAAAAGAAGATAGTTGCATTGTAAGCCACTGGGGATAAAATTGGAGTGATCTGCAAACTCTGAGGATGCAGCATGCTGCAATGGGCCTTAGAAACTATCTCCTGGTTCTCAAAAGGAGAAATGAAAGGGAATAGAAAAAGATAAAAGAAAAGAAAGAAAGAAACTGGATTCTGCACATGTGATTAAAGATGTTTCTAAAGCTCAAGCACGAGATAACTGCATCACTATTCTAAAATCTAAACAGTGCTATCTCCACTGATGAAACTACTTATTATGGAGATAGTGATTCTTTTCTCAAGAAATTGGGTTTCATGACATGTGATTTTCATCTGTACAGCTTGTATTTTCTTCTTTTCCACTTAGAGCTGTTGGTTTAATTTAGAATACTCCCAAGTCTTTTGAACTGCAGCTCCTTGCTTCTAGCTGTTGGTATGATCTGCCCGTCCATGTCGTGTACTGGCTGCCAATGAATAAATTTTGAGCGAACACAGTACATATAGTAGCAGAAAATGTTTAAAATCTCCTACGGAATCATTTGTTTTAAGAACATTCAACGGATTCCCCTGTGTTCTAATGAGCACAAAGCTGTGTTAAGGCTCCCCATTTTTTGGTGTCTTTGATAGTTCTACCCAGTAATCCGACTTTGTTAAGCTTCATGGCCCCGTTAAACTGTTGCAAATTTGCGGCTATGTTTGAATATTGGTTGTATTATATATTTATATATATGATAGTTTGTAGGCTACTTTGCCACAGCTCTGTTTTCAAATGATAATTAAGAAAGGCCATGTCATTATCCTAACTGATTGGATTCTGATGTATTTTTAGAATAGTTTTCTATGAATTTTTGAGGAGTTTTTCTATGAAAAAATGGATTGCTTAGATATATGCAAAGGTTTTGAGAAGATTTGATGGTAACAAGTTTCAACTACATTTTTTTCTTTGAATATTAGGATCGGTGTATATTTTTTTTAAAAAGGTGTATAATTCTTTAGAGATCTGGTAAAAAAATGGGAAGTTTAACCAATTTGTTTTTTTTTCCTTGCAGGTTGCTTTGATCTGAAGCTATGCGGATTCAAACATGGGAACTCCAAAGTATTTATTACTTGAGCTTCCTATTTGGTTGTTAGTATTTTAACCTCTTCCTTTATCTAACAATATAAGTGATTATTGCCTGCTCATTTTGATCTAGTTAAATCTAGCAATTCAACACTTGGATGTACAGTAGGTATCATGTGTTGGTCAATGGTGAAATTTATTTTGTGAGCTGTTTGTGCAACGGCCTCTATCTGTGCACCTAGGTATGTAATAATCAAACTAACTTGAATTGCTAAAAAGCGGTAGCGCAACAAGCAGTTCTTTTTTCCTAACTTCTTCGAAGAAAGTGAACTTTTAAGCTCTCTCTCTCTCTCTCTCTCTCTCTGAATCTCTATGTGCATGCTCACGCGTGCGCGGAATATGAAGAGAGCTTTCCTTGGATGATTAATTATTCAAGAATTTACAGTTGCCGCAGAAAAATCTTTCTATGGTGGGAAATAATTTGTGGCCTTCCGAAAACAAGTAGTAATGCAGGACTCTGAAAATTCCATGCAACATAGCAGTCAAAACTAGAATATACTGGATTTACAGCACCCTCAGATTCATGGACCATGGGTGTACATTTTAGAGCTGTAAGGATACCAGATCTCATCCGCATCCTACAAGCGCGGTAAATATTAGATAAGATATGATCCTAGTAACTGAGATTATTGGTCAATATCATTTATAACTAGGCTCATTCAGGACAAACGTAATCTATGTACCATCCAAATCACTGCTGAATACAATTTGTTATACAGAAAAGTGTACTCTATTGTCGGACATGTACGATATTACCTAGTACTCCATGCTTGTTAATAAGCAAAACCTTAAACTTTAGTCAGATGGAATCTTGAGGCAGTAGTTGTGTTTAATGTAACATGGAAACACAACCCGTACTTTTTATTTTAAAAAAAACAAGAGCAAATGAAACTGTCCGAGGTTAAACAGAACAGTACAATTTGAACTGCAGGGAGAGACTAGCTAGCTAACTTCTGAAGAAGCGTATTCATGCGAGTTTCTGAGGTTTAAGCATTTTAAATTGAATCTGTCGGATTCTTTTGTCTCCTAATTGCCTTGATCTTTTGTTTCCTAATTGCCTTGAGATGTCCATATCAATCTATTGTGGGAATCTTGGATGGACTCTCTCCCTTCAAAGCATATGAAATCTGATGCTCCATGATTGCTTGGGCATGGATCACGGTGTCGACAGTGATAGCCTGAAAGGACGTCCACAGCAGGAGGTATGAACAGGCCATGGCCTTGTTTTAGTTCCGAACTGTAGCATTTTCATTTGTTTGTGGTAAATATTGTCCAATCATAGACTAATTAGGGTCAAAAGATTCGTCTCGTGATTTACATTCAAACTGTGTGATTAGTTTTTATTTTTGTCTATATTTAATGCTTCATGTATGTGTCGTAAGATTCGATGTGACAGGGAATCTTGAAAACTTTTTGAATTTCGAGGTGAACTAAACAAGTTCCATGTGTGTGCTGCAATAATGCTCAAACAATTTGTGTTTTTATAGAAAAACAATTTGTATTCAGAGCCATAAACTGTACACCGTAGACCAATCTTTTCAACTATTAATGGGCATCTAAGAATACTCCTAGTATGAACCCAGATGTGGGTATGAGCTGATAAAAGTACGCTGCTGATGTCATTTCCAGGGAAAGGATCAATACTCTTGGAGCTTACCCGTGGTCTGTGGAGGCGTGGAGGAGCTGATGAAATACTTGCAGATGTCATTTTCAGGAGGTGGATGTAACAAATCCCAGCACCGAAAACGTTGTACTGGTACGCGCCCACGCTACCCCATCCGTGGTGCCCAGCACAGCACCAGCAGCAATCAGCAACCAGGACCAGGCCAGAGAGGAGAGGGGAGTCTAGCTACTGGATCCAGCCTCCAAGCCTCAGGGACACCGGCCGGTTGTAGGGGCCACACCTGCGGCCACTCAGAGGCAGCCACACCACATCCATGGGGCCCGCGTGGGGAGGACCAACCATGGGTCGACACGGCCGGGTGAGAAAAAATGCCCGACATGGCCAGTTGTTAACTATTATTGCTGCTGGTCCACCTCCTCTCTCATCTCACCTCACCTCACCTCAGACGGGGATGAAAAGAAGAGAAGAGGAGAAATTCTTTCCTCTCACTGGATTCTTTTTTACTTGAAAGGGGAAGACGAGGACGCACGCCTCTCTCTGATCTCCGGCGACAGTGTCATGTGGATGCATGGTGGTGAGACGAAGTGGCAGACGCTGTGCCCGCTGCCGCATGCTATTGGAGGAGATGGCTGTATCTGTATAGGACGAAGCGAAAGGTACTGCGTTACAGTACTGGGGATGGATATGAACGTCCATCGCATAGCGACGGCTCCTTTGGTTTGGTACGATGCTAACCGTTACTACTCCTAGTAACGTCGTCTCATCTCGTCCTACAGCTAGAGCCGACTGAATAAATCTTACTGCTTTTTTTTTCCACGTTATTAGTATTGCCTATATGTTGTCGCTGAATAAATCATATCCTAAGTCAAACTTTATTAAATTTGGCCGATCTCTATTTTATACAAAGGAGTACTAAATCTATGACAACTAAAAAGTATAACATGAAAACATATTTCATGGTGTATCGAACTATGCTAATTAATTTTGTGTCAATAAATATTAGTCTTTTTTTTTGTCTATAGATTTGGGTTAAAATAAAAAAAAGTTTGACTAAATTGATTTATTCAGGATGGTCTGGAGTAGAATATAAGTGGGCAATTTGAGTAGGCGGTATTATATGTCATTAATATGTCATAATGGTTTTGCTGAGTATATTTTACCGAGATAATAAGAGAAACAAATTGTATTATAGGCAATAAGAGATATTTAATACAGGATATGATAGTTACCTTTAATAGGTTTGCATAATAAGGCTAATCAGCTACCCTATTCGAATAATACACCTTACTCCAACAAACCTAGTCAAGAGACTAAATACATATCAATAAAGTTACTATATATAGGAGTTCTGAACTCCTGATGTTGATAGCCATAAAAAACACACACTATTTGGTGACCGGTCGATGGATGCAGCCAAAATATAGTGAGGGAGGTGGGTGGAGTGTCGGACGACGAGGTCGCTGCTGGCCGGGGTGGTGGCCGTGGGGTTTAGGGGTTCTAGGTTAGGGATTTGCGGTTCTTAGGGGAGCCGGCGGCCTCAGAAGGCGGAGGAGGCCTCGGGCGGTGGCGGGGCCAACAATGGTGGTGGGTTGAGGGCATCGGGATGCTGCTGAGTGGGCAGTGGAAGACAATTAGTTAGAAAAAGCTTACGGCGATTGTGATCGGACATCCTTCCTCCTTAGATTGAGACTAGTGTAGGGCAGGGGTGGTGCGGCAGGGTGGTTAGTGGGCGACGTGGCCGACGGCGGGGGAGCTACTGGCCAGGGTGGTGGGCGAGAAAGGCGGGGGTAGGGCGGGCAGGCATGATGAAAACAATGGTGCGAGGAAGGCGATGGGGTCGCACGTTCCCGTAAAATGCGATGGGTTGCACATTAACCTCCTCCATGAAAAATAATAATTAGTTAACAATGCGGCACTGTGGCCTTGTTTAGATCTAAACTTTTTTTTGGATTTTGACACTGTAGTACTTTCGTTTTTATTTGTCAAACATTGTCCAATCATAAAGTAACTAGGCTTAAAAGATTCGTCTCGTGATTTACAGGTAAACTGTGCAATTAGTTATCTTTTTTATCTATATTTAATGTTTCATACATGTGCCGCAAGATACGATATGATGGGGAATCTTGTAAAGTTTTGGGTTTTTGGATGCATCTAAACAAGGACTATGCTGATTTGAACGAAGAATTGAACTTAGGTGAGTAGGTTTCACGGCAACGAGCCTATCAAAAAATGCAAGCATCCACATTGAGCTAGAGACTAGCCCAGATTGCGTATGTAAAGGCATGTCCCTTTGTAAAATCATTATTTTTTAGGAAATTTGTAAAATCAAGTTATGGATGCAGACTAAAGGGATTTCACGTCTAGTTTCTGTAACCCGTGTCATTTTTTTTATGACAGGAATGATTTTATTAATTCACCGTTATTATACCTAGGGGATACAATAAAAGTGAATAGATGAAGATGCAACTCCTGTGCAGTGCCATTATGCTCCTACAGGTTGACCAGCACCCCTGTTGTGCTTGCTAATCGATCGTCCAATACTCCTATGTTCTTTGTGGGTATCTCATTGATAACAATCTATAATATGTTGTTGTGTTATGACAAAAATCGTATTTATCCCACGAGATCCTAACGAAAGAGAAATGACTTAAATACATTTTTGATTGCTGTGTTTCTTAACCACGATCGTTGAGGAAATGGCAACAGCAGCCAGCCACAAGCGGAGACAATCATCATCAATGCTTGGACGTGGGACAGCTGAGGACTGAGGTGAGCTTCCTTTCTTGTTTCCAAAAAATTTTTACAAAATTTTCTAGATTTCTCGTCACATCGAATCTTGCGGCACATGCATAGAATATTAAATATAGATAAAAAAATTAATTAGTTACACCGTTTGCCTGTAGTTTGCGAGACGAATTTTTTAAGCCTAGTTAGTCTATGATTGGACAATATTTGTCAAATATAAATAAAATTGCTACAATGTCCATTTTGCCAAAAATTTTGGAACTAAACAAGGCCTTAGCTTCAGTTCTCCCATGCAGAGCGCAAGCAGTGGCTAGCAGAGCTCCGAGACAGCTGAAAGTGACCATGAAATCAAATTGATGAATAATAATCTAGAACTTGCTTCAGAGGGCTGGGGATGCCTAGCATTGGATGGTTGACCAACCAATTGTGGGTTGGCTGTGAAGGATAAAAATATTCTAGATGGACAGAAAAAACTAAATATTTTCACTAACCGTATGAGTACATCCAGGTAAAGACAGGTCAGTGCGGCGCTTTGCAGAAATTTCATTGGTTGGATAGGGAAGACCTACTGCGCCTTCATCTGCACTTAGAACTCTTATCACTCACTGCTAATAAACTATAGGCGCTGATTTAATTTAGCCGACTTCACTGACTTGCATTGTAAACTATAGTACCTCCCAAAGCCTTGTAATCTTTATATAATCTGCGTGAGCCAATTGAACGAAATGGATTGATCAGCCTCTCTCTTTACTTGGGCTAGGCATATCTGATTCTCAGGTTCCTTTGGAATGCATGATTTCTGTAGGAATCGTACATGAATTTCATATGAATGGTTTCTTTTTCAAAAAGGACGGCACAAGCTTTGTTGCTATTTGTATTCGGCAGAGGAAAATAAAAAACATATGAATCACTTCATTTTCACAGGGAAAACAGTCCAAAGAAAAATCTACTATGCTGCAAAGGAGACCTGAAAGAAAAGGAGATGGCGCATGACATATATGAACTCAACGGTATCAAAGTGACGAAATCTCGTCAGGGGTGCTAGCTGCTGTATTATCGTACTAACCTTTTTTAAAATTTTCCTGGGCTATTGGCGCCTTGTCCTCTCAATAATAAAGTAATAGTAATCCGTAAGCAAAAGGAGTGCAGTGTTAACTGTTGCTGGTTGGAACTACTACTTGGCAGGTGCAGGGCACTGCCACCAGTAGTACTAGTACTTAACCTCGCGGAGGTTGCAGCGCTGAGAGGCAAGGTACGACTACCTATCCCATCCATCTCCTCTGCTCCAAAAACCAAACAACACCGGAAGGAGAGAGACAAGGATGTCCATTTCTCTCAGCACCCCTCGTTTCAATTCCTGTACGGCGAGTGCTCACCGGATCCAAGAACAACAAAGCCCCTCTCTTTCTTGTTCTTCCTCTGGAGGGTTGGTTTGGTTTTTCCTCTTCAATTTCATGGTTTTTGCAACTTATGACCTGATTTCCAAAGGTATGTGGCTGGTTATTTGGGGAGTCACTGAATAAGGCGCTCCTGGATGTGGAGAGGCTCTTGAGAGATTGACAGAAGAGAGTGAGCACACGGCGCGACGAACGGCATAATATGTATGTCGTCCTCGCCGCGTGCTCACTTCTCTTTCTGTCAGCCTCTTCTGTTGATGGCTTATCTCCCATCTAGATCCGCTAGTCAGGGTAAAACCTTTCAGAGTTTGATTTGATTTCAATTCAATTAGACAGTTTTGATGTGGGGTTTTTTTCCTTGTATCACAAAAATTTTTGTGTGTCTTACATGTATAAGAGAAACTCATTCACAAGAGACAGAGCACGCATGCCTCTATGACTATGGCTTTTCTCCAACTTTTTTTTTTACACTGCCACTTCCTTATCTCCTAGATCTCCACACCCATGGTTTTTTCCTCTTTTATTCTGTGGTCTTTTCAGTCATGCTGGAACTGCTACCGAGGGGGCGATACGGATGCTGGTGGTAATGGAGTAGTACTGGAAGCTATAGGCCTTCTAGTACCGGAGTAAATGATTGGCGCTACTAGTTTTTGCTATCCCCAAATTTTCTGTATCAATCTCATCTTGCAGTCCTCTTCGCCTCGCCTTGGGAGCTGAAGCATGGAGATGCTGCCAGTACACTGCAACACTGAGAAGCTATCAACGGAGTAAATACGTTCGCGCACTCCTTATTAGCTTCTCTCTCTCTCGTCCCTCTCTCTCTCTCTTTCTTTCTGCTACTCCATCTGGTTTCAAGGTTTCTTTGTTCTTTCTGGGTTTTCACTTCTCAGGCAGGCGGGTGGTTGGTCATGGTGGTGGGGTTGATCAAGTTCTTGTTGGGTCAAAAATGGAGCATGAAGGAGGCAAAGAGATGAGCCATATTTGGCAAGGAAGGTGTCCTCACCTCGCCCCTGCCAGATAACAAGCTTGCATCTAGGTTAGGCCCTCTCTCTCTCTCTCTCTCTCTCTCTCTCTCTCTCTAGCCTTTGGGTCTTGCTCCCTTGCTCGTTCTAGCAACTGATTGAATCCCTTTGAAGTAAAAGGGAGCACGGCCGTATTGTTGCAGCTAGCCAGCTTTACTGATGTGGGGGGTGCATAAGTGTGTGTGTCCCGTCTGTTTGTTCGCATTCCATTTGGTCTTATATCGTTTGGAATTTTCCTTATTACTTTGTTACTTTGCTGTGATGAGAGTTGCCTCGTTTGTTAGGTTTGCATCTTGCTTGTGGTCCTCTTTTCATTGCTAATTTGCTATATTGTTTGTGCTAGTCCTGAGCAATCTATTCGCCATGTTCCCTTTTCGTTCAGTACAGGATCGGAGCTTCGATCACCTAGCAAATACACCGTTAAGCCATTAATATGCAACACTATTAAGGTATTTCTGTGATCTTTGCTTCCTTTGGTTAGTCACTTGGTGTCTGGTGGTTTTCTTGGTAGTTATCAGGAACAAATTGCTGCCACTTTCGGATGAGTTTGTACTTATTGCCTATCTCTTGCGTTTGGATAAATCTTTGTTGTTGCCGTGACATGCATGCATGATATGCTATTGCCTAAAAGATTCAGGGATAACAATGTAAATTCACTTTTTGATGGAAAACATACAGCGAGGCTTCACTCTTACATTAAAATAAAAGATGCACTTTCTTTGTATCCACTGTTTCATACGCATACTAGCTAGCTAGATTATGTTAACTGAACCCACGAAAGATATATATACACATTCAAGAGAATATCTCCCCTCTTGAAGAGAGATAGACGCAAAGCATCCATATAGAAAGAAGTGTTATATTTATCCATCCGAAATACCGAATTACGTTGAGTGAACTACCTAGAAGGCAAAGCTAGATAATTTGCGTGGAGAGAAATGAGTGACACGTAGTAAAAACTATTCTCTAGTAGGATCGAGATGTGATGTCATTCAAGGTGATAGATGCTTTAGAAAAGTTACTGCTACGACTTACATGTGTAGTCCCTTACTCCCTTTCCATATAGGTGAATGGTAAACTTTTTTCTCGTTGATCATCTGTCAACATTCTTTTTTTAGTTATTTGATTTTAAGAAGTAAAAATTCATAAATTTTAATCAACAATAATTAGTCAATATATATGCATATTTAGAGTATAAAAAGGAAGATGTCTTTTAATATGACATCGATTTTGTAGCAATTGGCTCTATAAATAATTCATGTTTATATGTATATTTTGTTGAGTACACACTTGTCATAGAACTTTTACCATGTGTTCCTTTTTTTTTCTTAGATATATCTATGGGCAAAGCATATGATAGTATATTAATAGTTTGTGCAATAAGGAAGATGTGTGCTCCCTTCCACGAAATATATGCAAGCATAAGAGAGGAACTTGGTCTTATTCTAACCAGAAATTTCACGTCATCTGGAATTGCCCTTGAATTTTTTCATCATTTTATTTTATGTGGTCGTATGTTCACATTTCAGTAGTACTCCCTCCTTTTTTTTACATTTCACATTAAATTTGTCTTAAGTCAAATATTAGACTTGTCACATTACATGATGTAAATAAAAATGGAGGAAGTATCATAGAACCTATTTGTTCTAGCTTTATTTAATTCCCTGCATGAGCTTGCTTTGGTCTGTATATCATCATTTAAGATAATCCAAAATTTTTTGCCAAAATGCTTGACATGTTCAAAAAAAAATTATAATGACATATACATGTTCTTTTTTCCAGTATCGCCTTTTACTGTTTCTTTTTGGGATTTATCTGCACAAAAAGCACAGCATTTTGAGTGCATATTATATATAAAGGCAGGAGTAGTAGAGCGTGTTCCACCTCCCCGCTAACTCTAATATAATCAAGAAACATGATATTATTAATGTGATCAAACATTTCTGTTACCTACAACCATATATGCTTCTTTCCTGAGCCATGCATGCATCCTCAGCAGTATAAGAGCATCTTCAAAAGACTTTGTATATTTTTCCTAAATGCTAGGAATAGTAATTTTGGTGAAAAACTACCCTCCAACAGCTTCTCTAAATGGTCATCCAAATATAGCCATTGTCTATTCCGTGTTTTTCGCTAGCCAAATATAGAAGACGAGAATGACTCTCTAGA
>Ga0182004_10000302_pt1 | contig 27578 bp, 34 predicted proteins | sample Sormic07211540_1_FD_120479 | JGI IMG/M metagenome (GOLD analysis project Ga0182004, IMG submission 120479) | Endophyte microbial communities from Sorghum bicolor roots, Mead, Nebraska, USA - 072115-40_1 MetaG | ecosystem: Host-associated > Plants > Roots > Unclassified | place: USA: Nebraska...
TAGTAACTCCTCCCTAAAGGCTGAGATGGAGGTTGGTAAGCTTGGGTTAGCTCCATCAAAAACACAGCGATTCCGATGATTCCACAAGGTCCAAGCGCCTAAGATGACCATGGAGTTCAAACCCTTCTTCCCTTGACCTGACACTCTTCTGCTTATCTTTTCCCACCAGTCTTCAAAGCTCGTCTCTTGTGCTTGTGGTGCAAGGTCGTGTAAGCCGAGTCCGTGCAAGATGGCAAACCAGAATTGTCGAGAAAAAACACAAGAAACCAATAAATGGTCAAGTGTCTCATCTAATTGGTCACACAGTGGACAAACTTCTGGATGCGGCTAACCTCCTGCACATTTGGCCTCATATTCTCAAATACACATACATTACGGTGTTTCCAGATCTCCCAAGCCACCAGGATTATCAGGGAATTGAGACCCTTCCGCAAGCCTTTTAGGGCTCATTCGTTTTGCCCTCATTCCTTCTGGATTCGTTCCAGGAGATCAAATATAGTACAAATTATCACAAGATTCCAGGTTGGAATTAATCCCAGCGTCCATTTCCCATGAAATGAACAGGCCCTTAGTTTTGTCGAGATTGCTTTCTTCCACCAACAAGAGAAACGGGACTCCGCGCCTCCAGGAGTGAAAACACATCCGACCAGCAAATGGTGAATCGACTCCTTGGCCTGATCACAGAAAGGACAAGCCTCCGGCTGGGTCAGGCCATGCTTCGCTAGGCGATCAGCCATCCAGCACCGATTGTGAAACACCAGCCACATGTAAAACTTAAAGTGTGGAGGTGCCCAGCTTTTCCAAATCCTCGCCAGGAGCCAAACTTAATGGCCCCAAGAAAGAATGCAGCATAGGATGATTTACTGCTATATAAGCCAGACTGTGTAAACTTCCATCTAAATTGATCTGGCATATCCTGCTGCAGTGTCAAACCATCCACTAAATCCTAGATCTGCAGATATTCAACAAGAACCTACACAGTAAGGGCCCCTTTGATATCCTCCAACCATTTTCGATTCAGGAGTGTTTGAGCCACTGTCGTCCTCTAGTCCTCTTAGCAGTTTGCTTATGGACTGATTTCACTAAATAAGGGGCTATCTCAGCTATGGTGTGACCATCCAACCAACGATCTTTCCAAAACAGAATTTTCTCATTTTTTCCCACAATGGCATCTACTACAACATTAAACAGAGGTTGGGCATTTTGAGGGACTTGAATTGGGAGTCTGTTGGACACAAATCACAGGATTTGGGGCTAGTTTTTCATTTCATTAGCCTTACCACAACTGTGACAGGTTGGGAATACATATATAGCTTGCTTGGTCCTTAAGAAAGGATTACAACATATTCTAGAGATGCTAAAGTAGATGCTATAAAGATAAGGTGCTGACACAGCAGCCACCAACTACTCTAGATAAATATCCTAGATAGATAAGCACTGGAACTTATGCTTTCATTCTCCCCGTAAGTCTTGTGCGGCGCCTTTTGGGGAATTTGAACCATCCCAATCCTGGCGCGAAGCTCCTGGAACATGACCCACCCAAGTGACTTGGTGAGAAGGTTGGCAAGCTGATCTTGGGTGTTGATGTAGCCGGCCTTGATGCTCCCCTCATACAAACAACTTTTGATAAAGTGATACTTGATACGGATATGTTTGCTGCGCTTATGGAAGACGGGGTTCTTCGCCAAGGCTAAGGCGGACTTGCCGTCCACCCTGAGCTCCACTGCTTCAGCGTCTCTGCCCAGGAGATCACCCAGCAGCCGAGCCAACCAAAGAGCTTGAGTTGAAGCAGTTGTGGCAGCGATGTACTCCGCTTCGCAACTGGACAGAGCCACCACTTGCTGCTTGAGTGACTGCCAGCTGATCAAACACTTGCCAAAGAAGAACAGCGTGCCGCTGGTGCTCTTGCTCGTGTCGATGTCGCTGGCCAGGTCGCTGTCGCTGTACCTGATGAAGTGTTCTACACCGGGACACCTTGGGTAGTGCAAGCCGTAGTCGGTGGTGCTCTTGACGTAGCGGAGGATCCTCTTGACAGCCTGCTGGTCGTCGGTCGCTGCATGAACTGGCTGACGTAACCAACAGCGAACGCCAAGTCCGGCCGCGTGTGGACGAGGTAGCGAAGGCTACCCACAATGCGCCGGTACTGTGTGGCATCGACCTCCTTGGCCGTGCTGTCGCAGCTCAGCTTCAGCCTCTCCTCCATAGGAGTGTAGGCTAGGTTGCAGCCGGTGAGCCGCCCAACTCGATGATGTGTTGGCATAGACGGTCTGGCAAAGGGAGATGCCGGAGCTGTCTTGGTGGACCTTGATCCCCAGATAGAAGGAGAGAAGGCCTAAGTCACTCATCTGGAAGGTCGCCTTCATCTCCTCCTTGAACGCTTGCACCTCAACCTCCTTAGTGTCGGTGATCACCAAGTCGTCGACATAGACGCCTACCAACAGGGCATTGCCGTTCTTGCCCCGCCGGTAGACAGCAGCCTCGTGAGGACTTTGCTGGAACCCCATTTGCTTGAGGATGGAGTCCAGCTTGGCGTTTCAAGCTCGGGGCGCCTGCCGCAAGCTGTAGAGGGCCTTGCGCAGGTGAAGAACCTTGTTCTCCTTGCCGAGGATGATGAATCCTGACGACTGGTGGACGTAGACCTCCTCCAGGTCACCATTGAGGAAGGCGGACTTGACGTCCATGTGATGCACATGCCAACCCTCTTGGGCCGCCAGCGCGAGGAGGAGACGAACGGACTCCATCAGTGTGACGGGCGCGAAGGCGTCGTCGAAGTCGACTCCCTCCTGCTGAACGAACCCACGCGCCACCAGACGTGCCTTGTGCTTGGTCACCGCCCTGGCCTCATCCTTCTTGAGCTTGTAGACTGACTTAAGGGTGATGGCACGGTGACCGGCAGGAAGATCCGCCAGCTCCCACGTTCGGTTCCGCTCAACCGCGTCCATCTCCTACTGCATCGCGGCGCGCCATGCTTCGTCTCCCTCTGCCTCAGCGAAGGAGTGGGGCTCGCCGTCCTCGTGTGCCAGGTGTAGCTCCGCCTCGAAGTCATGAATCACTAGTCCAGGGATGGGCTAATCACCAAAGATGTTGTCCAAGGTGCAGTAGCGCAGAGGCTCGTCGTTGTGGTACGCATCGACGTGATCCTCGTCGTCGGATCACAGACCGAAGCTGCCGGTGCCGATCTCGAAGGTGTGGGAGTGTGAGGAGCTGGTGTAGGGGAATGGGGCGTCGCCGGTGTAGGAGAGTGGGGCGTAGCCGGTGGTGGACTCGCTAGTGGTGAGGTAGTGGAGGACTCGCCAAAGCTGATGGCGAGCCGGGTGCCGTGGTGGACGAGCTCGGTGAGGATGAGCTGCTAGCTCCCTCGGCCCCCCTCAAAGTGGACGTAGTCGACGACGAAGTCGCTGAGAGTCAAAGTCAAGCCATCGTCCACCACCTTGTCCCAAGCCTAGCCTCGCCCATTGTCGAACACGACGTCTCGGGAGATGTGGACGCACTGTGTTGCTGGGTTGAGGATGCGGTAGGCCTTGACGCCCTCCGCGTAGCCGATGAAGACTCCCGGCATGCTCCTATCGTTGAGCTTGCCGATGTGGTTGAGCTCCTTGGCGAAAGTGAGGTAGCCGAACACGCGGAGGTGGCTCACCACCTGCTTATGCCCATGCCAAGCCTCATACGGCGTCTTGCCGTCAAGGGCCTTAGTGGGCGAGTGGTTGAAGAGATGGATGGCAGTCATCACCGCCTCTCTGTAGTAGATGGCCGGCATCCCTCTCTGCTTGAGGAGGGCACAGGCGGTGGCCACCACAGTCTGGTTGCGGCGCTCCACAACGCCGTTCTGCTGTGGGGTGTACGACGTGGAGAAGTGGCACTGGATCCCCTCATCGGCGCAGTACGCCTCGAACTCAGCCGCCGTGAACTCGCCACCATTGTTGTTGCGTAGCACCCGAAGCTTGCAGCCGCACTCCTCCACAACAGCTTGATGGCGTTCACAGCCGCTGCCTTGGTGTCGAGTAGGACCGCCCACATGTAGCGGGACACGTCATCTACAAGCAGCAGTAAGAAGCGCCGTCCTCCAGGTGTAGTCGGTGTCACGGGGCCACATAGTTCACCATGCACGAGCTCCAGCTTCTCCTTGGTGCGGAAGCTCGCCTAGCGGGGGAAGGGGAGCCGTCGCTGCTTGGTGAGGACGCAGGTGTCGCAGAACTGCTCCACGTGCTCGACTCGCGGCATGCCCTGCACCATCTCCTTGTTGCCGAGCTGCTTCAGGGCCTCGAAGTTGAGGTGCTCAAAGCGCTTGTGCCACCGCCACTCGTCGTCATCGCAGCGGGCTACAAGGCATGCAGGCAGTGGTGGAGCGTCGTGGAGGCGATACGGGGCCTCAGCCCCCCCTTGGTCTGAAAAGTTTTTGAACACCTGTTTGCCCGCTGCTGATCGCTGAGGAGTGCTAGGCACCTAGTTCAAAGTAGTTGTACGTACTAGTATAGTGCATCATAGCTAGAGAATACTGAGATGTAACTACTCTCATATATAGGCCTTGGTTAGTTCGTCCAAAAATCAAAAAAAATCCCATCATATCAAATCTTACGACACATGTATAGAGCATTAAATATTGACGAAAACAAAAATTAATTACATAGTTTGTCTGTAATTTGCGAGATGAATCTTTTGAGCCTAGTTAATCCATGGTTGAACAATAGTTGTCAAATAAAAACGAAATTGCTACAGTGTCAAAATCCAAAAGCTTTTTAGATCTAAAAGGCCATATTTTGAAAAATTTCTAAATCGAGTAAACTTTGCTAGATAGTTTTATTTTAAGGTGAGAACTCAACCATAATCACTACTAAGATACTACTAGCTGACACCACCGAGCCACTACGGCGAGGAGTTTCTCATCACATATTGGCTTCTTCGCTAGAGCTTTTGTGATTCGGCCCCCCCTTGATTTTGGTTCACGCTCCGCCACTGCATGCAAGCTGCGCCACCTGTACGTGGAGGATGTAGAGGCGGTTGGCGCCTCTGTTCACCTTGTGAGAAGGCGACGATGGCGATCCTAGATTCGCAGAATACCGTCCTCGATCTCCATGCGCGAGCCATTCTCATCCAGCTATCCCAAGCTGATGATGGAGTTCCTCAGCGCGGGGATGTAGTAGACACCAGTGAGCAGCCAGTGCTCATTGGTCTTGGCAGTGAAGACGACAGAGCCGACGCCCTTGAACTCCACGGCAGAGGCATCCCCAAACTTGATGGAGCCTCAAACGCCGGAGTCAAGCTTGGAGAGGAACTCCCATCGCTCGGTCATGTGGTGAGTGGCGCCGGTGTCGAGGCACCACCCGTCGATCTTGTCGCCGGACCCATTGCCTAGGAAGACGTGGGCCCGCGGCTCGTCGAGGTGGAGCGCAGCGGCGGTCAGCGCGGGACAGGAGTGCGACTCATTGCTCCCGTGTATGAAGAACAGAGCCATCTCGTCATCCTCATGCGCTTGCGCAACGTGTGCCTGATCGCCGCGCTTCGCCTGCCGGCAGTCCTTGGCCTAGTGTCCGGTCCTCCCGCAGTTGTTGCAGGTGTTGTTGTGGGTAGCCTTGTGCTCGCCGCCAGCACCGCCAGGAACGCCACCACACGCCTTATCCTGCTTGCACGGCCGACGCTTACGGCTGCTCGACTTCCCCGAAGTCGAAGAACCCAAGGCCTCCCTCTTCTTTCGCTTGCACTGGCAGGCAAGCCACTGCTCCTTGGTGAAGAGAAGCTTGCCATCAATGGTGACCGGCTCTGAGGGAGGCTCGCGACTATCGACGACCTTGAGGCAACCCGCCACCTCCTCGATCGTGAGCTCGGTGAAGTCCAATAGCGTCTTGATCGACTGAGCCACAGCTCTCTCCTCGTCGATGTTGGTGTCGCCGAACCGCGCCAACTGCTACTGCAGGGAGTTGAGGCGGAGAATGTAATCGTCGATGTCCTCACCTGGCTTGAAAGCTAGGTTCTCCCACTCCTGACTCAGGTTCTAAAGCGTGGACCTGCGGGCGCGGTTGCTGCCGATGCGTGCGGCGCGGTTGCTGCCGATGCGTGCGGAGGCGATGGCGTCCTAGGCATCCTTGGCGGTCTGCTTGTTAGTGAGGGAGGACTGCATCTCCGTCGAAACAACGGCAAGAAGAGCCGATCCTCCCCGAAGTTGACGTCGTCGTACCAGACCGCGTCCCACATGTGCCGCGCCTGCATCTTGACCTTCATCACCATGGACCACTCGGCCGTAGTTGGTCTTGGTGAGCATGGGCCATCCGCCATCGGTGTCCTTAACGATGGTCTGCACGATAGGAGGGGAGTCGGGCCGACCACGGCGACCACAGCGCCGGTCCAGGGAAGGGGAGGCGTGTCACCTGTGAGGGCTGCGCACACCAGCGTCCCGTCCGCTGTACTCTTGGTCGAAGTCCTGCTATGCCTCTAGCACCGCTGCTTGCTCCCGGAGTCGCTGGGCCTCCTGGGCGCGGTCGATCCGAGGATCACGCCATGGATCACGCTCTAGCCAGGCTTTGGCGTCGTGCCGGTCCCGTGCAGCCTGCGCACCTGCAGCTCGTGCGTCCAGGTCGTCGTAGTCGTCGTGGTTTCCTGCCTTCGTCCACTGGATCCGCCGAAGCCACGCAAGCCCGCGTCTGCGTTGAAGCCGCGTCGGTCCCCTGTGCCCCTAGGGCCGCATCCCCATTGCGGTTGCGTCCACCTCCGCCACGGTCAAGGACGCCGCGTCCACGCATGTTGAAGTCACGCCCTTCCGCGAGCCGGTCCACGTCCGCATCCGCCTACTCGCCCCGCACGCCTACGTGGACCCGCTCCCCACGCGCGTTGATGTCGCGTCCGGCGTGGTCCGAGTCCACCCGCTCTAGGTCGACCCGCTCTGCCGCCTCCTCTGCTTGCAGCAGCCGTGGCCTGCCTGGCTGCCTCAGCGGCGCGCGCGGCTTTGGCCTCTGCCGCGCGAGACGCGCCGCCCCTGTGGCTGCCTGCAGCTGCGCCTCCGCCTCCTCGCATACCGCGCGCGCTTCCCGCGCGGCCGCTCGCACCTCCCGCGCGATCTGCGCAGCAGCAGTCGCGTCGCCGTCACCCTCAGCGCTAGTCGCCGACCGCCTGCTGTTCCGTCCGCTAGAGGTGGTGGAGCCATGGGAGGAGAGTGAAGGGGAACGATTGGAACGGTTGGATATGGCTACGGATTGAGGATTGGTAAAGGGGAAAATCCCCAGGTAATGGACTAGGCTCTAGATACCAATTGTTGGACACAAATCACAGGATTTGGGGCTAGTTTCATTTCATTAGCCTTACCACAACTATGACAGGTTGGGAATACATATAGGGTAACTTGCGTGGTCCTTAAGAAAGGATTACAGCATATTCTAGAGATGTTAAAGTAGATGCTATAAGGATAAGGTGCTGACACAGCAGCCACCAAGTACTCTAGATAAATATCCTAGATAGATAAGCACTGGACTTATGCTTTCAGAGTCCTGCCCAAGGCCTATAGGGTCTATTTTATTGGCCCCTATCTGATCCTTAAAGCCCAGCCAAGGAGTTCGAGGTTATGGGTCCCAAGGCCCCCATAATCTAAAGGACGTTGCGCCTTTAGCCAAGCTACCAGGCAGTTGCCCCCAGTTGCCTCTTCATGTCCTTTCCAAAGGAAACCCCACCTTCTTTTATGAATTGCTTTGAAGAACCATTTAGGAAAGGTCCATGGCGATCAGGAGGTAAATTGGTGTAGCTCAGGGACCACTCTAACCAAAACCAGCCTCCCAGCCTTGTTCAACAGGGAAGCCTTCTATACTTGGAGATAGTCTGCCACCTTATCAAGCAAAGGCAGTAATACCTCTTTGGAGGGTTTACCAATGGTGAGCGGTATTCCAAGGTAAGTACATGGTACATGGAAAGTTTTTGATTCAACAAGATAGCAGATTCACTGTGACTGCCAATTCATGTCCGAGCAATGGATAGGAGAGACTGAACTCTTGGACAAATTGGTACAAAGTCCAGAAGCATGCCCAAACCGGTCCAGAATAAATCTTATTACATGCAGATCCAAACTAGAAGGCCTCAAGCAGATCACAGCATTATCAGCATAAAAGGAGACCCGATGACGTGCTTGTTGAATGCTCAAAGGCCATCTGTTCTCTAGTTGCATATTCAAACATTGAATTCAAAACATCCATAACAAAAGAAAAGAAGTATCCATGACAATTTTATGTACGTCCAGAACACGGTCCGTACATTTCAAAAACTAAAAGTGCCCGCCCTGTTCCTGAAGTTGGACATCCACAAGGCGTTCGACACAGTCAATTGGTCCTATCTCCTTGAAATCATGCAAGCGCTAGGTTTTGGACCAAGATGGACAGAATGGATCTCCATCCTGTTCCGCACGTCCACTTCGACGCCGCTTCTCAACGGGCAAAGATGCCCGGACTTTGGGCACCAAAGAGGAGTACGCCAGGGAGACCCCCTATCCCCCATGCTCTTCATACTTGCAATGGATCCCCTACAACGGCTCCTGGAACTGGCCACAGCACAAGGTATCCTTTCGGCGCTACCGGCGTCTACTGCTAAATGGAGAATTTCTATGTACGCGGACGACGCTGCAATCTTCACAAACCCCATCAAGAGTGACCTCGACGCCATCAAGATGATCCTTCATATTTTTGGAAGCGCGTCCGGTCTGCACATAAACATTCACAAAAGCTCGATTCACCCGATAAGATGTCAGGCTGATTTCCAAGGAGCAAGGGGCACTTTTCCATGCCGCTACCTAGGCCTACAACTCCACATCAGGAAACTGCAGAAGGTCCATATACAGCCACTCATCGAGCGCATAGGCCAAAGGTTACCGAGTTGGAAAGGAAAGTGGCTAAACCGAGCAGGCCGGCTTACTCTGATCACTTCCGTGCTCTCCGCAATGCCACCTACCATCTCACTGTCTTCCCTTTGGCGGCATGGACAAGGAAAAAAATTGACAGAATTCGAAGATCTTTCCTTTGGAAGGGGGAGGAAAACGCCAATGGGGGCCACTGTCTTGTAAATTGGCCAACCGTAGCAAGACCAAAAGAATTGGGAGGCCTGGGAGTACCAGATTTAGACAAATTCGGTAGAGCCTTGCGGCTAAGATGGCTTTGGCTGGAATGGACAGACAGCTCCAGACCATGGTCAGGCACCGACGTCCCCTGCAACAGGGAGAACCGACTGCTGTTCCAAGCATCCACGCTGATCACAATTGGAGATGGAAACAAGGCCCGTTTTTGGACCGACGCCTGGCTAGATGGAGAAGCCCCCATGAACCTCGCCCCCAACCTTTTTCTTATGGTGGCAAGAAAAGGAAGATCAGTGAGGCAGGAGCTGCAGAGTAACAACTGGGTGAACAGACTCAGGAACCGGATCAACACAGCCGAACAGGTGGAAGAATTCATCTCCCTATGGCTTAGAATCCAGACAGTTCAGCTACAAGAGGGCGTCAATGACTCTATCACTTGGAGATGGACGGCAAATGGATCCTACACTACCAGATCAGCGTACAGAATACAATTCAAGGGTGCCTACAGCGCTTTCAGCTCAAATCTGATCTGGAAAGCGGACACGGAAAATAAATGCAAAGTCTTCATGTGGATTTTGATCAAAGAAAAGATCCTGACGGCAGACAATTTGCAAAAAAGACGATGGCCCTGCCACGAACATTGCGTGCTTTGCAATGGCCCTTTGGAAACAGCTGTACATCTTTGCTTCAACTGTGGCTTCGCCAAAGCTGTTTGGAACCAAGTTTTCACTTGGGAAGGTATCAACACAGACCTACTGCAAATGTAGGATGAACCCAGTCACTTCCGCACTTGGTGGGAACAGGTTGCTCCACAAATAAACAAAGACCAAAGGAGGAAATTCAATGGCATGGTCATCTATACCTGCTGGAATTTGTGGAAGGAACGCAACCGACGTATCTTCAACAATGTGTTTCAATCACCAAGTGAAGTAGCGGCAAGAATCAAAGAGGACATCGATCAAAGGAGGAGGGCACTAAGAACTTTTGGATAGAGCGCTGTTTGGTGTCTGTGTTCATATTGCTACACCTGTAACCTTTTTCCTCCTCAGGAGGATTCTTTGTACATAACTTCCTTTTCTACCTTAATTGAAAGGCAGAGCTCCTGCCATTTTCTTTCAAAAAAAAGGATGAATAACATAGGGGAGAGTGGATCTCCCTGTCTAAGACCGTGACGATGAAGAATAGTCTCCCCTGGCTCTCCATTCACCAAAACTTGAGAACTTGAGTATAAGAAGTTGACACGATTTGGTTGAAAAAAACTCAGCCAAATCGTCCATGGGCAGAATTTCCCATTCATGTGCATCAATGTGTAAGAACTTTCTTCTCAATGGTGGTCATTTCTGTAGTCAGTGATGGAGCTCGTACACTTTTTTGGACGGATAGATGGCTTCATGGACGATGTGTTGCTGATCTCATTCCTAAGAGATAAGCTAATAGACGCACTGTCTTGGAAGGTCTCACAAACCAGACATGGATCTCGGATTTGCAGGGTGCAATTTCAGTGAATGCCATTGTGGAATTCCTTCAGCTCTGGGACACGTCTAATGTGGAACTACAGCCTGGTGTGGAGGATTCTCATATTTGGAAACTCAGCTCAAGTGGACAGTATACAACAAAATCAGCATATAGGAGTTTATTCTAGGGATCAGTGAGACTATTCTCTTGGGACAGTATCTGGAAGACTTGAGCACCAGCCAAATGTCACTTCTTCATGTGGCTTGTCGGACACAATAGATGCTGGACAGCAGATAGGCTGGCGGAGTCTTGACCATCCCTCTCGTTGCCTTCTTTGTGACCAGGACGCTGAGACTATAAATCACCTTCTGGTAGATTGTGTTTTTGCACAAGATTTTTGGTTTGGCCTGTTGCAGAAGGTTGGCATGCAAAGGATCTCACCCCAGACAGGTCAAACATCCTTTGAGGCTGGAACTCTATTGTCATTTTAGGAGCTTGGACACTCTGGAATCACAGAAATCGCTCTGCGTTCGATGGAGTTTCACCAAATCTAAATAGAGTTTTAACTCTTGCTTCTGATGAGTTGAGGTTGTGGGGGACTGCAGGTGCCAAAGGGTATATCTTACCTGACTGGCCTGCTGATTGTTTTTGTAGGTCAGGGGTCGTTGTAAACTGTTCTCTAGGCTGCTGGCTGCTATGCAACCATGCTCAGCAACGATGACTCATGGTAGTTTTGTACTCTACCACGTCACGTGGGTGGGTTAGCCTTTCGGGTGTCCTGTGTTGGCATCACGTTTGGCTACCCTTTCTTGTACATAAATGTTCATTTCGTCTTAATTGAAAAGCAGAGCTCCTGCCATTGTTTAAAAAAGAGCTTTCTCCAGGCGATTAGTTTTCTCTTAGAGTCCAAGGTGTGAGTGTGTGGTTTCTTTCCCCCTTTTATTCTTCTTAATATAATGATATGCAGTTCTCCTGTGTGTTCAATTATTTAGAAGTAGACAGGATCAGACATATTAGGTCTTGCCACCCCTGTCCAAAACCCACATCATGAAGCACCTCTAGTAAAAAGGGCCAAGACACTGAATCAAAGGCCTTAGAAATATCTAGCTTTAGAAGGATATGAGCCTCCTTTTTCCTGTACAGTGATCTCACCATTTGCTGGACAAAAATAAAGTTGCCATGAATATTTCTTCCCCTAACAAATGCATTCTTATTTGTGGAGACGAGGGAAGCAGGGGGGCCAGCCAGTTAGCCAAGACTTTTATCACCAACTTAGCAAAGCTGTGAATTAAACTTATAGGCCTGAAATCCTTCACCTCAACAGCATCCCTCTTCTTTGGCAAAAGAGTAATGAAAGCTGAGTTGAGGAGCCTAAACTTGAACACATGGCAAAAGGAATACTTTGGGTTTGTTGTCTGGGGTTTCATGCCTAGGTTTTTTCGCCGGTTTTCCTCCTAATAAATTGTGCAGCTGTAAGGTTTTTTTTGACCTAGGTTCCCTTATAAAACAAGGTCAATTCTTTCTTTGTTAAGTGAATCGCTGGAGCTCCCTGCCCTCTTTTAAGGGTTTTCTTCGGAAAACAAACTGCACACCACCTAACAGTCTTTGAACTGTCAATGATGCTATGACAGTGATAATCTAGGATTCAAACCAATAGTATTGATAGTGCATGGAGTGTTTTTGGGGAGAAGAGCTTGAGTGCTTGATCCCTGCCTTTCTTTGCCTCACTCGATGCATATTTAGAGGTTATGGAGTTATGAGCGATGGGTATCAAGAGACTCGAGAGTCGAGACATCTTTGGAGTTAGGAGTCAAACAGAGCCACAGGTGCCAAGCCAAAGGGACTTTTAGAATTATAAGTAGCTTGTCCTAAAGCCACCATCTGGCAGTAACTGGAGCACAGATGAGCAAACTCTTTATAGGCAGTTAGCATCAGCAGTAGCCTCAACTGGCTGGTTGATGGTGGTGTTGGCTTTGCCTGCAAATGGCAGTCAGAAGCTGGAGCAGGATGTGAGGTTGGTCTGCAAAAGTGCAAATGGATCACCAGGTCACACAGTGACACAGATGGATTGGCATCTCTCACCTCGTTAGTAGCTCTTGATGCATTCGGCGGTCTGGATGATGGTGCAGCTAGCTGATGCTCTCCTTTGCAGGCGGCCTTCTTTCCTCAGTACAGTTCCTTCATTTTCTTTTGAATGATTTGGGATTTTAAGACTTATGTAATCTGACTTATTACCAATTATTTGAGCTTGCTTGTGTTGCAATTTCGATTTTGATATTACTTGTGTTGGATTTTCCATATATAAGGAAATATGAATATACAATATCGACTATTATACAAAGACAATGGACTTATTTGTAATTTGTGCCTTGTAGTTTGCACCCCCACTTGACATTTTAGATCTGCCACTAGCCTTGAATAGAATGGTTGCTTTTTACTCGTAGTCAACTATTCCATATATATGATTTAAGTTTTAACTTTGTACAGGATTTTGGAATTAATCATGCTAGTGCCTCAAAAGTCTTTAAAATGCACAGTTTAGTTCATGAGTTTGCCAGATATGTTACCAGTCATGATTTATTTATTCTGGATGGTGAAAGGATGCGTAACGATAACCCAGGGAATCGTACTTCTGGATATGCACTACTGACTAGGTGCAGTGATAAATCCAAAGTTAGCAGAGGTTTCCTGAAAAGTGTAAGGGCAATATGTCTGAAGGACTGCAGGGGAACAAAGCTTATTGAGAAAATATTCTCTGCTTTAAAGCATCTACGTGTGTTGGACCTTAGTAGATGCTCATTTCTGGAGTTACCTAGTTCTATTTGCCAGTTAACCCATCTAAGGTACATTGATATTTCTTGTTCGGCTATTCAATCACTACCTGATCAAATGAGTTCTGTACAACACCTTGAAGCACTGGATCTCTCGGGGACATGTATTCAAGTCCTACCTGATTTTGTTAGAACATTTAAGAAGCTAACATATCTTAACCTACAAGAATGCTGGGAACTCCGTCACTTGCCCTCAAAGCTTGATGATATTAAGAGTTTGCAGCATCTTAACCTGTCATGCTGTCCTGCAGCTCACCAGCTAGTTGAATCAATCAGTGGATTTCAAGAACTTCGGTTTTTGGATATATCAAGTTGCACAGAACTTCAAACATTGCCAGAATCCTTCGTCAGACTAACAAATTTAGAGGACCTAATCCTGTCCAAATGCACCAGGCTCAAGAAGCTACCAGAATCATTTGGTGATAAACTCTGTTTTCTTCGGTTCTTGAACATATCATATTGCTGTGAGCTAGAAGAAGTGCCTGCATCTCTCGGAAGGCTTGCTAGTTTGGAGGTTCTTATACTTTCAGGGTGCAACAGAATTCAGAATCTCCCTCAATCATTCAGTGACATTGCATTCTTACGGATGCTAGACCTTTCAGGGTGTGCAGATCTTCACATGGACCTTGGAATGCTACCAAATAATAATTTGGAGAATCTTAATGTGGATGGATGTTGTAAGGTCTATGCTATGCCTGGGTGGACTGTGAACTTCCCTAAACTACTTCCTGAATGTCTACAAACTTGTGACCAACATGTTCGACGCTTAATTGAACACAAGCAAGCATGTCCCAATCATAGTGAATTAGAGATCAGCAATGAACTAAATGTGCTTGACGAAACTGGGGAAGCAATGGCAAGTCAATCATTTCAACATGCTGGTGACTCTGAATGTACCACCAAGGTAATTGTACGTAAGCATGCATCTATTTTTTGAAATTTTGAAATATAACCAACACAATTTCTGTCTTCTATTGATATCCTTGAAATAAAAATAAAATATGTATACTTCTACTTTTTTCAGAAAGTCATTGAGGACTCATCTGCGCATACAAGTCCTAAAATTCCTCTGCATGGCACTACCCCTACTGGTACGAAAATGTATTTTATTTATACACACTTTCTGACACCCATGCTTTCCTCAATGGGGATGATCATCAAAGAAACCTATGTTCCTTGAGGGCGAAGACAATTTGAACCATCACATTTTTTATTTTCAAATGTTCTTCAGATTCAATCAATCATGATACTGTTCCAAAGGAGCTAGAAATAATGCAAGATCTTAAAATCAGCAAACAAGTTGGAGTCAGGGGTGTTGATGATGTAAATCCTGGTGATGTTTGCAACATTAAAGAAACAGTAGTGGTTTGTGTCAAGGATCAGAGATAGTGGTATCGTCCCAGGCATGTGAGAGAGTATATAAATAAAAGAAAATAATAATGGAAAACTTTGCCAACCCTATTACAAAAGCATGCATGTTAGTAGTGATTAAGGGTTACTTTGGATTTTAGTAGTGAGAGAGTATATAAATAAAATAATAACGTCTAAGAATTTGGAACAGAGGGAGTACATAGTAGTGATTAAAGGCTACATTGAATTTTGGGATTTTCTAAAGAATTTTAGAGGATTCTAATCCTTGCCAACTTTTCCTATATTAGTCATTTGGAACAAAGGAATGGACTTGCCAAAGTCCTATGAAATTCCTATGGAGTGGTTTGTTTGATAAGAAATTTGAAATTCTAACATGAAAACAATCCACACAGAAAACATTTGCACCTCTCATTTGAGGTAAACACCTCAGCCATTAGGGGGACCTTTAATTTAATTACATAGCTATGTACAACTTGAGGTATAAGGATAGAATAAGCTTTTTGTATGGTGACTTAAGTCCTACTTGTAATAGGACTCAGTAGAGATGTTCTATTAGGACTTCTAATTCTATTATGACTTAGAGTGTATAATCCTACTAGAAATAGAACTCCTAGTTGCATGTATGGAGGCCTTGGAGAGGACTACATAGACAAGAGGTAAAGGTCATAGACATCAACCAAGCCAATACAAAAGTCGCATCCAAGTCTTGTAAGGAACAATTAGGGGTGTTCAAGAGGATTAGGCTAGAAGTTCTTATTGCACTAGATCCCTGTAGAGGGAAAGGATCAGTGGGTCCTGAAGGGTCAAGTAGTAGGGTTGTGAGAGAGCAAAAATCACTTGTACTCTTTTGGAGTTGTGCTAATAGAATTTGCACTTGGCTTTGTCAAATCCTAATCTCTTGTTATGGTTGTTTTAGCGCCCATCATCTAGTGTTTTCTACGCGATCTAACTATATTGTTCTTGATATGGTGCAAGCTTATTTCATACTCGTAGTATTCGTTCAAAGAAGTGAAGGTTGTTGTGAATAACTAAGGATATCATATTCTAACAAGTGGTATCAAAGCCAAGGTCGGATCAATTTGATTTTGTGATAAGGTTGACTGGGCTAGGAACCACAAAATTAAGACGATGTCAGGGATCTGGAGTCAATTATAGAAAATTGAGGGCAAAGGGATTTCAGTGTGTGGCAATATGTGGTAACATATGTGCTTGTGCAACAAGGATTGATTGATGTTTGAGGACACTAAGCCGGACAAGACAAATGATGAGGAATGGAAGGTGATGGAGGGAAGGGTCGGTACCATTTGATTATGTCTCTCCGATTAGGTAAAGTACTAGGTAAAAGGAGAATTCACCGACGAAATCATGGAAGAGCTTAGAAGAGTTGTATATAGCAAAGTCGATGAAATTATGAAAGAACTTAGAAGAGTTGTATATAGCAAAGTCATTGACAAATTGGTGGGTACTGAAACACTAACTATTTAGGTTACGCATGGAGGAAAGCACACAATTCGTCGACCAGGGTGCCGGACGCCGGCGCCGCCAATCCTCCAACTGGTGCCGTCGCTGCTACTCGCCTTCTCATGGCAGCGGCGGGCACGACTCCTACAGATGACGTCCAGGCCGCCGAGAATGCCGATGCCGACGCCATGGCAGCTGCTGCCTTTCCCCACCACCTCCGCCAAACTCCGCCCTCGCCACTGCCCTCGCCGCTGCCGGTGCTGCTGCTGCCGAACGCCATGCGCGCATGCGGGTGGCCGCCCTCGCTTGAGAGCGTGAGCGCGATGCGGCCGATGCCCTGGCTCGCAAGATCGACGAGGCAGAGCAACTGCTCATCCTCCTTGCCTCGCACGACGTCGGGGCGACCTCCTCCGCCATGCCTGCTGCAGTGGCTGTCGGACTGGGCATGCCACGGGCTGACGCAGCCGGACTGGGCCTGCCGCGTGCTGACACAGCCGCGGTGGTCTTCACTGCACCGCCTCCACCCAACTCCACCCTCGCCGCCGCCCTCGTCGCTGACCGGGTCGTTGCGACGGTGAGCCGGGCCTCGTCTCCTCTTGCTCCTCCCTCCGAGCCGAGCGGGGGTTGGGGGGGCCGTGGCAGCCACCGTCGCCGCCACGGTGGAGGCGGTGGGAGTCACTCAGCGCCTTTGTGGCCTCCACCTCCGGGTGCCTCGCCCGGGCCTGTCGGTTGGGACCCGGCGGCCTGGGCAACTTTCCGCCACCCGTGGTCGACCATGTGGGGCAACGGCAGGCCGGCCCCCTTCACCGCGATGTCATCGGCACCTCTATCGTCGGACACAGCGACTCTACGTGAGCGGGCCATGGCCACCGCCGCTCCGCGCATGCGTCCCCTGGCCGTCGTGCCTAGAGGAGCTGCGTCTCCTCCCCCACCGGCTTACTCATTCGTCACCACCGCCAAACCTCCGCCCGTGGCTCCTCCTGCTGCAGTGCTGCGACCAGTCAGTCCTGACTGGATCGTTGACTCGGGCGCCACCTTCCACACCACACCCGATGCGAGTCTACTCTCTTCTATCAGTACTGCCCACCCTTATTGTCCCTCTTCCATCATGGTCGCCAATGGCACCTGCATTCCTGTCTCCTCCGTAGGCACTGCCAATTCCCATGGCTCCTCTCATATCCCCGATGTTCTTGTGGCTCCCGATATGGTTCACAACCTCCTCTCTATTCGCCGCTTCACGACTGACAACTCTTGTTCGGTTGAGTTCGACCCCTCTGGCCTCACCGTGCGGGATTTGGCCCCCCAGCGTCCTCTTCTCCGTTGTGACAGCACTGGGCCTCTCTACACCCTTCGTTTCTCGGTTTCCGCTGCACCTCCTTTGCCTTCTTATTCACCCCCTTCGGCATCTGCCTTCACCACCACCACCTCCACTACGTGGCACTGTCGCCTTGGCCATCCCGGCAGCACTGCTTTGACACAGCTCAGTCGCAGTTCCGCTATGCCTTGCCCCCGCGCTCCTAATGAGCATTTGTGTCATGCATGCCAGTTGAGCCGTCATATTAGACTTTCTTGCCCCCACCTTGCTGCTATGAAGCGGCTCCTCCGGTACCTCTGTGGCACTCTCGGCTACGGGCTGCTCCTCGGCCGGTCCTCCTCTGCCGAGCTGGTTGTCTACACCGACGCTGATTGGGCGGGCTGCCCGGACACCTGCAGGTCCACCTCCGGCTACGCTGTCTTCCTGGGCGACAACCTTGTCTCGTGGTCGTGCAAGCGACAACCAGTGGTCTCACGCTCCAGTGCCCAGGCAGAGTACCGCGCCGTTGCCAACGGTGTGGCCGAGGCCGCTTGGCTCCGCTAGCTCCTGGTTGAGCTTCACCGCCCCCTCGCCAGGAGCTCGCTTGTCTACTCTGCAGCACCAGCGGACCAAGCATGTGGAGATCGACTTGCACTTTGTCGGTGACCATGTGGCCATCGGCGACGTCTGTTGCAGACATCTTCACCAAGGGCCTCCCTTCCTCGACTTTCGCCGAGTTTCGCTGGCTGCGGGGGTATTGTGTGTTCTGTGTTTTCCTTTTTGTCCAGTCTTGAACTCCGCTGCGTCGGTAGTCCAAACTGCGGGGGGTGTTGGAGTATAAGTATTAGGCCCATGAGGCCCATGTATGTGACTATATTGCTACCCTTCTAGGGTTAGCCTAAGGAATGAGAATTACCGTTTACAACAACTCTGACTGGTTGGAACTGGCTCTGGTAGTCTGGTTGCTCTGGTAGATTGTGATTGGTTGGAACTACACATGTTTTGAAAAAAAATATTAAAATATAGCCTTCATGGATCTCATTTTGATCGGTACATTGTTGTTCCAATATGTTTCAAACAGATTTGAAATCCGATATACGGTTGATGAGAAATTGCTTTTTTTTCCTAATTGGATTGTGGAAAGGTTGCATGCAAGCAACCTGGTGGGATGAAATTGAGTTGTGATGTGGCATCGTCGTCGCATGGTTAGCTGACTCCATTGATTTTGCATGAGCAATGAGGGACACAGGGTGTGCACATTTGCTGTAGGAAATACATACACACACATTGACTTGAGGTAGAGGAATACAACAAACCTTAGGTTTAAACAAGAGCTAGGCTATACATCTCTAGTAATATGAGAAATATATATTTGTATTTCCAATAGTGGTGGTTAGACAGTGGTTGTTGCTTGTGTTGGCAATAGGGATGCAAATGGACACCGAGCGAGTAGTTCTGATTCAACCATTAGTTCATTTTCTTTTGGCTTTTATTGCATTGAGATCCGGATTCATGGAAAAAATACATTCTTTTTTCTGACCCCTCAGTTTATTTTTCAGGAGTCCAGCTGAAATCAGCTGGTTCGTTTTTTGGGGCTTCTACAATTCGATTTTCGAAAATGTCTCGTTGTTTTATGTGTACAACAGACTTGAAAATGAATAGTCAAGGTGAAGGTGAAGGTGCACATTTTATATCTTCAATCAGCAGTATGATCTTTTCTTTTGTACAAAGCTTCTCCTGATACACTGTATTTCTGGCTGTGCCAGGAGAACACATGGACATGGTAAGAGTTTTTTCTTACAATGAGCTGCAAACAGCCACACATAAGTTTTCTGAGGCAAATAAGATTGGTGAAGGTTCTATTGGTTCTGTTTTCAGGGTAATTTGCATAATTGATCACTTCAATGGAGTTCTGGTATCTTTTCTACTGAATGTTCTTTCTTATAATCTGTTCTATGTGATCAGGGAAGGCTTAAAGATGGAATGGCTGTCGCAGTAAAGTTGCTCCATGATTCAAAGCAGGGCAGGCGAGAGTTTTTAGCTGAACTCACAGCAATTTCTGGCATTGTGCATGAAAACCTAATCACCTTAGTTGGATGCTGTTGTGAAAGGTCCCATAGAATCCTTGTATACAATTATCTTGAGAACAAAAGCCTTGCAGACAAACTGTTAGGTGACTCTGATTTTCTATTTTTTGTCATCCTTTTATCAAGTCGTCCTTTTAATACTAACTACTACGAGACCTGTGCCGCATGGTATTGTAGGATCAAGCAGTAGCACCATCCAACTCAGCTGGAGAGCTCGTGTAAAAATTGCTATAGGTGTTGCTCGTGGGCTTGCTTTTCTTCACGAAGAAATCCGCCCCTCCATAATTCACCGGGACATAAAAGCGAGCCATATTCTTCTTGACAAGGATTTCACCCCAAAAGTTTCTGGTTTTGGGTTAACAAGGCTCCTCCCACCAATTACAACTTCTATGGCCACTCGAGTTGCAGGAACAATGTAAGCATAATACATAATAACATTGTTTTGTGAGTTTGCAGAAATTATTGGAAATATTATATTTAGTTATATCACTCCTTTTTTCCTGGCCAGAGGATACATGGCTCCTGAATATGCAATCAGGGGACAAGTGACAAAGAAGGCGGATATCTTTAGTTTTGGTATTGTGCTACTGGAGATTGTTAGTGGCAAATGTAATCACGATAGTAGATTACCCCAGGAAGACCAATTTCTGCTTAAAAGGGTAAGCTCTGTGATACTTTAACTTTAGTCTGAGATTTCTTGATTTATTAGTTACCTTTCCAATCTTAGGTTATCATAGCAAAGTTATCCAAATGTTGCAACGGGACTATTTTTTTAATAAAAAATAGTAATGTTCCCGTGCATTGCTATGGGTAGTGTCCACCGGGTTGTCGATCTTGGAGCTGGCTTGAAGCCGGCTAGGCTTGCTACCGCGAGCTTGCACTCCACATATCCTAGGTCCACCAGAGCTAACAACATATAAGGCATTGGACCCAATTCAACACAAAAGACTAGCCTGATAGGTGAGGACTCCTCCCACATTATATGTTGTGCTCTCCCACCATCGCTACATAATATGGGACTAAACCCCAACAATCTCCTCCTTAGTCACACATCGCGGTGGTACTTGCCACTTGTGACCTTTTTGATATTGGACAGAGCTCTTGCTCCCCCGTCATCAATTACCAATGTGGGACTAAACCTAACAAAAACCATATATATTTAGAAATATCTCGGGGTATACCTTAGTTTTGGTCAATAGGTATCCAATCACATTTCATCGTTCTGATATTTGTTTCTTTACAATCTGCCACTAGTCACATTTCCTTCATATATATATCTAATCCATGTCAATTATTTTTATTAGGGAAAGTGTAATTTGAGAGATTATAATGGCATATAATATAGTACACAAATTAAAAATGAGGCACCCCAAGTACTCGTATGCTTCATGACTAATTTAGTATGGTCCTGTTTGGATCTCATAAGAAAAATGAGAATGAGGTAGAGAAGTGAGAATATGATACAAACACTTGGATTCTAGAAAGAGATTATAGAATCCAACTATCTATTTTGAATCTACTATTCGAAGATTTTCATTATTCAAATACAATAATTACTATAAGAGCGAGATTTAAATACCTCAATTTTTATCTAGAATTTAGATTCTACATTTACTTTCTAGAATCTCACTTAAAATAAGATTATGGAGGCATTATTTACAAACATGTGGGACTATTGGATAGTTATTATTTCTTCCGTCCCAAATTATAAGTCATTCTAACTTTTTTGGAGAGTTTGTATTTCAAGTTTGACCAAATTTATATAGTAAAATAATAAATTTATGATACTAAATAAGTATCATTAGATTCTTCGTTAATTATATTTTCATATAGTATACATGTCATAAATTTTTGTAGTTCTCTCTATAATTTTGGTCAAATTTAAAATGCTTTGACTCTCCAAAAAAATATTGGATGAGAGTACTACTTATTGCTTCACCGCACATGCATCGCCCTTTTCCTTTCACTGTTCCTTTTTCTTTCAATTCAATCGCTGTCGCTACCTTGTTGTTCCTCTTTTGGCTCGGTGTAGCACGTCTGATAGCATGTCTGTGCCAGGCGTGAATTCCCCCTAGATTAGAGGAGGAAATTTGGGGAATTAAGGGGGAAATAGAAGGGAAAGAATGGCAGCCCTAGGGCTGGCCGTGCCTAGCTAGAGAGAGGAAGGAGATGGCGGCAGCAGCAAGCTGCAGCCTGGCAGGGGGAGGGCATGGGTGCGGCAGTGGCAGGGCAGCAGCGGCTAGGGCAGGGCAGGGAGAGGCGGCGGTGGCATGACAGGAGGAGAGGAAGAGATCGGCAACAGAGTGGGAGAAGGGAGGGAGAGAGGTAGAGGGTATTACCTCAAACTATTCTGGCTTAAGATTGAAAGGATATATCTCCCTTCATATTTATAGGGAGGACTCGACTCGACTTGACCTACAAGCAAACCTAGCTTTCGGACTGTTCCTAAACCTAAATGCTACAGTACGCGGGTACTGTTCACACCGAGCCCTATTGACCCGACTTGGCTGCCATACTCCCATAGCCTGTCATGGCTATACTGGCCTGTTACATTACTCTGGGCTTTTCCGCACAATGCGTCCTCACACTGTATAGTTACCCAGTCATCGACGGTGTTGGTTGAAGAAGCTCCTCCTAGTGGTGGTGCCTCCTGTTGTTGAAATAGCACCATAGCGATGGGTGTCGGAGTTGGATCCGTGACACTTCTCCCGCTGTCTCGAGACAGCACGTCCTCGTGCTATGCTCTTGCGTGGTCGTTGTAGCGTCACAGTCGAGGTTGATGTTGCAGTGGTCGCCTTTTGTTTTTTTAAGTGTAGCCTGCCTTTTGGTTTTTAAGTGTTGGAGCCTGCCTGATGTTGCCAGTTGCGTAGTCATGGTGGTGGCCATGGTTGTCTCCTGAGGTAGCCCCATAGCAACAATTGAGATTGAGCTAGGTGCGTTACCTCCTTTGTGGGAGTACAGTTGTGATAATAACCTTGTAGTAGATGGCACTGCTTATGTTGAGGCCATTGAAGATGTGGGCGTCGTTGTACTTTAGTTGTGGCTGGGTGATGAGGACGTAGTTGATGGTCTTTCTGATGGTGGTGCTGACATCAAGAGCAGTGTGGTGTCGTGAGGGCTTTGTCACCCCTTCTTATGATGATGTTGTAGCCCATATGCCTCGAAGTGTATTGAGACGCAGGTGGTGCTACCTTATAGTTGGCCTGGTTACTTTTAAGAAAATTTTGAAGATGTACCTGGCCTTTTGCTATATCAACAGTAGTGTTGATGATTGGTGCTAGTTGCCTAGTTGTAGACGTTGCCAAGCCGTTGAGATTGATGTGGTCGTCACTTTTTGGTGGTGTTGCATGACCATCAATTGTAGTGGCGGTAATTGGTGTGCGATCCATGATTTGTGGCACCTGTATAGGGATGTCGAACAATCCAATGCGGATGATACATGTTGGGAGTGGTGGTGTTGCGTCGTGTCTTGGCATCCAATGTTGACGTCGATTTGGCATAGTAGCATGCTGGGGAGGTTGTAACTGTTGTCAATTCTCTTGCCATTTGAAGTTGTCGAGTAGTTGGCAGAGAAGTTTTAGAGCTTGAGTTCATATGTTGGCAAACCTAAGGATTTCCAACTGTCGAAGGGAGTCCCAGGCTGGTGCGGGTCGAAGTTTGCCATTGTAGGAGTGTCGTAAAGGCACCAAGGATTGACGCCACTAGTTGAGGTGGAGGGGGTCGATTTTGTTGGTTACCTTTTGTTGTTGAGGATGAGGCAGATGACGACGACCTTGTTATAGTGTTATTGTGTTCGTCCTTGTTGTGGGCGCCGAGGACATTTGTGTTTGATGGCGCTGGTGAACAGGACGTGATGGCAGATGATGTAGAAGCATCCGGGGTTGTTCCTAGATTTTCGCTGACCCTCCATGTAGTTGATGGCGGCGAGGATGGTTGCACCAGCTGCATCGGGTAGGTTATCACCGCTGATTTTGTTATTGCTGATTGTGCTGAACTTGGTGTAGGTGGTGCTGGCATTATGTCGATGAGGCAGGCTGTAGGTGAAGCCATTGCCGGTTGTCGTAGTTGATTTTGTGATTTTGTCGGAGGTAGCAATGGTACTGTTGTAGATGTATCTGGCGTGCAGGCTAGTCTGGGTGACATTGGTGGAGTGGCTGTTACTGATGTAGATGTAGGCGCTGAGGGCGACACGTATTTCTGTCCTTCTGGTTGGCAAAGAAAGGTTTGAACATCTTTGCGCAACGAGCGGTGATGTCACAAATGTCCTCCACAAAGTTGATCACATGTGACGGCATTTTAGATGCATCTGTAGGAAAAGAAATTGAGGCTAATTTCGGTGTTGAACCTACTGATTGTTGGTGTGATTGTCTCTCGTCGAATTGGATTTGACGGAGGAATCTGGCAACACTTTACCTCCTCGAAAAAGTGACCGGTGATATTGCGGATTTTGGTGCTGAGGTTCTCCATTGTCGTGGTTGGGGTGTTGCCCAAAGGATCGATCTGTCTCCGGATACCAGGTGTAACACGTCTGATAGCACGTCTGATGACAGGCTTGAATTCCCCTAATTAGAGGAGGAAATTTGGAGAGTTAAGGGGGAGATAGAGGAGAAGAACGACAGCCATAGGGCTGGCCGCGCCTAGATAGAGGAAGGAGATGGCAGCAGTGGCAAGCTGCAGCTGGCCTAGTAGGGGGAGGGCATATGGGCACGGCCGTGGCAGGGCAGCAGTGAGGCACTGCTGCTGCTGGGGGCGCTGCAGCGGCTAGGGCAGGGGAGGGAGAGGTGGTGACGACATGAGAGGAGGAGAGGGAGAGATGGGCAACAGTTTTCCTTTATATTTATAGTAGGGAGGACTCGACTCGACCTACAAGCAAACCTAGCTTCCGGACTCTTCCCAGACCTAACCACTACAGGAGCTGCGCTACAGTAGCCGTGTACTGTTCATGCTGGGCCCTATTGGACTGACTTGACCCCCATACTCCCATAGCCTATCTCGGCTACATTGGCCTGTTACACTCGGGCTTCACAAGGTGGCCGCCGAGGCATTGACAAGGTATACGAGCGCCAGCTTGGCAGTGAAGTTCGGAGAGATGCGGAAGAAGCCCCCGGAGGTAGACCCACTTGTGTCACGGTCAGGAGCGAAGTCAGGAATTAGACATAGAATAGACCAAACAACTCAAATACATATATATAATATAGTACAAATTTCTAATAATAAGGATCGATCGTACATTAATATGTTATTACAAACAATTTTATTAGTTATGCACGCATCAAGCCTCTATAATTAAAAATTGAGACAATTTTATAATATACAAAATCTAATGATATGTGAAGGATGATTGAAAGAACTAACATGTTCCAATTCACATTTATTCTGGGCCCAATTAATGTAAATAGCCTACCATACATGATACTGAAACAGTGAAACCGATTAACCAAAGCAGAATTAATAGATAAGAATATGTAATCAGCATGTACAACGGTACATATCTAGCTGTCTACATGAACAATTACACGGAGAGTCAACAATTAAATCACCATTGTCCCGTGTCCTGACTTCTGCCTAGGAGTGGGCTCACTCTCAAGAGACATTCCTCCTTCCCCTAAGCACCCCCGACGGGCGACTCAGGGGTGCCCACCGCCAGCGCCGTAACCCCCCTCCCCCTGGCCTTCCCTAGCCGCCCCTGGTGTGTGGCGGCGGTGGCCAGCGGCCACGCCCAAAAACGGTAGCCGCTCGTGCCTCACCCTGTCTTCCCCACCGCTCCTTCCCTCTCCACACTCCATCCACTACCCCTGCGGCTTGTCAGCGACGGCGAGCGTCTGACTGACCGGATCCCGGCACCTTGGGGCCGGATTCGCCCAATGGTGGCTCCTTGGCCCCCACCACCCCCATGCCCACCTTCCTCTAGCCGTCGGCGTTCCGGTGGCCGGTGGTGCTCCTCAACCTCCACGTCATTGATGGTGCCTGGCGTCTGGTCGGCTGGATCCATATTGGGCGCCCCTCCCTCGACATTTGATGGAGGCGGCCGGTGGTGGACGGCTGGTGACCCTGTCAGGTTGGCAGCTGCCTAGGCGGTCAACTGCTGGCGGCTGGTCGGGCCCTTGGCTGGTGGCGCCCCCTCCTGCTGCGCCCCAACCACCTCGGCGTCGGCTGCCATCCGCGCATGGCGCAAGGGGGTGTCCGCGCCCTGGGTCTGGCGTGCGGCCTGGTGGTGGTGGCCAGACTTGGTGCTTTGGGCGAAAGCCTAGCCCGACGGTGGCCGGGCGAACGACGGTGACGTCTTGGCGCCACATACCCTCCTGGGGCCGTGGTTCTCTGAGCCATGCCCTTGTGCCACCATTGTCAGATTTTGGGCGAAAACCCCATCTTAGAAGCCTCTAAGGCCAGTGGCAATGGTGCCTTGGGCATCACCTCCTTGAAGGCGTTGCTGAAGAATGCCCCACAACTCGTCGTTTGTCTCCATGTGCTCGCCGTGGTTGCTGCGCTGCATTTTTTTGTGCTTCATGTTTCCTCTTCACTTTGTTATGTCCAGTCGGTGGTGGTGTAGCCGTAATCATCGCTTAGGCCCCCTCTCATGCAGATGCTTTATTGCTGTGAGCATGTTGGCCCCATCCGCGGACGCTTTGCCGCGTTGATGGTCTTGTTGCTTAGGTGGATGCTTTATCACCGGTGTTGCTTAGGCCCCCTCGCATGCAGATTCTTTGCTGTTGCGAGCGCGTTGGCCCCATCAGCAGACGCTTTGCCGCGTCGATGGTTTTCATTACTTGGGCGGATGCTTTGTTGCCTGGAGTTTCTAGCGGATGTTTTGCCGCTGTTAGGCCCCCTTTCATGCAAATTTTCTACTTTGAGTGTGTTGGCCCCATCCGCGAACGCTTTGCCGCGTCGATGGTCTCGTTGCTTGGGCAGATGCTTTGCTGCCTGGAGTTTCTAGCGGATGATTTGACGTTGTTATCATATGTGGCTTCAATTTATTGTTGGCTACCATTGTGTTGAGTTCCTTGTATCAGGTTCAGTTTGTTGGGGTAGTGCGGTGGAGGGGCCTACCCTCTTTTTCTTGCTTTTGTTTGTGTTGAGGGTGTTTGTTGGTAATCCAGGATTACTTGTGAATCCTTTGTACTTTACATGTTTGCCATTCTTTCGGCATCCCTTCTACTTAGTGAAATACATGCATGTGAAGTCATGTTCTCAAAAAAAAAAACTTCTGCCTAGGAGCTGATGTGTGGCAATTGCTGAGCAACGCTAATACCACAACACCAATGTTCGAAATGCGACTACAACAGGGTCTGGAGGCAATAGGCGAGTAGAGCGACAAGCAACGTGTCGCTTGTATTACAACAAACATGGGTGATGACCGTGATTATAAGGATTGAAAAAAAAAACAAGGCTGCTGTTTGATTCTCCTGACTCTTAGGTCGTCCTTCATCCATTTAGGCAATAGCTGATTACACTATTCTTCTTGCGCATGAACACCAAGCAATAAAATGTATGTCCATATTTAGTATTAGAAAAAAAATAATAGAGTATTAGGATTATTTTATTGAATAAGGTTACAAACTTTAGACGGTCAACATCATGAAAGCACAAGCACACACTACCCCTAAGCAACTTTCACACGTGTCAAGGAGGACTTAGTGAGGACTTGAACCAAGCTGGCTAGGTTCCACAAGGATCTCAATACGCTTAGTTTGACAGTTTGGTATTATTGTTGTTGTTATTTGATACAGATAGCCTGCTTGGAACACAGAAATTTTAAAGGCTTTGCCACAGGACATATTGATTCTTGTAGGAATGAGGAATAATTTCTCACATGTTCCAAACCAGCTCATTTGGTACCCAATGAATTTAAATTTAACTACCATCACTGCCTATTCTGAGATAATTGCTATTATAGGACTCCAAACATATAGCTTCGCTATTATAGGATTCCTAACATCAGCTTTGCTAAAATAGGACTCCAAACATGAACACTTTGTTATACATGACATTATGTATTTTTAAAAGAATATCTCATCTTAAATACATGTATTTAGCCATGA
>Ga0182004_10000303_pt1 | contig 27539 bp, 17 predicted proteins | sample Sormic07211540_1_FD_120479 | JGI IMG/M metagenome (GOLD analysis project Ga0182004, IMG submission 120479) | Endophyte microbial communities from Sorghum bicolor roots, Mead, Nebraska, USA - 072115-40_1 MetaG | ecosystem: Host-associated > Plants > Roots > Unclassified | place: USA: Nebraska...
ACAATATGACTCCTCATAGCTCAATTAGTACCTCGACTCAATGCAAGTACTCTCTTCTTCACCTTAGCCATGGTACCTCGGTCTACAAGCCATTGCTTGCCCTTCACCTTCGCTTAGTCCCTCAAAGCCCTTTCCTTGCTATCTTCACCTTATCAAACCATACTCAAGTCACATCATATTAAGCATCCATTGAAAAACCATTTCTTCAGTATTCTGATCCTTGCTTGAATATCTTCTTGATATGAGTGTTGATGTCAATCAAGGTTTAGTTATAATTATACAAAACTTTGGCCTTCATTTGAGTATTATGTGAAATACCATGAAGTTTGCTTTCTTGTTAAACCTTTGATACACTTATCAAACTTATTAGACCTTTATTTGTGTTGTCATTCAATTCACCAAAACTCACTAAAGGGCTAGATGCACTTACAGATATAAATCGATCTCCATATTGGTTTGCTTGTATGGATAAACGTTTGGAAAATCGCTTTGCACTGATTTGATCAAGCCAAAAGTATGAAGATAGAGGTTGATGTGAGTGTAGAAATGTCAAGCCAAAATGAAGAGGATATAAGAAATCATGAATTGGCTTGACCACATTGATGTTAATTCATATATGTCTCTATGTGAACTAAATTGAAGCTTGATTGATCTTAACATTCATATCTAGAAGATATTCAAGCAAGGATTATAATATTGAAGAAATGTTTTCAATGGATGCTTAATATGATGTGACTTGAGTATGGCTTGATAAGGTGAAGATAGCAGGGAAAGGGCTTTGAGGGACTAAGCGAAGGTGAAGGGCAAGTGATAGCTTGAGCACCGAGGTACCATGGCTAGGGTGAAGAAGAGAGTACTTGCATTGAGTCGAGAAAACTAATCAAGATATGAGGAGTCATGTTATGTTGAAGATCAAATCATTTGTTTAAGTGACTTGAAGCCATGAATTGAACTCATATGTATGGAAATGGTTCAAGTCACATGCTCAAGGTTAGTTTGCTCAAAGAGATGAGACAAAGGTGATTGCGACCCCTTATGAAGAGATATTCAGAAGAAATGGCATATGAAGATATTAAAGACTCAAGTGGTTGAAATAGTTATATTCTATTTACCTTGAGTATAGATATGACGTACTATCAAGGGGATGCAATACGAATCATAGACAAGTCTCAAGTGCTCAAACTAACTAAACTTAAGTGCTAACATGAGAGAAACATAATTGCACAACACTTGCACTTGTTGGTTTTAGGGCTTGTTCTCTGCTGGGTTGGATAGCCCTCGAAACAGGCTTTCTGGAAAGTCCAAGTTCACCGAAAACAAAGTTCAGAGTAAAAAGTTATGAATTTTTTTGAATGGTGACTTGTGTTGTCCTGGAGACCCGCTGAGGCTCCAGGCCACGGAGGTTGCGCGCCTATACGCGGAGGTTCCGGGGTCTATAGGTAATAATGGCTAGTTTTGATCACCAACGGCTAGTTTTTGTGGGGTGAGTATTTATACCCATCCCACATCTCCTGGTCGTGCTGCTGGCTCCCTTTTCACTCTCAACCTATTCCAAGCGTTGTAAGAGCTCTCTATAACCCCTCTCTTTGTGTGAGTGAGTGATTAGTGGTTAATCAAGTGTTAGAGAGCAATGAAGAGAAAATCAACCCTTGAGCACTTGTTGGGCTGCGTCAAGCATTCGTTGCACATTTGTTACTCTTGGAGGTGAAGCCTCCTAGAGGGCTAGGCGTTGCCCGACGACCTCCTGTGCTTGTGGTGAGCCACGTGAAGTTTGTATTACCCGGAGATCATAGTGGAACCCTCAAGCTCAACCTCGGTGTTGAACTTGAGAAGAGGATAGGGTCGGAAGAGACTCAAAGGCTTTGTGGCTTCCTCAACAATGTGGACTAAGCCAGCCTTGGTGGCGAGCTGAACCACGGGATACATCGTGTTTCTTGTCTCCTATTTTGAATTGCATTTATCTATGTTCCACTCGATCTACTTGGTTGTGTGTGTTTGTGAGTGCAGGTACTTTGTGGACTTGCCTCTAGGCATCACCAAACTCACCTTCAAGTTTGGCTTGAGTTCTTGATCTCTAAGTGTAGCAGCTCTGAATACTCTATGTTGCCCGGAGGTTCCGCGACTTAGCCCAGAGGCTCCGCGTCTAGGAGGTTCCGCGTATCAGCCCAGAGGTTCCGCGGTCTACTAGTCCGCTGCACGTTTTTAATTGTTGATATATTTTAGAAACACCTATTCACCTCCCTCTAGGCGACATCAAGGTCCTTCACTAATAGATGTAGTAATTCTCATTCAAAACATGTATCATCAATACACCAAAAACCACGTAGGGGGCAAATGCACTTTTAGATCTAGACATTGGAAGGTATAATTTCTTTATTGGAGTGTATGAAACATATCAACAAGTGATAAACATTGGACATAACAAGAGTCACTTTAATTGAAAGGCTCTCAAGTTAGAAACATGATGCAGTGCATGCAAGATATTCAAGGTTCTCATAAATAAGTAATCTTCCAACCTATATATTCAAGTAAAGGAATCTTGACGCTTACTGCATAAAAACGTGCGTGCTACAGTGATAAAAAAGGAATCCTCTACCACCTAGCTCATTGGGATGGGCGTTCTACATTGACAAAAAAAAGAATCTAGACACCTAGCACGTAGGGACATGCATGCTACAGTGACAAAAAAAGTCTCCGCATGCAGCGGCGGGATGTGGTACAATGACAAAAAAAAGAATCTTGCATTCTTACTACCTAGCACAAAGGGGCGGGCATTGCTATAGTGATAAAAAAAAGGAAGTCATGCTGGCTGGTGCATAGGAGTGGCCACGGTAATGTGACAAAAGCAGTGGCAGTGAGGGCACCAGCAATGGAGGCATACAACATTAGTAACCTGCAAAAAAAATTAAGGTGAAACTACTACTAAGCTAGTAGTTCTTCAATGCAAGCAATAATGGCATCTTGGTTTCCCTCGGTCCTCACTATTATCTCTAGTCTCTTTCTCTGTACTTGATATCACTTTTCTTTCGTTTCTCTCTCCACTATTGTGCTGCATGGTCGGTGCCCCATCTCCACAACGCACGTCTCGATAGCTTCTTAGCCTTTTCATCAGATGAAGCTGTTGTCTCCTCAGCAAGAGCTTCTGACACACAGCAAGCTACACTTTGCTATGACATGGAGGATAGATGCCAATGTGTATATTGAAGCAGCACGCCACCCTAAAGCGTTGGGAAGGCATGAGTAGCCTTGTTCATTGGCAGCCGGCTACCGGCCACTACCCATGCCTGGTGGAAGTCAACATGGTTATGACGGGTTGAGCCAAACCCGTTCTGAAAGCAATAAAAACATAGACATGCTACCCAATTTGTGGGTTCAATCCGCCAAACATGTTGAAACCTATGTGTCAATCAAAAAACTGTGAAAACCCATATTGTAAGAAGAAACAAATAGAAAAAAGGAAAGAAAAAGAAGAGAAATGATCGACGGTGGTGGCGAAGATGGAGTTAGGCAAAGGTGGCATCAGAGATGCAATAGAGTGACGTGAGGGGAGGGATGTGGGTTTGCTGTAGCTGTACAACTCCCATGCGAAATGGTACATGTTGCCCTGAAAAGATAAAACAAGGTGCACTAGCACCACAGTGCTCGCTTGCATTAAAAAACCAAAGTTGAATGTATTATTCGCTAATTTATTATGAGAAAAATTATTGCTAAATGACTGATTAATTCAACAGATAAGCTCAAGTATACAGAAACTCTCGTTCACTAATCCACTTGGCGGAGCCATGAGTAGCTATCAATTGACATCGATTGCTTTTACTTGATCCAAGCGAATCAATTGTATTTGCTGGACCGACAAGATATCATGTTTCCATTTTCTAAATTGAGCAAAACATGATGTTTTCACCGGTTCAGATGGCAAAAGCGATTGGGTATACTTTTTTAAGTGTCGTACGAAAATGTATTACAACTTACAGATTCATCATTCGACACCGTTTTACCTCCTAAGATTGTATATATAAAATCATGTAAACCCGTGGTTCAGTGGGTGAACTATCAACAGGACTTCAGTTATGGTTGACGATAAAGAATATCGCCGTAAGCTCACAAAAACTGCACATGCTTGCCTCTTGAAGCTTGCATCTACACGTTGAAACAACACAAAAAAAAAAAAGGTCGAAGCCAGCACTGTTCCTGTTCTGGAAATGAGGGAAAAATCTTCCCGCCTATAAAAAAACATTTCACAAGTAGTATACCACGTTCCATATCCAGCTCCTTGGCCCCATGGACCTAGGAATTGTGACTGTTGGACTGCAGGGGACATGCACGACATGAGCACCAAATATAGGGAATTTACAATTCAGTCGTCTGTGCTGGATTTAGACCACCAGGATCTGAAGAGAAGAGTAGTAGTTATTGAAAGAGCTGTAACCCTCAAGTAAGAAACAGTCTGTGTTGTACACGCTCGAATTGTTGAAAATCGAAACCATCCGTCCCTAGGTCTGGACGCACCCTGGATTTATCCATGTCAAACTGACACGCGCAGCTTTTCTACATGTACCCTCGCTTTGTCCATGTATTGGTGTCATGATAAGCATGGGAATATGACATGGGTTTAGTTAGCAACTACAAACAATTAAATTATACTGGTGAAAATGCATGTGATAAAATACTACGGCAGTTTAAAACCTAGGGTATTGATTAAATTGTTTTGACAACTCATTGGCGCATTTTTCTCGTATACACAACTCATTGGCGCCTTGTAAATGGTTTGGTGGTCCAAGCTCCAGAGTTCAAACAGACAAACCCAAGAGCTCGTTGAACAAAACATGAGATGTTCTAATTTCACAGGATAGTTACTTGCTACAAGCAAAACAGTGCACACAACTTCTAGGATTTTTGGGCACACACAGAAAACTTACAACTAGGATGGCTTTTTCTTCTGCCCAATTTTTGAAAACCGTTTTAGATCTTGGGTGCCTTTCCTCATTTCCCTGCACAGCAAAATATGAGAGTCCTGGAAATGCTCAACACAAAAGAAATGTTATTATCACAAAGTAGATAGAGCAAACCTCTGGTGCAGGAACACAATGAGGTAGAACAGGGGCAAAAGTATGAGGGTCAAGATGCAGAGAGCCAAGTAAAACCTGTTTGTTTGTTTCTGCAGAAAGGGGCAGACAATAGCAATAAGATGAAGAGGTCTCTTCTGAACTCTACCAAGGTATCAGTATTCCCAGGATATTATTCCTTAACCATTAATAAATCTAGATACAAGGTGATTTATGAAGCTTAGTTCAATTGATAATGATTATTTTATTGAGCATCTATGTCTGTGTACACCTATTTTTACTGCACTGGCTTTAACTTAAAGCAGACATTTTTATATGTGAAAATCTAGGATTGCAAAATTAGTAAGGCGTATTGAATTCTTTAACAAGGTTTTTAGAAACAAGCTAAAATGAAGGGCAGTGCATTATCCAGAAACTAAAAGCCTAGCCGGAAAAGCAACCAAATGATACCATCTCACTATATATGCTACCTACTGCTTATAAAGGTGGCATCTATCAGGTGCAGCTTCATTGGTTAATGCAAAGCTGAATAAACTGAACTAAGATAAGCATTTGAGCATAAAGTGTAAGATTTCCTGGTAGAATTTTGCTCACCCTGCCACCTTTGGGGAAAGGTTTAGTTCCCTTATTGCAAGTGTGCGCATCACAAAATTGGCGCAAGAAGAATTCTGCAAAACAAACTACATCAGAAAAATTCTACAAAACCAGCTGCTTCCGAAAATATATGGAGGCGTACATCAACAAGGCAAATGCGAGTGAGTGATCATTACATGCACTCATGTTCCACTTACCATGAAGACGGCTGGCAGCAAGACCTTGATTAACAGGAAAGCAACTGTCGGCAAGGCTCTGCCAGTAAAAGGAGAGAGTTGAACGTTGCTATTATACAAACACATGTAGAAGGTAGCTAGATAGCACATTTATTGTTTGCCATATGAAACAAAGTATAAGACAAAACTAGCAAAAGCCATGGGAACGTATTTTCCCACAATTCTTCAATATTGATTCAAGACAAACGCAGTTCTGCTAATATCGAAGAGGCTGGCCAGAGCAGCCAGTTGATTCAGAGCTAGAAGACAAACATGTAATCTTCACATGGTTTCATCTAATTAAATGAACTAACCACACCAGTGGCAGTGTGCCTGCATGTATGAACTGATGCTGCTTCTCAGTATCACAATGCAAAAACAGTGGTTTTAAACAAAGGGTAGAACATGTGGAGCCATGTCTAATGAAGCCCTAAATATGTAGAATACCATATGGAAAACCAAAACATTACACAAACAGGGAAACATCACAAGCTACAATCAAGTTATCAGAATAAGATAGGTATCTTGCATGTTACCAAAATAGCAGACAACCAACCAACCAAACAAATTTATATCAGATACAAAAAAAATGATAAGAACCTCACAAAGATGACGATTCCTTGTAGCTGCAGCGGCATTGCATTTACTTTTTGGTTTCTTGAACTGCATCATCAGATCGCAGTGGAGTGCTCCGCATAGATCTGCCATGCATCTTCCTTCGCTCTAAAAAAAATAGATCAAAATCTATTATTTTTGGGATGGCAGCCACCAACCCACCTTATGGGAAAAAAAACATAAAGTTGACTCAACCAGGATAAATAAAACAAGTTAACTCGGTACCTTCAAGTGCATAGCCAAGAAGGCTTATAAATATAAAAGGTTCTTCCTATCTCTTCTCTTTTCCAGCTAGAAAGCAGATTACTTTAAATCAGTGAAAGTTTTGGATTATAGATAGCATCTCATTAGTTGGCTTCATCTGAAATCTGGAATTACTAAAACTCAGCTTGATAGCTTGTACGTATGTGAAAGTTACGATTTGCATTTGCCGAATGGTGTCCATGAAAAAACAATGAGTTTTAGTAAACACAGTAACACACATTTGGACCATCAAGCTATGATTTTTTTTCTCGACCACACAGAAGAGATGTGTATCATTATATTAAGATTAAAGGGGTTCAAAACCCATAAGCCCAACACTCACAGCTTTACATAAAACACAGTAACACACATGCGCCTTTTGAATAAAAAAACACATGACGGAACACACACACCATCAAGGATATGTAGAAAACTGCAGTCCGAATTAGAGCGAAAAAAGAGATGTCTGGTAATCCTCACATGGGTTCTTTTTTGAGTGCCAAACTGAAAACAAAACCTTATTTTAAATGCAAGGGTATACACAAACACAATGCAAGCACTAATTGTCAAATTTGCCACTGAGTTGAAAGTAGTTTTAATTTGTTCTTTCACTATTCACTTCACAAGATATATTTGCTAAAGTCAGCCTTGTTTTCACAACATGATATCAGTGTCAAAGTTTATACCCTTCAGAGTGACACAATAGAAAGTCAAAATAAGAGACAGTTTTGGAGCTTTCATCACGACATTTACAGTTGATTATGCTGATAAGAAATGAAATTATTTCAGAGAAGTATCTACCATGGAGACTTGGAAGCAAACAATCTAGTTGTTACAGAGGATCATAATTGTTTATATCAGGATTAGATTGGCATACATTTGTGTATAATTGTAAGCTTTTATATTTCGTTTCGCCTATGTTGTGTTGTAGCAATGTAGCTTGTGAAAACAGCACAAACAATATCAAATTCCGGATAAGTAAACATATACTAAAGAAATATAATCACAGTTATGTAAACATACATTATCCACAAGATTCTTGTGCCGATTTTCAAAATGTTGATCAAGGAACTTCTCTGCTCGGAAAGCTTTCTTGCAAAAGCCACAATGCCACTCATTAATATCAAAATGGATCTTATGTTGCTCTTGCTCCCGAAACATGTCATTATCAGGACGAAGTCTACATTTGCTTGGGAGCTCATATTTCTCTTTTTCCACGAAGGGCATCAAATACTGCAAAAGAAATGAGGGTCAACATGTAACGATGTTAAGGATGCAGCCACAGATAGAACTGTTAGGTTGCATGTGCTACCTCATCAATAGCTTCCCAAGCTGCACGGCTCCTTTCCCTTGAGCAATGCACCTCATGTGCATCTGGATTTGTTTGAAGAAGAATTCTGGAATCAAGTGGAATAGAAGAGGACAATAGTCCATGTATCAAATTCTACATAGAAATCTAAATAGTATTTCTCAAGGGAGTAAGCTACTCTAGGATAATGCTCGTGTGAACCTTACTTATAAATTCTAATGGCACACACAGAACAAAACCATATTATTTAGGTGGAACACACAGAATATAACAATACATGAAAATTTTCAATGTGCAGTTTATGTGTTTGAATACAGTACCTGGATCCAACAGCTTCACGGAATTCCTAAAGCATAAAAAAGAACAGTTTCTGCATTAGCCAGAATAAGTACGAGTACATCAAAGATAACAGTGGAGAAAAGGCAACACTAAAAAAGTGCATATGAGTTGTATAACACAATGTTTTTCTAGGAAGAGGCCATTGTAACCATTATCGTTCTTAATTCCTGTATCACCATAAAACAAAACAATAATTGCTCATGTGGCAATAGAAAGGCAAGTGATCTGGGACACAGCAGTGATTTTCTGACATTTCGTAGCAGTATCATAAGTATTTAGTTTCAAGCAATGAATCCCAGTTGCACGAATAGGGAGTGTTTGGCAGGGATTCGGTTTCTCAGAGAAACATGTATGAAGAGAAACTAATTATGTTTCTAAAGAATAACAGCTTCCATTTGGTAGGGATTCTGCTAGTTCTGGAGAGAGACTGTTTTCAGAATCCCTACCAAAAGCACCCTAAGTATAATTTGCTGAAATATCTGGACCAGTGATTGCAAGATAACCAATCTCATACTTTTGTTGTTAGTAAAATTCAGATAAGCTAACCAGTTTTGAAATTGAAAACAGGCACTGGATCCTTGTAAGAAAATGAAGACTTGAGAGGGTAAACTAGGCATGAAAAGTAATCAGATAAGCTTGCACAAGTCAGAACTGCTAACATAGGGCCTCTAAACTCTGAATTTGTGAAGATAGTCTGGTATGCACATACACCATGAGATAAAACCTGAGTAGTGCACTAAACTCAGAGCCAGCAAATGTGCTCAAACACTAGCTGCAGCTGCCGAATAAGTGCAGCCGATCAGGCTGAATTCGTTCAACTACAGCCCACAAATCAGCTCAAGCTCAAATTGTATATCCTTGCCTTACTGATTGAATCTAACCGATGCAAAGCTTAATCAACCCCCGGAGAACATTAGCTTGTGCACTATAACAACCGGAGAAGTATGAATTGCGCGCACAAATCTAGAATTCAGCAAGAGGAGCTCCGAGTATACTAGTACCTGGTCTTGATGGGATCCGTCGACAAACAGAAGGGATGAGACAGAGAAAAGTGCTAAGAGGAGAAGGGGCGCCAGGTGTCCAGCACAGCAAAGCATCCTCGAAGTTCCCAGATCCCTTCGGCGCGTCGCTGGAGCTCAGCACGATGACAGAAAGCGGCGGCGCGGGACCGGAGCAAGGAGGAGAGGAAGCAAAGGCGACACGTGCGCGGCGCTCGCTTGGGGCAGAGTCGGGGCGGCGGGAACCAAGTCGCCGGAGCAGAGGGTCGCCAGCCGCCGGGACGCTTGCTTTGGGCTGTCGGAGAGTGTGGCGACGACTGGACGGAATCACGGAATCTAGAAACTCGCGTGGAAAGAGACGAGAGCTGTGAGGTAAGCCCATCTCACGGCCCATCAAGCCCGCGCAGAAAGCCGGCCATGGTTTGCTCTCAGAAAAAAAAGGCGGCGCCATGAAAAAAAGTCAAAGCGAGAGGAAGTACTGTACTGTGTATTTGGTATCATAAACATTAAAGGCTTGTCGCAAAAATTTTAGTTTTTGGCTGTTGTAGCACTTTCGTTTTTATTTAACAAACATTATCCAATCACGGAGTAACTAGGCTCAAAAGATTCATCTTACAAATTATAGGTAAACTGTGTAATTAGTTTTTATTTTCATCTATATTTAATGCTCTATGCATGCGACTAAAGATTCGATGTGACGGAAAATCTTAAAATTTTTTGCGAACTAAACAAGGCCTAAGGCCTCATTAAGGCCTCGGATTCGCATCAATCCACGTGTTAGGGTGGATTAGAGTGGAACTTGAATTAAATTCTACCCCAATCCACTTCCAGCACATGTGAATTGAGGTGAATCCGACAATATCCAAACAAGGTCTAACAGTTTTTTTATATGTATAAGGGTGTGTTTAGTTCCCATGAATGCAAAATACCAAATACTTTGGAATGATGAAATGCAAAATGCCAAATTTTTCATAGATGTGTTTACTTTCATCCAAAATATCAAAATTTCCAGGGTTTAAAATACATGAAGTTGCTCTTTTAGGCTCTTGAGGCCTTTTAGGCTCTTGAGGCCAAAATTCAGAACACAAAACGGCAACAATTTTGACAAAAAAAATTAGATGGTGTTTAGTTCCAAGAATGGTGGGCCAAAGCCAAAACATTTTTTTTGCCCAAATGGGGAACTGAGCAGGCCTTCAGTTAAATTTAAAATTGGTGGACTCCTTGAAGTGTGAAATATGCATATATTTTGTGTCATATATAGAGAGAATACTACTATGAAACAATGCATATAGTATCATTGGGTTGTTTCTTAATAGGAACAATTAGTTGTTGTACGAATTGCGTCAGTTAAATCCTTGTATGGTTTCAAAAACTTGTTTTTTTCTTGCCCAAGATGGACGTGCAAATGATACAAAGCGATGTTACTCCTGCTATATGAAGAACACGAACATCATGTGAAAAGAACATCAAACACCAAAATAAGGATCATGCTCATGCAGGCAACTAATTTTAAACAAGACGCAGGCACTTGAAAAATTGAATAACCAGAGACAGCATTGTTCAGAGCGCTCTACTACTGGCTTATCTCTGCTTCAGAAAGAAAATGGCTTATGATTCAAAAATCTCCACCATATATGTACTCATTCATATATCCATGTCTCCTAAGGTTCTGATGAGATCAAAACATTGTGTGGACTGGAATCCACCACCTACACCCGGGCTCAGGTTTGCCGGTTCTCATTCTCCCACTTGATACCAGAAGTTTAAACCTACCAACTTTCAGAAACCAAATCTTTACAATTCTTCACAAGATGGTTTCTGATCACTATGACCTTAAGATCTACCGCAATTGCCTTTTCTACAACTCAGTACTTTATCAGTAACTATCAAAATTTGAAGGAATGATTCAGACAAAGCTGTACATCAATTCATCCCGCAGCAATGCTCTTCAGGCTGAACGAGAGGAAAAGCCAAAAATGCCCTTTGAATCGGTTGTCTACATTCTTATGGAGTTGTTTCAGAGTTCCTTTGGCGTGGATGACATCTAGTCTTTGGGGGAAGAAGAGATTATTTCCTTGATGCTGCTAACAAGAAGCTTAGTTTCCTGGCCATGCGAAATAGGGTTCCTAGAGTAGGTCTGCGCAAATGTTCACAATTCCAGTATATCAATAAAAATTACGAGAGAAAATTAATTGAGCATGAAAGGAGACATAAGCGAATTTTCATTTACCTCTGAAGACCACAGGTTATCATCTTTGCTACGTGGAATGATGTGTACATGAGTCTGCAATGAAACCTCTATTAGAAAAACTTGGTACAGACAGCACAGATAATAGTAACATGGTATTTCTTCAAAGTCAAGTAGTGAAAAACAGCATGTCATATTACTCACATGAAAAATAACCTGTCCTGCCTTTTCTCCATTGTTAATTAGCACATTGAATGCATCTGCATAACAAAGATACTATTAGGGAAAACTGAAGTAATATGGTCACCTAAAGTAGGTAACTACACATAATATGAGATGGCATAGATGAGTTCCATAACTCAAACTTTTACACGATTATAAAATATAAAGTAAAGAATGGAATACAATAACAGCACACTAGATGCACAGTGCGGAACTGGGAACAAAATTGCAAAGTTAACAAGATTACTGCTATGAACAGGTAAATTTTTAACACCACTTATCAGTATCAGTGCAAACAGCACACCAACGGCATGCTTCATTACTGCTTCCAAAAAATACATTGAGGTGAATGCCCAAAAGAACCCTAACTTGTCTTTTTGCTACCCAAATGCCATTTTTGCCTATATGCCATTTAGGCAGATTACACAGCCTGTAAATTCATGTTCACATAGGTTGATTACACAGCTATTTAGTCCAAGCAATTGGCTAAATGATGGGTGCCTGACTAGGCCGTTTAGAACGTCTAGGTGAACACTGGCAAATGCTTTGTTATGCATTCTTAAGAACCCCAGATACACCAGGCTGTGATTAACCCAATGCAAACCAATATAAGAAAAAAAAATTCTCATGTTCTGAGCAGGGTCAACAAAGCTACCAATGAAGAAATAATATATAAGTTACTTAAACGGCATATGTATTCACATTTCTAGGGTATAGAATATTTTCCGTGGTTGTTCATTTGCCTGAAAGTACTACAAGAGAAGACCAAAAAAGATGTAGTGAACAGAAGTTCTTTTGTGTTTCCAGACTCTCAGACACTCAAACCTAATGTTGTCCAATGCACAAAAGAATGAGAATAATTTTCTTGTGTGAAAAAAAAAATGTCAATGCGATCATACGCTAAAAGAAATACCCCATGAACATCAATAGAGCAGAAAACCCTATGCTGATTAGTGAAGCTGCAGAAGTAGCAGAATATATACCAGTAAACGTTTTACTGTTACATGCAGTTCAACCTAAAAGCTAAGCTGATTGTGAAGTGTAATAGAAGCAAACGATGATTCTTTTATTGCGCTAGCAAGGATTCAAACTCAAGATCTATGGGCCTCATACCATATATTGAGTTAAATGACTAACCAATTCAAACTAAAAAGGATAGCATTGAGATAAATGTAACCAAAACAAAGTTGTCTTGTACAGAAGAATAATCACAGTACATGAGAAAATGGAACACAAATACAAAAGTAATACTTATAGGATGTTGTTACTATCAGTTATGTGTAGCTTACACAAGCAAACGGTCTTATCAGAGGATAGTGTTAACACTAGCTAATTATCCAAATAAATTTACAGGGTGCAAAACAAGAAGCCTGTAAGTTATGATTTACCTACCACATTGAGTAGCCTTCATGATTGCAGTACCCAGGAGTGGCAATTTAGAGCAGATAGCGGCTAGTACCTGAATTTAAAAAATCAAAGGTTAATCTACAGGACTTCCCTATAATGCAGTCCTGAAGTAAAATAAGCAACACATAATCTAATGAATTATAAATGCATACATACTATGGAGATATTGTTTATCAAAGATAAGTATTACTATGAATCTTCAGGAACTGATGAACAAAAGGAAATATCTTCACAGAGCCATAAAAGCACAAGATAGTTTTTAGATATAGCAATGTGAAACAGTATAGAATTTATTTTTTTATTTAGACCTCTTTTGGGACGCAAGAATTTCACATGAGTCATACATGAATCGGGCCATTTTCACAGGAAAATGAAGGAAACAGGAAAAGTTCCCGATTTCCAAAGGGGGCCTTTATAATGGCCGTGTCCCAATCCGGGGAAAAAAAAGTAAAACTGGAGCCATACGGTGATAATTGACTGCCCAGAGCAGAAACAGAAAGAAATATAAATAACATGTTGTAACCAAACAATTGCTTATCCAATCAACCACATAAATATCAAGCTCTTCTGTGTTTTTCCGATAACGAAACTTACAGTTGGTGGTGTTGTTTGCAGTGATGGATAATGGCTTTTTGGAATGATAAGGGAATGCCTACAGAGGAAACAGAAAACAAAGAACATTAATTGAGGGTAAAATGCATTAACATGCGATGATGTTACAAATGGCATAACAACAATGCACTAAGCACATGAGCTAAGACCAAATAAGAGCAATATATGGTTCAGTTAACAAATTATTGAGTAGTAAACTGATATGTGCATCAGTACCACAAAAATATACTGCATGTCCTTAAGCTCTTACAGAATAGGAAATGAACACTGTTAACTAATAGAGCTTCACCAACCAAAAAATTGTTCATGTTGAATATCACTACTAAACAGGTGCATTTTTGTAGTCAAGAATAAACCCAGTTCAACCTCTAGATACGCTTCTCTATGCTATTCAGTTCAAATGTACAGATACTTCCTTAATTTCGCTATAAATAACGTATAATAGGTGATACTCCTTTCATCCCAAAAAGGCTGCAATTCTAGAATAGTGCTCAGTCAAACAATCTTAAGTTTGACTAAATTTATATGCAAAGATATCAATGCTTATCATTTTTTATAAGTACTATTAGATTTGTTATTGAATATATTTTATAATATACCTGTTTTGAGTCTTAAATACTCAGTCAAACTTAAATTAGTTTGACTCTGACCAAAGCTAGAATTGCATCTTTTCTGGGGTGAAGGTAGTATTTTACAGCACAGCAACAACTGGATGACTAGTGAGCCAACAAAGTGAAGACATGTCACCAAAAGTAGAATTGATGTCAAAATGCATTGAAATGTTTATTGCCCAGATAATGAGATAATATAAAAAGTTTAGACACCTAAAGAGCTGCAACTCAACTACCAATTTTTTAAGAGTGTGCCACTGGTAGTTGAGGACATATCTGGCCTGATCAATAATACCACAAGGCTATATAATGGCACTCAAAGGAACTCAGCACTGCAAATTCTAGCTTCATAAAAGAGGTAATCTACAGGACTAACAATTGCACAGATGTAAAAGGTACACATGCCATCTGGTGCATAAATCACAATGTCAAATGGAGAGACCAGAAGTGCCATTTAGATTTTTCTTAAAAAAAATACTTGAATGATGACAAGTAAACGACAGCAGAGATAATAGTGTCATTCCCAGTTCTTCACTGTTCTACAATTTTACAGCTCAAGGGCAGAAAAGGTTGGTTTACATATGGCATCTGTGATGTATCCAAACACTGAAGATCAAAACATTCAAGTCCAGATTCTAGCAGTAATATTTCCTTTCACATTGGGCATTAATTATGTCATTGTCATCCATTCCTTCTAGTGCAAAAACTTGAATATCTGACGGCATATTGAATGCTATTTAAAGTCAATTGCACAAACAAAAAGTCTAGATTACCCTTGTATCAAGCAAACCATCTCAACTTCTCCTTCAGCAGTTCAGCGTGCCCAACATACTGACTTTTAGTAGAGGTTATTTCAGACATTCTTTGCCAATTCACATTAATCGAACATAGCAAACAAAGCAACACAAACTTGATGCACACAAATAACAAAAACTGCATGTTACCAGTGAAAATTCACGTTTCACACAAGTCGCTATCTCTATGTGGTTTTAATCGTGGTTGACAAACTCATGTAACTGAACAAAATTATTAAGCACACCAATGTGCAAACCGAAGTAATGATAGAGCTGACAAGTGAGAAGAGCATTAAACCCTTACCCGCTTGTTAGAGGTTTAGTATCCAGGATGCACAAACACATATCATCCTCGTAGAGCTGCAAAATGCAGCACACAACCATCCGATTTCATCAATAAACAGGCAACAAGTTCATCAACAACTGACACACGAAGCCATCACGAGAGCAAATATCTAAACCCAAAGTCCACGAAAGTGCTGGAGACAAGTAGAGAACGCCTCGTGTAGCGACGCGATTACACGCAGAATGGTTGAATAAGCTGGGAGCGGGCGGCGGCAGCGCGCAGCAAACTAACCTTGAAGGCCTGCGCGGTGCCCGCGACGATGTTGCAGAACACGCAGTCCCCGCCACCCGAGGACTCCCCCTTCTCTCCTCCTGCGCAGGGCCACGTGGAGAGGCTCCCCTCCGTCTCGGCCTCCGCCGCGGCTGCGGTCCCGAGGCACTCGGCGCTGGCGACGACGCCGGGGATGGTGCGCGAAGGTTGGCACCACGGGTGGAAGTGGGACAGGAGCACGGCGAGGCGCCGCTCCGGTGATCCCGACGGCCGCGGCATCTGGGTGAGGAGGGGGTGGTAGCTGGCGGCGGGCGGCGCGGCGCGGGGCTTTGGAGTTCGGGCACGGTGGCGTGGAGTGGGAGGGAGAGGAAGAGGACAAATGGGAGGAGTGGGAAGATGAGATGAGAGAGAGAGGGTAATGCCGTTGTCGACTGTGGTGGTCACTTGCTTGTGTGGTCGCTGCGTTTTATCCGGAGAGGTGGGACCCCTGAGTTTTGTGTCCCTGCTATGTGGGGTAGAGTCACCGATGGGCCCACGTGACGGTGTGCGTGGACGCCGATGGTGATCGGGCCCGGATCAGCGTAACAGACTCGAGTGTTAACTCCAGACAAGTGGGACCGAGGTGTAAGTTGTTTAAGGTCTCATTGGCCCGTTTGCATCTAGCAGATAATAATTAGCTGCTAATAATTATTTCAATGAATCCAAACAGATCAAGCTAATATTTTAGCTAATTGTCAGCTGAATATCAACTAATAATTATTTCACTGGCTGAACAAAACTAGCTAAGTAATTCAAATAGGGCCTTAGTCGTTTACATAGCCTTTTTATAGTTTTATGCAGTGGGTTTTTATGCAAGCTTTCACAATGTAAAATAAACAGGCCAATAAAGCATTAGCTAGTATGTTTAGATTTTTTTTATTAAACAATACATATCTACAAGAGGATGGATACAAAAATAAAATATTTTCACGTTTTATTAGAAAAATGAGATCTAATAGAACATACATGTTGACTATATGCAATTAGATATAAACGAACAAAAATAATTTTACCAAATGCATCTTACTTATGCAAAACAATCAAAATCAAGACACTGTATGTGTTTATGTTAGCTTAGATTATGTGGTATAATACCTAATACAAGCTAAGCCTAATACAGATAACCAATCAAACCCTAAAGAATCTGAAGAGATTGTATAGCTGTTATGACGAACCTATTCCTTAAGATGATCTTAAGTCAATGAGGTTCAGAAGGACCTATTTTGGAGAACTTCGCCACTTAAAACACACATCTAGAGCGCAACCCCACCATGGTTCTTAGATCCCACCATAAACTCAAACTTATTTTGCTTGTATTTGACCTTTAGATTTCGAAAATGCTGATTTTGGTAGAAGTGACTCTTGTTTCCAGACCCGTCTCATAGGGGGGTGCAGAGAGTGTGAGGGCCGAGGGCCCATGGCGTTGAGCGCCCATGAGTATACCCCTCTATACTACGTGTATTGAGGCTCATACGATCCATCTACTGCTCTCGTTTCATATCCCTGGCCATGACCCTTCCTATTTGCGATATCGACTTCCTTTGTGGGGACAACATATTTCACGACCTTGCGGGAATCACCGATTAGGTGATCACGGTTTGAGGGTGGCAGGGCTGACCTCATCGGTGTGCCGCAGCCCTGCAGTTAGGTTTGCACTCGAGTACTCTACTCAGCAGGTTCTGGACTTCTGGGGTCCAGCATCCCCTAAATCCTTGTCTCCCTGGAAGGCCTAAAGCCTCAATTGAACTGAATCTTGCCTCTGCCTGTCTTGTCTGTTGCAGTGTTGCTCCGTGTCTCCGATCAATTATCAGTTTTCAGTTTAGTTCGACACTCCGCGACTCTGTGAATGTGGCCAATGGTAAGTGATTGCAGTTGCAGATTTGCATATCCAGTTTAGTTATCAGTTGTAGGGATCTAATTTTCTAAATTCTAATTCTAATATTTTTTGACATATTAGATGCTGCAAGTTATCTCTTATATAATAGTACTATATATTTCAATCGTCATGCTGTAACATTAGGTCAGCGGGCCCTTAGTGTCTTGCTCGCACAAGGGTCCTACAAATTGTTGAGACGGTGCTGCTCGTTTCCATCAAAAACTCTAGAATATAGTGCATATTTAGATAATATCTTGAATATATTTTGATGAAACTAGAATAAAACTGTGGACCTAGGGTATAATTCTCTCACATAGACCCCCTAATCTTGATAGATGATACCAAAATCAGACGGTTTTCATATACATATATGGTCTCACAAAACATTGCCTTATCTAGATCATGCGCACGGGAATAGATCAATTATGTAATTAATTTTAGGTACATACGTTGTCAATTATTATGGATAGAGGTCCATACGAGAGAACTAATTTAATTCAAAAACCAATAGCATCGCTAAGGTCAGTAGAAGTTTTATTTGAATTTAATACACTCACAATGCAAGACTCTATCACAGAGTCCAAGACAATTAATTATATATTATTTATAAAATTTTGCTGATGTGGCAGCATATTTATTGAAGAAAGAGGTAGAAAAAAATAAGACTCCAAGTCTTATTTAGACTCTAAGTCCACATTATTCGAGGTAATAAATAAATTTAGACTCTATGATAAAGTCTGCATTGTAAGTGCTATCACATATGTACTCCCTCCACATAGGATTTAAAAGTCATTTTGGACAAGGCTTGGATAAAACATTAAAAATATAAATCATCAATAACTTTAAATAAGCTTTGAAATGTGAAAATTATATGAATAGTTTTGTCTTGAAAAATACTTTTATAAAAGTATACATATATCATTTTTCTTAAATTTTTTTATAAAAATAAAAGGTCAAGATTATATTTTGGAGACCGTGTCGCTGTCATAAACGACTTCTAAATCCTATACAGAAAAGGTATTTTTGATGACATAACACTATTTTAATAAAGAGAGAGAAATGAGTTTTATGAAGATAAGACTCTCTTAGGTTTTGTTTATTTCATTTCAAAATCCAAAAACTTTTCAAGATTCTCCGTCACATCGAATCTTACGGCATATGCATAGAGCAATAAATATAGATTAAAAAAATAACTAATTAAGACGAATCTTTTTAGCCTAGTTAATATATGATTGAACTACTAAATACAAACGAAAATATTACAATGTCAAAATTCAAAAAAAAAATTAGATCTAAATTAGACCTTAGTGTGATGACTAACTCTCTACGTGTCTTAAAATTAACATAGCGTTTGGTTAGCAGAAATGTAATGATTACGTGGGTAACAAGTTGCGTTTGTTGGGTGTTTGTTTGAGCCCGCTCCGGATCGAGTGGAACGGGATGCCCCTCATTCTCGTCTCTTCTTCGCCCCTTCACGTGGGCGTGCAAGAGCTGTAGAGAACAAAAGGCCCTCGGTGTCTCTCCAATAGCAGACCTATTTGAGAATCCAAATCTAAAATAGGTCTTCAATACAATATCTATAGCCTCCAACAGAATACCTATACATAAGACCTATTTTGGATATTAGGAGAGGCATAACCCAAATTTGGATATCCTCTCTCCTTGAGACCTATTTGCAGAGAGTGTTGTCTTTTAGGTCTTGTTGTTGGAGAAGACTAAAAATAGGTATGGAACTTTTTACCTGTAGCACTACCCAAAGGACAAATGAGTATTGTATTTTGGGTAACAATTTTTGGAGATAGTCTGAGGACGCGAGAGTTGGTGAAAATATTTTCATTACCGTTTAGAACCAAACAAAGGCCTTGTTTAGATGTTAATTTTTTTTGGTTTTCGCTGCTGTAGCACTTTCATTTGTTTGTGGCAAATATTGTGCAATCATAGATTAAGGTCAAAAGTTTCATCTTACGATTTACAGAAAACTGTGTAATTAGTTTAGTTTGCAAGATTCGATGTGACGAGTATTTAGACGTATGTATAGAGTATTAAATATAAACAAAATTAAAAACAAATTGCACAATTTGATCGAAATTTAGTATCTTTAGACTCTAGCTACAGTGTCACGAAATTTTTGACTTTGGAAGTTCCAAACACGCCCTAGTAGACACAAACCCGATGAACTAAAAAATCAGTTACTTCCTTTGAAATTTGAAGTTCTGAACAGTGAACGAGGGAGCACTGGTTAGTGGTTAGTACTCTGGTTAGCAAGGCCGTCGAATCGTCCCCCGCGCGCGGGCGTTCCAACGAGGATGCCGCCGCCACCGCCATTCCCATCCCCTCTGCCGTTGGCGCCTCGGCCCCCACGTCCGGGGTGGAACACAAACCGCAACCTTGTGGTGACCCACCCGCTGCTATCCCTCCTCGAGTCCTGCGCCTCCTTCCGCCGCCTCCTCCAGCTCCAGGCGCTGCTCACGGTCTCCGGCCTCGCCGCGCACCGCTTCCCGGCCTCCCGCCTTCTTGCCTTCTGCGCGCTCTCCGATCCGCCGCGCCTCGCCCACGCCGCCGCCGTCCTCGCCCAATGCGCCGAGGGGCCCAACGCCTACATGCTCGCCACCATGATGCGCGGCTTCCTCCGCGCCGGAAAGCCCGCCCACGCGCTCGCCCTCTTCCGCCGAGTGCTCCGCGATCGCCTCCCCGCCGACGCGCGCACCATCGTCTTCGCAGTTAAAGCCGCCACCACTTCCTCCTCCCCCGCCGAGGCCATCCACTGCGTCGCCTTCAAGCGAGGATTCATTGGCCAGAGCGTGCTCGTGGGGAACGCGCTGGTGCACATGTACGCTAGCAGCATGTCATTACCCGACGCGCGGAAGCTGTTCGACGAAATGGCTGACAGGGACGTGGTCTCGTGGACAACGCTGGTGGACGGGTACGCGCGCGGTGGCTTGCCTGATGAGGCCTGGCGGGTATTCTGCAGGATGGTGGTTGCTGGGGGTGGGTGGCCTAACGAGGTGACTCTGGTCGCTGCAGCCTCAGCAGCTGGTCAAATTGGGCTGCTGGGGTTGGGAAGGATGGTGCATCAGTGTGTTGTGGAGAGTGGTGTCCGCATGAGCGTTAACTTGGAGAATGCACTTGTCGATATGTTTGGGAAGTGTGGGTGTGTGGCCTCAGCGAAGGAAATTTTTGATGGGATGCCCATCAAGGACGTGTACTCTTGGACGAGCATGGTGAGTGCCTATGCCAAGTGTGGTGATTTGGAGAATGCAGGGAAGCTTTTCAAGGAAATTCCTAATAGGAATGCAGTTTCTTGGAGTTGCATGGTCGCAGCTTATTCACAGGCAAATCTGCCAGAGGAAGCCATGAGGATATTCAATGACATGATCGCAGCAGGTGTGGAGCCAATTGATGCTACACTTGTGAGTGTTCTGTCAGCATGTGCTCAGCTGGGTTGCTTGGATGTTGGTAGATGCTTATATGACGCTTACATTGTCAGTCATAAGGTTGAGCTTACAGTCAATCTAAGCAATGCATTCATTGATATGTTTGCGAAATGTGGAGATGTGGGTGCAGCATCAAGGTTATTTAGGAATATGGAGGACAAGAATGTAGTAAGTTGGAACACAATGATCGTGGCCCATGCTTTGCATGGTCAGTCTGAAGAAGCCCTTCATCTCTTTCAAAAATTCAAAGCAATTGGTATTTTCCCTGATGAGATCACATATATTGGGGTACTTTCTGCGTGCAGTCACAGTGGTTTAGTTTCAGAAGGACGGTACCATTTCAAAGAGATGAAGATAGTGTATGGGATTGAACCCAGGGCTGAACATTATGCATGCATGATCGACCTTTTGGGTAAAGTTGGGCTTCTTGAAGAGGCGTTTGAAGTTGCAAGGAGTATGCCAGTAGGAGCTGACGAGGCCGGTTGGGGTGCTCTTTTAAACGCTTGCAGAATGCATGGTAATGTAGAGATTGGCAAATGTGCAGCGGATAAGCTGGTAGGGCTGGATCCTTCAGACAGTGGAATCTATGTACTTATGAGCCAAATATATGCAAGTAAAAGCAAATGGGGCCAGGTGAAGATGATAAGAACAGTGATGAGAGATAGAGGAGTAAAGAAGAATCCTGGATGTAGTTCTATCGAAGTGGATGGGAAATTTCATGAGTTTTTGGCAGCAGATGTTTCACATGCGCACTCAGAAGATATATATGCTGCACTGGAGAATATTTACCTTCACTCAAAGTTAGAAGGCTATATTTCTCATGTTTCATGTGTCTGCTGAAAATTCCTCTTGTTCATGCATCTCATAACTAGATTTGACTATAGACACAAAATGATAAGTTAGCAGCATACAGGATTTTATATATTCAAAACCCAGCTTACTGGTGAGGGTGAGCATATTTTCTTTGACCTGGTACTGTTTTGTATTTGGTTCATACAGTTAAAAGTTAAGAAGGCAGAGTATATGGGCAGATAAAGTCTGATGGACAATCACTGTGGCCGTGATACAATATCCTGAATTCGGCCAGTTGTGCATGTGGAACATATTATGTGCTTTTAATGAGCTCGATTGAACTCGACTGTTCTTTCTGATCAACTAACTGTGTAAGTCCTTGTGACTTTGTTAAGCTTTCATCTGTATATTCTTGAATTAATATGTTCATATCATGTAAATTAGTTATGTTACAATTTTCCTGTAGGTGTGAATGTCATGCGTGGAGCTTCTTAGGTTGAGTGTCTCCCTTGCAGATGTCCTAATTGTTGCATCAGCAGAAGGCATTCCTATATGTGATTCAGGTGCATAGCAATCGTTCTTTTTTTTCTAATTATTCACTGAAGTCACAGAAGTGATGCTATCATATGTGCATTTTATGAAATTTATCACAATATATGCCATGAAATATCTCCACTAGAAATCTGAAATGCATATTCTGGTTATTACTGGAGTAGGAAAATAAACGATATGTTTAAGTCCAGAAAGCACGCCCTGTAACCTTATGAAACTTGCACCTCTACTGGAGTTGTTTAATATTTTCTATATTAGGCTGGGACATGAGAAAGGTATATGAAATTACTAGTAAATTATCTCTGATCCTAGTCAAAGATATAATCATTGGAACAATTTTGTTTTTACTCATGCCCATCCAAGATAAGAAACATGACAAATCTAGAGTTGTCATAGGATTAAAGCAAGCTGAAATAATTCTTTGGTATTGGGATACAAATGAAGAAAATAAAGCTTTGTTCTTTCTTTTTAGTTCAACTTAACGTCTCATCTTACGTCAGTATTATGTGTGCTGACTGATCAGTGCTGGCCATGGCTCTAGGCATGCATCAGCGTCATGCCTTCATCTTCTTTGACCATTAGATGCATTAACAGATAACAATCTTGTAATCCACTGTTGCAAATAACAATCTTGCATTGTGGTATAGTTAGTTATGGTTGATTAAAGTCCATTCTAGTTATAAATGCATAACTATTACGCTGCTGCTCTCTCTATAGGTTGCTCTCTATTAAAGTTCATCCTACTATAGGTTGTACTACCACTTGAAGGCCTATCCAAGTTCATCATATAGATGGGCAACTGAAAAACCACCTAACTTTCGTGGCAACCGGCAGCCTAATATAGCATAAACACCGACCTAATTGAATGCCCCCTCTGCAGTGATTCATTCATACCCATCCAGAACTTTGTGGTGCCACAAGCCACTGCTGCCATAGTAATTCGACTGTCCAGTAGTGCAATTACATGTTACTGTGGCCAGTCAACTCAGCACATGCCCACTGCTGTTACTAAGTATCTTCTGAAGTGTAACGGACCACCAATGCAGGTTAGGACAAAATCAAGTGAAGAACTTTCTGAAAATTCTCAAGAACTTGTCATTACAGTAGTAAAGGTCTACATGCACTTAAAATTATAGGGACAAACTCAATTCCGTAGAAGATTAAAACATGCCTATATAACAATTGTTGAATAGCAATCTGACATGAGATGAAGTACATATCGTACTTCTGTATCCTTCCTCAAAATTGGGTGCTCCTGCTAGCCTCATCAGAGACCAACCTGTTTGTTTTTTTTAAAAGGAGGAATGACCTCTGCTTTTTAGAAAGCAACTACAGGTTTACGAGACCAACCTGTTTTTTCCATGACTGGCCAACGATGAAACGGGTAGAGCACTCAGGACAAGAGCTAACAAGGGAGCAAAGGCTTTGCCGTGCAACCAGCATGGGCATGCATATTGAGTTGCTCGCATTGCCTGGGGAAGCACATGCATTTGGTGTAACCAGGTGGTAGAGATCAGCATGGGAAGTTGTTCCTTTCTGCACTCTGCTAGCTGCATGTTGTAGTGAGTGGTGCTCTGTAGTAGCTTTGCAGCTTGCACCTGCATGCATGATGAAACCATGATCCTAGGATCCTCCACCTTCAGTGACCACACGCTGAGCGCCTGAGCCTGAGAGTCGAGTCCCCAGCCAGCACCTGTAGCACTCATCAAGCCCTTTCTTACTCCAGTCAGTGCTGCTTAACCCCATGTGTTTTGGGGATAGGAGACATGGCGAAGGGAATAGAACGTACGTACATACGCGCGTGCTCGGATCAACCACGGATCCAGTAGGTGCGGCATTCATTTCATATCAGGCGCGCCCAAATCTACCGCCCCGCCCCCAACAACAGTTTCACGTTTCCAGTAATGATGGCAGTCAAAGGCCTTTATGGTTGTGGGCTGGGGTGGCGCCGCCGAGGGGCGAGGCAGGCACGGCAACTACCAGCCTTCTTCAATGGGCACAAGCGAGAGAGGCATGCAGGAGGACGATACATTCACTGTCTGATTGCCACCTCAGTTTCATTGAAGCTTGCTGTTGCAGTGCTGCTGTGCACCGCCAGTACCGACTACTGGCGCAATGTATGTATATACGAGTACGTATATATTAGAGCATTCCAACCGTTTTGCAAATAAGCTTTGCATTCATGTATTTATAAAAAAGTCTTAAAAACACTTATCCAACAGTTTGGCATTTAGACTTTGCAATTTTGTTAACTTGGCAAAAAGAGAGGAAGGATTGGTATATATGCCAAACCTGTTCACACTTGGCATTAGAAAATTGACGCGAAGTGATTAATGCCAAACCATTGGAGATTGCCTCTTTTCACCTTTGCCATATTTTGTTGAGACTTGACAAACTCCCTTATTTGCCAAATCAATTATACAAAACGGTTGGGATGCTCTTATGTACACCCAATTTCTAGCTAGCTACCACAACGGCGATCTGTCGCCATAACTAGTATTAATTAACTGATTGACTGGCTGCTCCAATGCATTTATGTAGTTTAATTTGCGGCTGGCTTCATAATTTTATATATCTTGTCATCATGGCACCATGCATTGCATGATTTAACATTCATACAGCCATTACCAAGGTAATATAATAGTACTACGTAATACTAACCCATGCACCACTACTCAACTAGGGTTTCCTTTCTACAATCTGCTGCCAGTGGACATCAAGCCTCCGATGAGCAACCGCGCGCCGCCTAATGGAGAAGGCTCAGGGTCTCCAGCGGCTTGACGGCGGCGTCGAGCCTCCGATGGGCCATCACCGCCGCAGGCGGTGCAGCAGGTGCCAGCGGCTGGACGAACTTGCAATTGGGGCAGGAGGGGGAGGACTTGCAGAGCATGACGAGGAGGTGGCAGTTGGCGCACGGCACGGCCACCATGTTGCCTCCAGAGAACAAAGCTCGGCCAGTGGGTTTCCTTGGCTCATCATCCTCGTCGGGAGCAGCGGCAGCAGCACCGTCGGCGACGGCACAGCTGTCGACGGCGGCAGTCGTGGAGATGTTGAGGTCCAGGTTCACGCTCTGCTCCCGGGGTCTGACCCAGCTCTTCTTCAGCGTCTTCCTGTTGAGGTAATACATCCTCCCAGACTGCATGCCAACAAAACAAAAAATCACAACATAGCTTGCATCAAAAGGCATTACAGATACACAATGATGAGGCAATCATGACAGCATCATTCATTCATTCATCTTTTTGGACCATGATCTGGCTCGTGAGCTTCTTTAGAAATGCTCCTACTCCTAGCAGTGGAAATGGCCATATACAGGCGCACGCACGTTGCATATGCGTTGCCACCAAATGGCCAGTGGGTGCAGTTGCCTAACTATTACTAGTTGCCCTGCTATTTACTGCCAGCTTGATGTGGCGTCGGTAGGATTATATATATTTTCGCGTAGGCGCCACGTCGGTGGCAGGACACTTCCTAGGAATAGTAGTTGTGCACTGCCAATAGGCTTTCTGTTTGTACTAATAGCTTTTGCAAACTACACGTGTCGGCATGCTAGATAGATACCACAACATTATATGCACATGAACACACGATCGGCATGCATATGGGTGAGAGTGGGATTATTCAGTGTAGTTTTATTGACCGAGAGCGAGAGTATTGATTCTTGGAACGGGAAGAAACAAAGAACATATCGTATGCGATGCAACAACTGCAGAATTGGAAGCATATAGATAGCTGTCATTAGAGAGAGGTACTACTCACTTGGAGGTCGAGGCACTGCTCCCAGTCGAGAGGCAGGGGGTCGTTGAGCTGGAGCTCCAGGCTCGCCGGCGGCTGCTGATGAGGCTCCTCCCAGCTGGCAGTGTAGTGCTTCCTCTTCTTCCGGGAGCTTCCGTCGGACTCGGACGAGGAGCTCTTGGCTGCGGCCAGGCCACCGCCGGTGGCGAATCCCGGCCACACTGGGCCGAGCGACAGCTCCGGCTGCAGCTCCATCCTCCTCTGCAAGCTCAGGCTACGGGCGGCCTCCTGCTGGTGGAACTTCTTCACCCTGAGGAACTCGGTTGTCATGGTGGTGTGGACGGTGGCACCAGCACCACACCACGGGTCTATTTATATGTGGTTCTTTCTACTCTTGGTGTAGGAATAGCTAGGAAGAGGAGAATTGAAAATTAGGTGATGAAGGTAGCACAGCACTGTGGTTTTGATTGATGGGGTCATGGTCATGCTGAGTTCATGCAGGGGGAGGGGAGGGAGGCTTGAATGGCCTTCATCCAACCCAGCATTAACGGGAGGGCAGGCCGGCATTGAAGATGGCAAGTAGCTAGAGTGACCTTAAATGTCGCAAATCTCTCCACCTCCACCCCCCATTTAATAAGGCCTCTCTCTGCATGCCCGGACTGTACACGTCATAATGCCAGCCCAGCCCAGCAGCCCAGGAGAGCTACCACAAAATCTAGTACTGTCGCGCGTCCTCATGGCCTTTGCTTGCCTTGTAAGCTGTTGTAGGCTGCTGCTGCTGGTAGGATTTGAAGCGGGATCAGCAGAAGCAGGTGCAGCTGCAGGGGCAGCTGCCTGGGCAGGGCAGGGCAGCGGCTGTAACTGAGATGATGTTGGTGGTTCGTCTGTTCAGAAGGTTGGCAGGAGCTGTAACTGAGCCGGTTCGTGCAAAGGGCCGGGGGTGGATCGGAGTTAAGGAGGGAACCCGTAGATCCTGCTTGCACATTGTGTGTAATATCGACGCCCTCAGAAGATACGCATCATCACACCTCTTGATCTTGAACGGATTCACAAGTTGGGAGACTTTACTAGCCATCTGTAGTACATCATCGCTTGTTGTATTGCCTGCGTACGTGGCATCTAATGGTAAGCAGTGTCCTAGCTAGTCATTGACTCCACACGGACATATAAAAGCAATGCAACGCAATCTCTGTGACGCAGGAAGCAACAGTGCACATAATTTAGGCCCTGTTTAGTTCCCCACCCAAAATTTTTTCATCCATCCCATCGAATCTTTGGACACATGTATGGAACATTAAATGTAGATAAAAAAATAAACTAATTACACAGTTTAGTTAAGAAT
>Ga0182004_10000304_pt1 | contig 27507 bp, 15 predicted proteins | sample Sormic07211540_1_FD_120479 | JGI IMG/M metagenome (GOLD analysis project Ga0182004, IMG submission 120479) | Endophyte microbial communities from Sorghum bicolor roots, Mead, Nebraska, USA - 072115-40_1 MetaG | ecosystem: Host-associated > Plants > Roots > Unclassified | place: USA: Nebraska...
AGGCGGGGGCAGCCGGGGGGGCGCCGCGGCTCCACCCCCCCCCCCCCCCCAACCAAAGCGTATTCTATAATTTTTTGTCATTGATGCATTTTAAAAAAGTTGAAGTTGAAAGGTAAACAGCGGTGGGGCTGTCACAGATTTTGAATAAAGACGAGTAGTCAAATTTAGTGTTAAAAATTTTAAATGTTTTATAACTTTTTAAATATATTAAGTAGTACAAGTGTCATCAAAATCTGTGCCAAGTCCGGCCGTCGCCCGCCTTCTAGATCTTGTAAAGATTCTACCACTTGGTCAACGGCAATTAACACCAAGGCGTCTAGCGCGGAAGTGTGGCAGCAGGAAACAACAAGTAGGCGGTGGTTCCCCCCCTTCGGCCCTTCCCCGTTCCACTGGAAGAACCAGCTCGCCTGTCGCCGCCCTGGATCTCACTCTCTGCTACGGTTGACCCTGGCTCAGTCACGCACAACGCACCCATGCCAGCTTGTTCAGCTATCCGCGATCCAAGATGCAGATGCAGCAGAGTGAAGAAAATAATGCCTTCAGCATTCTATGTCCACGCTTCAAGTTCTTCACTCTTCAGAGTTCAGGATTTTTGCAAGCTCTTTCCAGTTGAAGCCGATGCTTTGGACACGACGGGTTTTACGTACGACGAAGCAGGAGAGCTCGGCTTTGTTCCTGAGGCGTTCTGATTCACCGCCGCTGCCGATCCATTTTTGCCGTCAGAAGGAGGCGCCGGCGCCGGCGTCGATTTGTTGTCGACACGCCGTGCCAGTGCCACGGAGCGGCCTGGTGGGCGCTTTGCTGAAAAGCCTGAAAGAGACAAATCACAACGCTGCCTTTGAATGGACAAATAACAACTAGTACCCACGATGCATGTCCGGGACAAAATCTTCACATTGATCCAAAATTTGCTCGACTCGGTAAGAAAATTTAGCAAGGACGAGAAGGCAGCAGAAAGAAGAAGCGATGCAACTCACCTTGAGGCGCAGTGCTCGCCCGGCGCCGGCGGAACCGCTCCAGCACGCCGCGCAGCGCCACATCGAGGGCGTCCTCCATGCCGTCGCCGAGCCCGTCGGGCGACGACGCGTACACCAGCCGCGGGATCATCTCCACCACGCGCTCCCGCATCCGCCGCACTCGCCGCTCGCTGAGGCCCTCCAGGATGTCCCGCACGCTCACGTTGCCCACGCGCAGCGCCTGCCGGTCGATGAACACGGACCACTCCCCGTCGTCCTCGGCCTCGCCGCGCGCCGGCCCCGGCGGCAGGTACCACCGGTACTGGTCGTACGCGGTGCGCCGCCAGAACAGCACCGGCACGGCGCCGGCCACCATGCAGTCGAACAGCGAGCGCCGCGTGAAGCTGTCCCCGCGCGGCTGCAGGCAGAAGCTCGAGTCCAGGAACAGCTCCAGCACCGCCGCGCCGTTGTCGGTGCACCGCGTGCCGCGGCAGTCCACGGAACGGCAGTGCTCGCTCCCGGCGTCCTCGCACTCCTCCAGCAGCACCTCCCTGAAGTCGTCCCGGAACCCGGAGCGCGGCGCGCCGGCGAAGCCGAAGAGCTTGCTGCGCCTGAGGGACAGCACGTGCCGCTGCCACGCGCGCACGTCGGCGGCGGTGCGCGGGTGGAAGCCGGTCGGGTACGGGACGGCGACTTCCATGGGGTCCAGCCGGTCGGCCTCGATGCCGAGGCGGGTCACGTTGGCTATCCCGGGGAGGACCACGAAGTTGGTGCCCCACCCGTCGTCGCCGAACCGGCGGAAGTCCCACGTGATGCGCCCCAGCGTGATGAAGTGGTCCCAGCCGCCGGACCTCTGGAAGGACGTCTGGTTGTTGAGCCACCGGAGCAGCCTCAAGCCCGCCCTGTCGCGGTCGGCAGCGGTGGAGTTGTCCCCCCACAGGTGGCTGCCGACGTCGAGGCCGACGTAGAACGGGACGTAGAACGCGGTGGCCAGCGACGGGTCGGTGGTGCGGCACCTGTGCGAGAGGAGGCGGCGGTGGATGATGACCTCGAGCTGGAACTGGTCGGTGTTGTACCAGCTGGGCAGCGACACGTTCCGCGTGACGTTGAAGAAGACGGGCAGCGTGGCGGCCGCCTCGCCGAAGCCGCCGTTGGCTAGGTACGGGCAGAACGAGTACCAGGGCCACAGGCTCTCGCAGTCGTCGACGAGGTCGTGGTTGAACTCCGACGGGAGGTCGTAGACGTAGATGAGCCCGTCATCGCACGCGCCGCCGTTGACCGCGCCGTTGGGCCAGGTAGTGTTCCTGTGGCCCGGCGCCGGGAGGAAGCGGGAGCTGGGGAAGCCGAGGATGTTCCAGAAGAGCACGAGCTGGAGGACGAGGAAGGCGAGGAGCAGCACGGAGCCTCGCAGCAAAGCCGACGCTGGGAACGGAGTGGCGGCATTGAGCGGCGATCCCGGCTGCGAGGGGGGCTTGCCCGGAGATGCCGGTGACTCGGGCATCGGGGGACTCGTGAAGGAGCGTGAAGTGCAGAGTGGTGCTAGAAATGGAGTGCACAGTGCTTTTGGGTATTTATTATTTAAGCACTTGGGTTCTTTTGAGGGGAAGGCAGAAAAATGCAAGGGTGCCAGGTGGAGGCTGGCTATGAGCCCATGAGGCTATCACCGTGGATCCGGAGCAACGTGTGCTCCGAGTGATGCCCAATTGGCAATTGCCCATGAGAAGAGATAAGGGATCGGAACATCGCAATTTGCAGGCTTGCAGCAAGCCAGCAAGTAAACGAACGAAACGATACCAGTTTCCAGCGATGAAAGGAACCGAAGCTGCTGAGTGCTGAAGGCTGGCACGATCGAGGTAGTACAATTGTACAGACAAGGTTTTACCGTTCGGAGTAGTAATATTGCAAACTTGCTACTACTGTGACGGGTTAATCCTATCTCGAAGAACTACAAGCACTTAGTACCTCGGAGTGATCATGTGCTACTACGATTTCTTTTTTACCCCCGAAGCTTGAAGGTTCAAGGTATGGTAATGCCGATTGTCAGGAAAACCAAACTTTCTCTGTTCTTGTGAGAACTGAATTATCTGTTGCAGATGTTGCATCTAAGGTTGAAAACAGAACAGAAATATCTCGAATCGAACCGCATCGTTTTCTAGATTTGACCCGATCGATTCCGTATTTTTCGGACAAATTCGGATTCGGTTCGAAATTTGGAGTACTAAATTCGAACTCGGAGCGAAGTCGGTTTAAGGTTTGTTCAACCGGTTTCCATATTTCCATATTATATTCGGAATTTGACCGTTTTCAAATTCGGTCAAAACCGAATTTGCAAATCCCAGCAGTCCAGTCTTGAGTTCTTGAGTTCTTGACTCTAACTCTAAGCTCAACCCACGAAAGCCCACCGGCCAACCCTAAACCCTTCATGACGCCTCACCCTCAGACCCTCTCTCGGTTTCTTTCCTGGCGACGCCCAAGTCGTGCGGTTTCTCTCCCTGGCGGCGCCCAAGTCGCGAGTCGCGACTCTGCTCTGCGTGCCAGGCCGCCGCTCGCCCAAATCGCGTCGCCGCTCCTGCGGACTGCGGTCCTGCCTTGACGGCCGCTCGCCCCCGCCGTGCGTGACAAGCCGCGCAAAGCCAGGACCACGACATCGTCCCCGCGTCATCCAGTGGACCACGGCAACCCCGCGTCGTCCGGTCTCCAGCATGGTTCTGGACTTCTGGTAGTATGGTACTGTACTGTGGATCGGTATTCCGTATTAATTCCGTATACCGACCATGTTCGACACAATTTCGCTCGAATTGGTTTGTGTTCGAGATTCCGTATGTTCGAATTCGTGTTTGTGTTCGGCTTTACCGTTTTCGTTTTCGTTTTTGTATTTAAATGTAAAAATAGAAAATAATTGATCAGTTTTTCGATCGAGTTCGACCGTTTTCATCCTTAGTTGCATCCATGTTGATTGAAGGAGGGTGTTTCATCAATTAATAGGGTGTTTTTAGTCTGCCGTGTTTTCTCTCGGTTCCTTGCTACGGCAGGTGATGGTTTTGTATTGTTCAAACCTTTTTTCTTCTAATATAATGATATACAATCCTTGCATATTCGGAAAAAAATTGCTGTCCAGTTTTGTGACTTTTTTTGCACCAACGACTATGGTATGGCTGCGTTAAAAAAAAACAACTACTGTATTTGGCACTGAACCAACTCTAGTACTTTTTCTACAATACACATCATAGGGAGTGGTTGGAGGATGAACTAAAATTAAGGAGTTTGCGGCGTTGATACTTGGATTAAGTTGAGGCTATTGCGACTAGACCAATAATAGTAAAAAATCTACATACCATCGTAGCAAACCACGAAAAAGTACTAGTGACGTTGATGATTTTTTTTGGTCAAGTTAGAAGTACAAAACTTGCAGGTTGCAATACATAAGTCATTTTTTCGTTGTCTTTCCATCCCTATCCATCTTTGCTAAGAATGCAAGTGGATATGTGTCTTGAGGTCAGCTATCCTAGTTCATTTCTTCACCTAATTTCATTACACATTACGTGGCATTGCCATTTTAGTATATTTTAACGGTAATTCTAACACGCACTCGAGTGTTTCGCTCCCTCTCAACACTCGATTCATTTTCTTACGCAAATCTGACGTCTCAATGTTTATCTTCTCTAACTCCACCATGCTTAAAAGGGGCAGGCCGGGGAGGTAGGCTGGGCAGGCAGTTAGGGGCTCTAGCAGCGGTGGAGGCGGCGGGGCAAGGTTAGAGTTAGGGCGCCATGGCCAAAGCTCATCGTGGAAGTCGAAGATCCGAGAGGTGGAGGAGGAGGAGGAGGCTGCCGTGGCCATGCTATGTTTCGCCCGAGCTCTGCGACTACGGCCGGTGAAACCCTAGTGTGGCCGCAACAGGGCAATGGGCGGTGGCCGGAGCAAAGGCAGAGGGGAGGACGAGAAAGAAGATGAACAGTGCCAAAAAAAATCGATGGTTCCCCCTCAAAACACTGGAGTCTCAAGTGGACACACCCTAATTTAATATGTTTTGATAAATCGATCCATGACCCTGAGAAATATTGGACTTGCATCCTCTTTGCGCCTGGCACGCTTCCTGCGTGCACAGCTCCACGCCTCCACCACCCCTGGAGTCTCCTGCTGTCTGCGGACTGAGGACCTGCCCACGCGTCTCCGTGAACGGCGAACGGCCCAAGAGTTCGATCATGATCATGGGCCACGGTCGCATCATGGATTCCTAGCCAACAGAATCCTGGAGTGTTTCACGATTGAAATGGCCTAGTGCGTATAGCCTTAGCTAATGGGCTCAAGTGGGGCCACGTACAAACAAAAGAGCCAGAGGCCCAAATAACGGTTAGTCAGTCAACTCAGTATCTTTCTCCTACGGACTACCTTGCTCAGAGATCAATGTTGTCTCCTGTCTCCCTTTGCGTGTATATAGACGTGTACTTATTTGTGTGTGTGATGTAAGTGTAGAGTATGTGGATTATGTACGTCTAAGTTTATTCGATAAAAAAAGTTAAGTCTAATTTTCTAGTCCCACATCAGTGAAAACCGAGCAAAAAAAAAGTTGAACCTAAACTTCATAAAAAAAAATGAACTTGAACGAAAATGGTGTGGAAAAAAACTAATTTAGCTATCTAATTTATGGTACTCCCTCCGTTTCCAAATTATAAGCTTTTTGGACTTTTTCGGTACATAAAACTTGCTATATATCTACACATATGTTATATCTAGATGCATAACAAAATAGATATAACCAAAAAAGTCAAAACGACTTATAATTTGGGAAACTATTACTTAGGACAAATTTGATACATAGAAATAATTGTTACTCCCTCCAAAATTATAAGATGCTTTGATTTTTCTAGATCCATTAAGTTTACTATGTACCTAGACGTAAGTGTATATCTAGATACGTAGCAAAACCTATGTATGTAGAAATACCAAAATACTCTCTCTATATAGGATTTAGATATCATTTAGGACAGCGACGCGGTCTCCAAAATACAATTTTGACCTCTTATTTTTAAAAAAATATTTAGGAAAAATATATGTATATTTTTTTATGAAAGTATTTTTCAAGACAAATCTATTTATATAATTTTCATATTTGCAAACTCGATAATTTGAAAGTTATTAATTATTTATATTCCCAATGTTTGACCCAAACCTTGTCTAAAACGACATCTAAATCCTATACGGAGGGAGTACCTTATAATTTGAAATGGAGGAAGTAGTCACCGATAATCGTAATTGATCTAAATAACATGGAGTAACAATCAGGCTAATTGTTAGACACACACCTGCTGCAATTATCCTATTTAGATGGCTGAACCAAACTATTGATCTAAAAGTACCTAATAGATGCAAAATGTTGAGGACACTAGGATGTTGAGTTGTTGACTAAGGCCACCAAAATATTGAGGACATTAGGATGTATGCTTTGAATGTGGAAGAATTGCCCTACAATATTGAATGAATCTTACCCATGTTATGTTGATAGCCTAACATCATCATTGAAAATGAGCGAGATCGAGATAGGGGACTTTGAGTATGATCAAGATCCTGAGTGGGAGTATCAACGGCATGATCCACTTGTGTTGAGTGAGTTCTCGAAGATACATAAGACTAAAGATTGGGCATGCATGAGAGAGTTTATGAGGATTTGGTCGAGCTTATACGGGCATGTAGTAATGCTACCTTTTGTGATTGGATGTGATATATATGCACTTTGTTGAAGTTCCTCTTGATGATGCCAACATTTTATATTAAAATTGAAATTTTTGTGATGTAATAAATATGTTAAGTCTGTTGGTTTAAAGTTACACATTTGAGATATTTATGGTTAAATTGTGGAGGCAAAACAAACAACATAGAGTGTCAACATATTGCAACTATAGAGAAATAAGAACATAGAGCTTATTTTAGGTAGTACTATTTTAAATAACAGCGAAAGCAGAGCTTATACAATGGAAACTAGATAGCACTATTACAGAAAAGCCACCACTAATAAAAGTAATAAAAAATAAAATCTAAATGATGCATGTCAATAATGCATATGGAGAGATATTTTGTTGCAAAAGCTAATAGAAATGCATTGAAAACCATTCATACCAAAATGGTAAATTTCAAGTTGCATATGTACTAGAGGCAAATTTTCTTCAAGTTTACCTTTTATGCGTAGATGCATCAAAAGAAAATCATTCATGCCAAAATGGAAGTTTGCGTCACGGTTTTAGTGGCAATATACATGTATAGGCATACTATGACATGTTTTGTTTTAGATTTCCTATAAACTTTTAGATTTATATATAGGTTTTATGTTTTCACCAAAGAAATTGTTTACAATAAATATTTCCTGATGTCCTTAAGAGGCCCAGTCATTTGACCAGCTAGGAGTTGAGTTTTTTTTGGCAGTGTTAGATGGTGATTGCCCACGGTAGCTTAGCCCTGAATTCAAAATAATGGAGCATGTCATAAGGAGTATATATGTCGAAGCGTGTCCTTCATCGAACACGAACAAAATAGTGGCTTAGATGGTCTGTTCGTTTATCTGAAAAGTCATGGCTAAAAAGTACTGATCGTTGATTTGTTATAAGAGAAAAATACTACTAAGTGGTTGATAGATTCGGCAGATAAGCTTAAGCGAATAGAACCTAAGTGACTAACCGCGCAACTTGATTCAACCTATTCACTTTTCTAAGACCCTGTTTGTTTCTTAAAAAATGAGAATAAGATTTTCAGCCACTAAATGAGATTCAAAAGACTCCTTGCAATTAGGATTAGATCCAAAGAGATCCTAAGTATTGCTATACACAAGAGAAAGTACCCACCAGATCATGGAAGTTTGCCTAGGCTACGGATTACTTGAGGATCCGATATGTGCATACACGATAATTCAGTTCGAGACACGGAGTAAGCTTGGGCTCAAATGCTCAATCACAAAAGTCCATCTAAAAAATTTTCAAAATTTTTCATCATATATGAAACATTAAATATAAATAAAAAGAATTAATTATATAATTTTTCTGTAATTTACGAAACAAATCTTTTAAGTTTTATTAGTTCATAAATAAATACTCAAAATTTTATATTAACTAAACCCAAAATTTTTCACTATAGGCCATGTTTAGATTGGAGATAAAAAAATTTTGGATGTCACATCGTATATGTCGGAAGGATGTCGAGAGAGATTTTTAGAAACTAATAAAAAAACAAATTACATAGCTCGTCAGGAAACTGCAAGACAAATCTATTAAATATAATTAATCTGTCATTAGCACATGTGGGTTACTGTGGTACTTAAGGCTAATCATGGAGTAACTAGACTTAAAAGATTCGTCTCGCGATTTTTAATCAAACTGTGTAATTAGTTTATTTTTTTAATGTATATTTCATGTTTCATGCATGTGTCCAAAGATTTGATGGGATGGATGAAAAAATTTTGCGGCCTAGGCCTTGTTTAGTTCCGAAAAGTGAAAAGTTTTCGGAACTGTAGTACTTTCGTTTGTTTGTGACAAATATTATCCTAATTAGGATTAAAAGATTCGTCTCGTGATTTACAGCTAAATTATATAATTAGTTTTTATTTTTATTTATATTTAATGTGGCGACGCGACTGCTGCAGTCTATCTGAAAGTCTCTTCGGCGGTTCTGCCGCAGCAGAGCGCGAGGCAGCACACGTTCCTCCTCTACCGTCGAGCATCGCCGAACAAACCGTGACGGAAAGCCGCCGCTGTTCTTTCCCGTTTCTGCACTAGTTTACTGGCAAAAGACAACAGTCCACCCCCCAGCGCCGCTCCACGATCTCCATCTACCAATCCTGCGCCTCCGCCTTACCACGCCGCACATTCTGGTCCCCGTGCCGCCGGTGCGCTCCTGGGCCCTGGCACGCGAATCGCCTCCCACGCCGACGCGCGATCCGGCTCCCTCCAGTTAAAACTCTGGATCGACTCGCCCCCCTCGCCGCGCTCATGGCGCTGGTCCGCCCCGAGCATCCAAATCCGGCCGCCCGCCGCCCGCGGCTCGTCGTGCTCCTCCTGCTCGCCTTCTTCGCCCTTCAGCTCCTCGTCTTCCTCGCTTTCCGAGCCGTGCGACCTCCTCCCGCCACAGCCTCCGCCGCCGCCGCCGCCGCTGTGCCGGTGCTGGCGTCGGCGCCGACCCGCAGAGACGAGAATGATTCGAGCTGCGGCGGCGGGCTCGTGTACGTCTACGACCTCCCCGCGGCCTTCAACGAGGACCTGCTCGGGATGTGCGACGCGCTGGCGCCCATGTACTCGCTGTGCCCCTACCTCGCCAACGACGGGCTCGGGTTCCCTGCGGGCGGGACCAACCTGTCGTCGCTCCTGCCGCAGCAGCTGCTCGGGTCGTGGTACGCGTCCGACCAGTTCGCGCTGGAGCACATCGTGCACCGCCGCCTGCTCTCCCACCGCTGCCGCACGACGGACCCTGCGCGCGCCGCGGCGTTCTTCGTGCCATTCTACGCGGGGCTCGCCGTGGGCCGCCACCTGTGGGCGGCCAACGCCACCGGCGCCGACAGGGACAGGGACTGCGTCGCGCTGCTGTCGTGGCTCCACGCGCAGCCGTGGTACCGGCGATCCCACGGCTGGGACCACTTCATCGCGCTGGGCCGCATCACGTGGGACTTCCGCCGCACGACGGGCGCCGGGTGGGGCAGCGGCTTCCTCACCATGCCCGGGGTGGCCAACGTCACCCGCCTCGTCATCGAGCGCGACCCCTGGGACGGCATGGACGTCGGCATCCCGTACCCGACCGGGTTCCACCCGCTCACCGCCGCCGACGTGTGCGCGTGGCAGCGGTACGTCGCGCGGCGCCCGCGGCCCAGGCTCTTCGCCTTCGCCGGCGCGCCGCGGTCGGCCATCAAGGGCGACTTCCGCGCGCTGCTGCTGGAGGAGTGCCAGGCGGCCGGGGACGCCGCCTGCGGCGCGCTGGACTGCGCCGAGGGCAGGTGCATCAAGAACAACGCGCTCGTCATGGAGCTCTTCATGGGCGCCAGGTTCTGCCTGCAGCCGCGCGGGGACAGCTTCACGCGGCGGTCGCTGTTCGACTGCCTGGTGGCGGGCGCCGTCCCCGTGCTGTTCTGGCGGCGGAGCGCGTACGAGCAGTACGGGTGGTACCTGCCCGTGGACGGGCGCGAGGCGGAGTGGTCCGTGTTCATCGACCGCGACCAGCTCCGCGCGGGGAACCTCACGGTGCGCGGCGTGCTGGCGGCTATCCCGGACTCGCGGGTGCGGCTGATGCGGAAGCGCGTGGTGAAGATGATCCCGGGGCTGGTGTACGCCGCGGCGGACGGGGAGGGCCTCGGCGGCGGCATGAAGGACGCCGTGGACGTCATGGTCGACGGCATGCTGCGGCGTGTCGCCGAGCAGCGTCCGAGATGGCGGACGACGTGATCTGCAGCAGTGCAAATTGATCATTTTTTTTACAGTTTTTTTCCTTCTTCCAAATTCTTTGTGTGAGGAATTTTGCTCGCTCCTGAAAGATTACTGCGTAGTCTCGAGTTGTGCTACTGCGGCTCTAGCTGTAAATTTACACTCATTACAACAGAATCAGAGAATATGAATTCGTGTACGATGAACTGCATGCTCCTGACTCGCTGCAGATTGGGCGCCGTGAATGTTGAAGTTTGTACCAGTTGACGGGCTATATACATTAGATTTTGTAAATCTCTATAATCTTTTTGACCATGGGTTATATTGTTGTGCTCAGAGTGAGTGATTGGCTCCTCGATCTGATCTCGGCATGTCACCATGGAGCCCAACACTCACTGTCTCTGCCGCTCTTTTTATTTCTTGCAGCTGGCAGCCTGGCACTAAAACGGAGCGGGGAATCAATTGGGCAGATCAATAAATAAAAAATAAATTAAAATTGTCCCCTATTCAACGTGGTAGACGGCAGTTTGGAACATTTACCGTGGATTGAAGTCCAGCCAAGTCTTCAACGGTTTACAGACAGTATTCAGACAACAGAATCTGCGTTTACAGCTCCTGTACATGTAGCATGCCGACGACGTGCTATGCAAGACCAGAAGATGCCTTACGTGTTATAGCAATATAGCGAGTATAGTGCCTTTCTGGGTTGTTGATTTTGGTGGCACTATTGCATTGCAGGACAACTTCTATAATGTTTCTTTTTTGAGTGAACAACTTCTATAATGTCGATTGCCACAAGCTTCCCATTCTTTTTGCAATACGTGCTTTCTAATAGACCTCGTTACATCAATGGTTCTAACAGACTGGTAGTATACTCTAAATTCTTTATGGTGTGCTCTAACTGTAGTGTAGCTGAAGCAGATGACGGTTGGCTAGGCTCTGTCTCCACCCATGTCTCTGCTAACGAAGGAATGAAGCGAGGAGGTTGAGAGCCTGTTCGCTAGACAGTTAAACCTTGAATTTCTGCTAAACACCTGCATTTTTACGCCCGTTTCAGCTTTGTTCTTGGAGAACTGCCCTGTCGTACCAAAAAGTGAGTCGGAGCCTGGCCGAACCGCGCGTAAACATACACCATTGGGCTTATATTACTCGCTAGTAATAAAGTATAGACATCAATATGGGCCGGAAAAAGCTCTGGACCACGCTACTTTCGGGCCTCTTTAAATAGACTGCTGCACGGCCTTACAGAACATCATCAGCTCTAGCCTCTTCTGGGCACTAACCTCCTAATGGGCCATCTAGTAGGCTCTACTTTCTGATCCTTTTCGTGGTCGGAATACTCCTGGTCCTGGATGGAGTGAAACCAAGAGCAGCAGAAGTGCAAAATCATCAAGCCACGACCACGATAGCGTAAACCCAGCAGAATACACGCAGTGCATCAGCATCACACAGGCTTTCAGCAACTGCAATATCTGACGAGAATTCCGAGGAATCAAAGGAGCGAATCGTCTGCAAAAATCCATACTCCACCCATGGCAATCTTTGTAAGGTCTTGTTTGGATGTTGTCGGATTCATCTCAATCCACATGTATTGTAGTGGATTGGGTGGAATTTAGTTCAAGTTCCACTCCAATCCACCCCAACACATGTGGATTGATGCGAATCCGACTACATCCAAACAAGCCCTAAAGAGTCTCTCTCACACACACACGGGCCTTGTTTAGTTCCAAAATTTTTTGCAAAATAGGAATAGTAGCACTTTCATTTGTATTTGACAAATATTGTCCAATTATGGACTAACTAAGCTCAAAAGATTCGTCTCTATTCCGACCAAACTATGCAATTAGTTTGTATTTTCGTGTATATTTAATACTCCATGCATACGTCTAAAGGTTCGATGTGACGGAGAATTTGAAAAATTTTGCAAATTTTTTTGCGAACTAAACAAGGCCTTGGTACAAGGCCACAACAGCCCAGGCCTTGTTTAGTTCCGAAAAGTGAAAAGTTTTCGGTACTGTAGCAATTTCGTTTGTTTGTGACAAATATTATCTAATCATGGACTAACTAGGATCAAAAGATTTGTCTCGTGATTTATATCTAAACTGTGTAATTAGTTTTTGTTTTCGTATATATTTAATGTTTCATGCAGGTGACATAAAATTCAATGTGTCGGGAATTTTGAAAACTTTTTGGTTTTTAGGTGAACTAAACAAGGCCTCAATGGATCACGATACGCCTCCTTTCCGAGCCGGCAATGATCTCTCTCCCCACTCCAGCCCCGCGCACGACCCATGGTAAAGCTCCTCTGCCGCTGCCCAAACCAGCACCAGCTTTATCGCAATGTCGTCAGTCGACTGCTACTGATTTTGCTAGTGGTGGAGCGCGCACGCTGATTTGTGCTCCAACGGCACTGCTGAGTGACAGTGGCGCGGTGCCTCTCTGTGTTTCGCCTGTGCTGCAACGCTCAACGCTGCCTTTTCTACCTCCCCATCATTGCGAAACTACAGTGATTCACGGTCACCGCACGAATGCACGTTAGCATCATGCAGTTCAGGAACAAAGTCCAGGATCCATCACCAGAAGATCGAGCTGCTGCATGTTTACAGTGAAACACCGAATTGCGGTTGCAGTATTGCAGACTTGCAGGAGAAAAACTGGTCAGCTTTAGCCTTTATAGGAACCTTAATGGGCGCAGTGAGGCCTCGTGATTAGTTAAGGTTGTTCCGTAAACGTCGGTAGGCTCTTCGCAGTCATGTTTAACCACACGAGTCCCATGACGGGCACGTCGAACTGTTTCGTTCAGTTGTGTGCGGAGGACTTCGGGGTCGGGTTGCAGGACTCGATCTCCACGTGACCGGCACGGCGGCACCAGTTGCTTCTGATTCTACATGTCCTTGCTTCTGTTCTCTGAGTTTGTCTTTATTAGATTTGCATATGATAATCCAATCGTTCAACATGTTGAAACGCTGACAGGAGTCTCAGTTTCGCACATGCAACACTTTGTTAGGACCGCTTGCAGCGTTATATAATCACCGATCTTCCAGGATTTCAACACGTTGACCTGTTTCAGGAGTCAGGAGGTCAAGACTCGACAAGAGCTAGTGCTTAAAAGCATCTCCCTCACTCCACACACACACCCTGGCGTTCAATCTTTGTTATAGTATAATTTTTATTGGAGAGTTATATTAAGGAGCTGCCGAACATGCTTAAAAAAACCGTTACAGAGTCTGGGATTTATTCATTTTTGGGGGAAAATAAGCTTTATTTAGATGCTCATGTATTTACGTTAATTTACATTACAGAGTTTTCATCTAAACACAGATGGATTGAGGTAATACAGGGTATGGGCATCCAAACCAGCCCGGTGAACTGTGACTTTTATCCAAGCATCCAGCAGAGTCACCGGCGCACGAACACACGCTGTGCAAGTGCAGGCCAACCCATGTCTACGTTTCCAAATCACGGAATTGCCCTTGGGCGTTTAGACGACGAGTGGCAGGCAGAGACCCGGTGCGTGGCGCCTCGCAGAGCTACTGTGGCAGAGTTCTGCCCGTAGGACAACGCCGTCGTCAGCCACTCCGCTTTTATCGAGCCGCAAAAGGATCCGAGGGGCGAGGGAGACAGAAGAGGCCATGCCGAAGTGCCGAACCAGCCAACAAGACTGCCGAACCAGCCTTGTTCAGTTCGCAAAAACTTGTGAAAAACGGCACTGTAGCATTTTCATTTTTATTTGACAAACATTATTCAATTATAGAGTAACTAGGCTCAAAAGATTCATCTCGTGGTTTACAGATGAACTGTGCAAATAATTTTTGTTTTCATGTATATTTAATGCTTCATGCATGTGCCGTAAGATTCGATGTGACAGGAAATCTTGAAAATTTTTGCGAACTAAACAAGGCCTCGGACGCAGACGCGAGCCAAGGATGCGCCGCAGGGGCAAAGCGTGGCCGCAGCCCGGGCCAAAAAGATTGGCAAAAACGTGAGAAAATGCGGCCATGGCGCCTCGCCATGCCATCCTCGTATCCTCTCTCTCGAGTAGAGCCAAGGCCTGGAGCGGTCGCTTTCCGTGTTTCCTAGTGTGTGCTTCCCGAGTTCCCCTCCTCCAAGGTACCACGGCCACGGCCAGACCGTCGCGACCAGCGTGCAACAGTACAAGAGTGGCGAGTAGGAGTATACTCGTATAGTACGGTTGTAGTCACGTCCACGGTGCCAGGGCGCAACGCAGAGTCACATGATGCACCAGTGGCAGTTACTGTCATTTGTATGTGCAGTTGGAAAAAAGTGAAGCAGTGACGGTGAAAAATTGTAACACTAGTGTAGTTCATGAGGTAAAAATTGCTTGAATATCTGACGAACTAGACTGGACCATAATCAGTTTAATTTACCATTCACATGTTTCGAGTGCCTTCTTCACTATAGTCCCTACGTACTGGATCCCTAGTTCGATTGGCACAACGAATGATACGGCCAACGTTGAAAGAATCAAAGCATTTGCATGAAGTTTCAGAAAACTCCTCGGAAAAAAGATTCAGAAAACTACCGGATGTGATCATGTGAAATGCAGTCACGGATAGGTAGGATGCACAAAGAGGAAAAGCACAGCACAGCAAGAAGAACAACAACAGATCAACATCGAATGACACTTTCGGGCTCTAACACTACCAAAACAGTCATCACAATCACCGTCTCCACCAGAGGACTGGAGGACCAAATCCTAGAATTCCTCCAACAAACCTTAACTAACCAACCAGGAGGAATTAAGAAACACCTGATGAGCATTATCAAATCATCAATGGAGCCCACGAGAAACTCACGAGCAACAACAGATTTCGCCGCGTCACAACATGCACGCGCAGATTCTTGGAGAGAAAACTACGGGGAGGAGGCTCGGCGTCGAACACGCCTGCCGCTCGCTCACAAAAGGAGCGCGACGGCCAGGCCGGCAGAGGCCACCGAGGCCACGAAGCTCACGGCCGCTGCGGCGGCGCCGTTCTTTTTAGATTCGACCTTGTCCGCGGCGTCATCGTCTGGCGCGTCGGCGGGGGCCAAGTCGGGCGAGTCCGCCGGCGGCGCGGGCGGGGAGTGCGAAGGGGACTTGGCCTTCTTCTTCTTCTTCTTGCCGGCGGCCTTGGGAGTGGGCGCCGGTGCGGAGCCTTCGGGAGCCGGGGCCGAAGCGGGCACGTCGGCGGCCGGTCCGGGCGCCGGCGCGGGGGACGGCGCGCCGCCGAAGATCACGTGCGGGAGCAGCACGCTGTCGACCGTGAGGATGACCGTCGGGGGGTCGTCGAGCACGGTGGACGCGACGCGGGACTTGTCCACGCCGGTGTCCAGGGACACTTCGTCGCCGCTGGAGGCGACGGTGAGGTCGTACTTCCCCGCGCCGGTAGAGGCGAGGGTCGGGATGCGGCCGCTGGCGACCTTGAGCGACGCCTTGGGCGCGTACTGCGGCAGCGCGTGGTACTGCAGTAGCGCGACGAGGTCGGCGCTGGTGAGCTTGCTCAGATCGGGCAGGTCCTTAGCCTTGAACGCGTCGTCGTTGGGCGCGAACAGGGTGAGCCCCTTGTCCATGGCGGCCTGGTACGTCTTGACGACCCCGGACGAGACGATGAGGCGCGCGAACTGCTTGCACCCGGCCTTCTCGAGGAGGTCGGTGATGTTGGCGGACGAGGCGGACGGGGAGCCGAAGAGGCCAGGGAAGGTGATGGGGTCGGAGACCTCGAGGACGGAGAGGTTGGACGGGAAGTCGGCGACGCGCTTGGTGTAGGTGGACTGGAACTTGGCGCCTGGCGCGGCGGAGGCGAAGGCGACCTTGCCGCCGCGGAGGTCGGTGATGTTGACGTGGCCCATGTCGCCTGCGGCCTGGCCCGTGGTCTGGTAGAGCGAGGTGGTGAGCTGGGAGCTGGAGCCGATGGAGTGGAGCTTCTTCTCGTCGAAGTAGTCGAGGAGGGTGAGGAGGCGGAGCGCGTTCTTGATGTCGGCGAGGGAGAGGTTGGCGACGAGGGAGGACATGGCGCCGTTGGTGAGGACGAGGACGGTGACCGAGCTCCGGCTGTTGATCTCGTCGCACACCTTGGTCTGGGAGAGGTAGCTGTTGTACAGCGTGTACTCGGAGCGCCCGTCCAGGATGGCCGTGATGTTGTGGGCGGAGGCCGCGGCGGCGGTGAGGCAGAGGACTAGGAGGATTAGGTGGTGGGAGGCGGCCATGGCGCGGTGGTGGCGGGCGGTGCTGCTGCTTGGGAGAGGAGGGGACAGGGCCACACAGCCACACAGGCCACACGGGAGGAACGCGAGCGTGGCGTGGGGGGAATGAGTACGGGGAACCGACGAGGGGTTTAGGCGGCGTTTATGCTGCGTGGCCGGCGCGTGGGTTTTGCGTATTGGAGTGCTATTTGGGGTTGGGTGGGTTGGGCCGTTGGGGGTTGCCGGGTTGGGTTGGGTTTTGACCATGGGTTAAGGTTCGGGGTTGAAGCGCGGGTTTTGACCATGGGTTGGGTTGGGTTGGGTTTTGACCATGGTTTAAGGTGGGGGCGCTAAAGTCTGTGCGTGCTGGTGCTTCGATTGCAGTGATGATTTTCTGTGGTGAGGTGGGGGTGACTCGCGTGCTGGGACGCCATGGAGTGGAGCACGAGGAGCAGACTAGCAGCACAGGCCATTATCAAAAATATGGCCCATTTGCCATTTTAACAGTACTATTGCACCGATAATAGAAAAAAATTATAGTATACGTATAAGAGTAGCACTGCAAATATCATTTTTTCCTAACAAATAGCAACACTTGAGCGGAGACCCAGGATCGTTGGTTTGTAGGTCCGTCGGTGACTTCGATCACAATAAAAATTGTAAATCCTCCTTTAGGTTGTGGGACCTTTTTTTTCTATTTCATATGTTTTTCCGATAAAAATGAACTGATTTTTATAAAATTCTTACCTGACTCAGTATTGCTACCTTCTAAAGAGCGCATAAAATGTATAGGCAACGGTACTGTCATAGGACCACCTTTGTCATTGTTTGTCTTGACAGTCATTTAACCTGTTTGTATGTTTGTGATGGTTATGGTGCTTTGGTTTAGGCCTTACTTAAAGTCCGATTGGTTGGCTATCAAAATCTATCATGCTACATAATTTTAGTTAGTATTTGGTTGGCTACCAAAATTTGTAGACTTCTCATATTTAGCTTGCCAAATCTTTGGCAATTCTTTTGACCAACTTTTAGCTTGTTAAATTCTTGGCATGACAAATTTTTGTACCCAACCAATCAGGGCATTAGTTTCTTGCCAAAAAATTTACTCCCTATCTATTTAATGTTTGGACACGTGCACGTGGAGTATAGACTAACAAAGTAACTAATTGTACATATTGTGACTATTTCGAAAGACAAATCTTTTAAGTCTAATCAGTCCAAGTTTTGACAACGTGGTGCTAAAGTAAACACGTGTTGATGATGAATTAATTAGGCTTAATAAATTGGTACTCGGAGTACTTAGAACTTTTTTATTACTAAATACTTGATGTGACATCCTACGTGACAGTCAATGTGATACTCCAAAACTTTACATGCATGCTTAAATAGCTGTTTTGTTTTCTTAGTTGTCTGCTTAGTTCGAATAATTACTAAGCAGCATGGACCAACTGTTTACCCCTTAATAATAGTCAGAAATAACATCGACCTTACTTCATGTTCTCCAATTAATGTTTGATTGATTAGGAATACTCGCTCGTCCATTGTTAGTTGGTAGAATTACGTGTTAGATTACTGAAAATTAATCATATATTGTTTGATACATAAACCTGTAGCGATTACTCTTTTATGTTTTTTTGTTAACCTTTGAACTAATTGTTAGTTTAACTTCTGAGTTATCTCCTTTTAAAAAAATACTCCCCCTATATTTATTTAGTGTCGCCATGGTATCCGTGTTGATTTTTTTAATTTTGATTGTATTTATTAAAAAAATATTAACAATATTTATATCTTTAAATAAGTTTATCATGAAAATAAATTTATTAGTCTACCTAGTAATATTAATTATGTAATATAAGTATTATATTTTTATACATATCTGATTAAAAATAAATACATTTGACTTCTCATATGATCGTAACTCATAACGGACGGAGCCTTGTTTCGTCATCCATTGATCAATCTGCGTCTGCCATCACGACAGCAACTTCGCCATCATCGTATATGATGAGTGCCAAGGCAAAAGCAGAATGGCATGATTTCCATGCTCGGTCACGTATAGGTAGCGAAGATGACAATGGATTAGTGGGTTGCAGTGGCGGAGCCACGGGCTGGGACTAGAGGGGCAGTGCCCCCCGCCCCCAACCCCACCCAACCAAGCCCAGTCATTTCTTTAAATATTAATATTTATAGTATAAGAAATATCAATTTCACCTATTTTTTGTTCAAATATGATGATTTTAGTAAGAAGTAGTGTAATATTTTTTATTTTTTTTCAAACATATAATTATGTATATTTTATCATACTAAAAAATACAGTCATATTTATTCGGCTCTCCTTAACCAAACTCGCTGGTTCCGCCACTAGTGCGTCGTATACGTTTGATTGCCGTCTCCCACGTTGTGAGGTGAAGCTCGGTAGCGAAGCATGGGGATTAAATAAGCAGAGGCCAAATTGTTCAATAAAATCATAGTTGAAATGCATTATATTGTGCCATATATCAATTATCAAGTCTATCAAATTATTAAACAAAGCAAAATTGTGTTTTCTCTTCATCTTCCATTAGCTGAACCTATTTTCACATTAAATGTGACAGCTTTTCCATAGAATATACTAGCTACTTAGAGTATAACAGATATGATATAGTATAACTACTAATAGAGGGAAGAGGGCCGTCACCCAGTTTGGCCTCCATCAGGCTCCGCTGATATTATAGTAATTTTATTTTATTTGATAATTAGTATTAAGTATAGACTAATTAAATTTAAAAAAATATTATATAAATTATTCTCTAACTGTATTTTAGTTTTGTAAATAATTTTTATTTAGTATTTCATATATGTGTCCAAACATACAGATGTTAAAAAAAAACAAGACCGGCCAAATAGGCCCAGACAAAATGCACTCGTCAGAGGACGAGTCCTGACGCCTCTTGCTTCTGCAGGAGGGGGAAAATACTCGCACCTCCAAAATGGTTAAGGGCCCGTTTGTTTGTATGATTTTGACTGGAATTGTTCCTACTACTGTTTGGTTTTATCTAGTCTCCACTATCTCTCCTATAATTAAAAACTTTTTGGGCTGTTAGACCAGACAAACTCACCTTCAACAAACACACTCAGCCGCAGTCCACTAATCCGGTCCACTAATCTCCACTATAACCAACTCTCACGCCGCAGTCTCTCCAGGTCAATCATGGTTCATCTCAAAATTGATTCCATTTGAATCCACCACGCCTGCCCGTTCATTTGAAATCACCCTACCTACCGTCCATTTGAATCTTGCCGCCACAATCTACGCATCCCTTCCTCTTCCAGCGCAGCGGCGATCTACGTGCAAGCAGAGCACGTACAAGCAGGACACCGCCAAGAGCACGTACGTGAATAGAGAGATAATAAATATGATTGGATAAAAAATTTATTGTGTAGAAACTATCCATTGAGACTATGATTTTTGTATGTAGTGTCTATAGAAATTAATAGATATATAAATTACAAGTATCGAGACTACCCTAAGTGTTCTGCTTTTGTGATCACGTATCTTAAATATAGAGGAGAACTGCAGATTACCACGTTTGTGCACGGTATAGAAATACAGTAGACCATTCCATTGGGACCTGACGCTAACTGTATTCTCTCTCTCTCTTTTAAGAAGACTGTATTCTTGTTCTTGCAAGACCAGTAGACCGCTCAAACGATCTGTTTTAGGTTGGATCTCTCTCGGCTTTTGAAAAGCACAACCCCCGTCCCTCCTCCCTCTACTTTAAAACTCCTTTTTAAAAAAAAATGATTGTATTCTTGTTCTTGCAAGACCATTAGACCGCTCAAACGATTTGTTTGAGTTGGATCCCCCTCTACTCGTCCCTCTCTCACCCCCTTTGGATACCGGCGCAGGCTGTAGATAGTGGAGATTTATCGTTTTTAATAATTTTTTTAAGTAGATCGAGTTTCTAGAAAATTAAGGTTAGGGTCTCTCCATGCCATATTTTTTAGTTTTAAGGATTTATTTCCTCCTCTTCAGCAATGGCAAGAGGGCTAGGTGAAATTGTTTTATTCATGACGAATCCGTTAAAAATGAGGACGACAACAACGATGCTAGCATCCTCACTATCACGACGACATGGAGACTTTTATTTCCGAATGGTGACATTAAGGCGGAGATTATGTCACCATCATGGAATAATTTTCTCCGGTCTCTTCTTTATTTTATTGTGGTTAGAATTGGACACGATCAAGGAGTAGTGAGAATAGTTTTCAGATCAGTCTATCGTATATCAGTCTATCGTATTCTTTGGTGGCAAAAGAAGAAGAAGAAAGACGCCAAAAAAGAAGAAGTTTCTTAACTCCTCCTATATAAATATTGGCTAACGTTCATTGGGCATCTGTTCTCAAACCTTTTGCCGAAGAAGTTTGTGAACTCCTCCTACATGAATGTTAGTCATCGTTCGTTGGACATATGTTCTCAAACCTTTTGTTAAGTATTTATATGTGCGGTCGTCTATTTACAATGTCGGTGCAATTTAGATAAAAACCAGCTTCTACATAGTACATGTAACATGTTAATATATCGACTATTATCTAATATATAATTCTTCTTTTCGTAAAAAAAGAAAAAAACCTAGTTTTTTTTAGAATCTCAAACTTTATTAACTAGTCTGAGAATAAGAAGTACACACGCCTTTCAGCGGACTGATAAACCAAACATGTCTACCAATTGTCTTATACAGGGAGCCTCTTGCTAGCCTATGAGCATCCCCATTAGACATCCGACCTTCATGAACAAACTCAACTGAAGTGAAACTGTCTCCTCGTGCCTAGATCTCTTGAATTACATGACCATAAGATCCAAAGTCTTTGCCTCGGATATTTCTAACAACTATGATATTATCATAAACCACCCTAATTTTTTGTAGCAACAAATCTAATGCGAGCGCAAGGCTCTCTCTACACGCTACTGCCTCCATGATTTCAGGATCAGAAATACCTTCAGTTACTACAACTAAAGTCCCACCAAACATGCCTGAGGAGAAAAAAAAACTAGTGGACCACCTGATGTCGGTTGTCGGTAATCGCGGGATCTCTTAATACGAACTCTTAATACGAATCCTGCACCAAACCGCGGGCGCCCGATAGGGCCACGTCGCCCGCAACCCGCTAGCCATTGGATCGAGCGTCTATGCAATCTGGTCCGTCCAATACGGGTCTGAACGGGCCGAGCACCCGATTAAACGTTACCGATCCATCGCGAACCTTCGCGGACCGCAGCTTCTCGGCTCGCTCCCTCGCCCCTGCCTACGCTGCACGTCGCCGTCGGGTGCAACCCGCACCGGAGAGCCGGCCATGCCCGCGCTGGTAGAGCGGCCGCGATGGGTGCAGACGTGGCCGCCGCCGCTCAGGCTGCGCGAGGGGCGCACACCGCCGCCGCCGGATTCGCCACCACCTTCACGAGCCTGCACTCCCGCAGCATGACGTCGCTGGCCTCCCCTTCGCCGTCCTACCCTGCGAGCTCCGACGACGGTGTTGACGACAGCGTGAACCGCCGCCGGCGTCCCTGCTCGGGACGCACGTGCGCGTGGCCCGGCGCCCTCAGGCCGCCCCCGACCACCCTGCGTCCACCTATGGGTGCGGTCCGGCAAGCTGGTGCTCGAGCACCCCCGCACGGCCGCACGTCGCGGGCGATCTGCCCCCACCGGCCGGAATTGGCGTTGCGTGCCCGGTTCCCCAGCTGCTCTGTTCGTAAGGTGGAGGAAGAGGGACAAAAAATGATTAGAAACGTTTTCTCGGGTCCAGATGCAATTTCCATGACTCATATGAATAGGACTCCACGGTACACATAGGCTGCGGGTTAATTACATAGAACACCAGGGTCTCCAGTGTAAAATAGTTTTTCTTTTCCTTTTCCTTTTTTCATATAATCAACTAAAACTTTGAAAAAACAAAATAATTCATTAAAAAAATTGTAAAAAGTAAAATCCAGTTTTGTTAGACTCCTTATGAGTAGATCAACACAATATCCATACTTAATGTGTGATGTCTTAGTAGAAAATTTTAGCTGCATATGTGTATTTATATTTTTTAGGGTTCAATTCATATCTATAGTTCCTGTGCTCCTTTGGTAATAAAATTTTTATAGTAACCTATTCCTCGCATAAGTGTTATGTGGTAAACATTTTAAGTTTGTTAGATGAAGTATGATCGAATTATTGATTTAACTTGGTTTAAGCTTATTAAATGGTTCAAAAATATTTAAATATTCAGTTTAAAATGTACAATGAAGTAATAACATGTACCAACCTTTTTAACCTGCACCGAAGTGGGCAATCATAGCACTGACTTTTAAAAGTAACTTAGATAAAGAAATAAACAATAAAAATAATCATTCCTATATTCCTTATGTAGCTCCATTTAACTCCAGTGCAGTCCAGGAAACACTCATAAAAGCAAATAGTCTTTACCGCACTTAGAGCAACTTCAGCAGGACCCCTACTTAAGCCCTAATAGATAAATATGGGTGCTCAAGTAAAAAACACAGCTCCAGCGGAGCCCCAACTCCAGCCCCCACTCTGAGGTTGGCACCCAAAACTCTTCCCCAGACCCGATTCGTGTTGGGCCAACATCCCGACCCCCATCCTGCTCTTGTGTATGGAGCTACGGTTCTCTCCCTCTGTCGTCGTCCTCCACGGACTCCATCTCCACCGGCGTGCTCCCTCCGTCGCCGACCCTTCACTGGTGGCCTCGCTCCATCACCAGGTGCCGGGCACACAGGTCGAGTGACAGCTTCGTGTGCTCCCTTCTCACCTGCCGACGATGGTCGCACGGGCGCCCTCGCCGTCGCGCCCTCGTCCATGGAGTCAGTGGCGCGCGTGCTCGCCTTCTTCTAGAGTTCCGATGCAACTCTGATGCCCAACCTTGACTCTGTGCGGATGCCGACACAAGCGGCGGCACCGGCCGCTGCGCCCTTTCCCAGCGACGCGCGGAGCAGCTTCCCGAAGCCATGCTGCCTGCCGCTTCTTCCCAACGTCCCAGAGATCGATCCGTGATGGGAAGTCTAATCTCACCTCCTGCCCGATTCTTCTCTAGGTCATCGAGATGATCCAGTGCCGATTTCGCTGCCGATTCCCTTCCCCTCTTCCCATCTTTCCAATGCGTTATAGCTTAGTATATAGAACATAGAGGATGACAAGTGGGTCCCTTTTATCATTGTCTATCTAAATATATTTGAGGGCTTAAGTTTGAGGGCTGCTGTTGGAGAGAGAGTAAAAAATCTAGGCCAACAAAAATGGGGTGAGCACCCAAATCAAAAGTAGGGGCCTCTGATTTGGGTGCCTGTGCTGGAGTTGCTCTTATACTCAATATCTTTGATGGATCCTATCCGTCATAGAAATATATATAAAAAATTATGTTGTTCATCAATTTATATTTCTTGCCTATTGATAGCAACTATCATTCTGGAGTCTCTATACGCTTTGAGATCGGTTAAACATTACTAGGCAGGCACTAACAAAAAAATAAATATGCATGCGAGTTTTTGCTATAGAAAAGTCTATAGAATAGCATGGTTTTACATTAAGATATACAGATCAGCTCCTTCCACCAAACATAAGATTAAGTAATCTTCTAGCGTTAGTAACTATCTATAGAATACGATATGAAGAGCATTACTTCCGTCAATCAACAAATGAACTGATTCTGTGTATCCATAAAAGCCATGGTTGATATTTTTATGCATAAAGCTCCACATATGAAGTGTCTTCACTACATCATATGAATTTGATCTTGTTGATTCTTGATCTAGAAATATTGTGTTTGTCACTCAAAATCAAAATCAAGAGCCCATATAGTCTCAAATTGATGATTCAATATACAGCTATATTGGCTGGCAACTGGCCTCCTCCATGGAGGGCGCGGCAAGGCCGCGCCGGTCTTTCTAGTGGATACGGACCATACAGGCCCACGCGGCCAGTTGGCCACACCGTCATGGGCCTCACCAAACAAGAGCTCGCGTGCGTAGTTGACCTGTCGGCTGTCGGTGGTCAAAGCTTTCAGGTGCGGGTCTGTTGATTGGGCTGGGCCTCTTTAGAGCCGTTAACGCCTCGGGCTGAAAGTTGGGTCCGAGTCATCCGGTCCACTCAAAAAAAAAAAAACTCTTAAAAAAACATAACATGGTAAGCTCTTAAAAAAAAAATCACATGCTAAGCTATCGTCTCGTTCTGATTTTGCTCGTCGTATTTAAAAATCGGACATCTTCCTTCAGCTCTCGAAACTGTTAAAGTACCTCCTCCTTCATTTGCAATTGGTTTTCAAGGTGGTTTATTGTTTTTAAATTTTTTGGTGAAGGACTAATAAGGTCTTTAAATAACATATCTCTAAGCTTCTAAAAATCGAGAAAAAGTCTACAGATAGAGTTGGATTAAAAAAATAAATAAAAGATTCTGGGCACGTGAAAGTGTCCCTCAAATCTTCTCAAAATTATATTTATGCATCTAACTAAAAGGGAAATTATAGAAGATGGAATTTTGCCGAAAAATTATAAACAATGTAGCTTTTAAAAATATGAGATGGAGCTAGCATGAATGCATTCTGGATTAAATTTATGAGAGGCCTTCTTGTTGGTTGCGTCTCATACTTTTTGTCAGGGATGTTATTAAAACAAGTTGGACATTAGAATGTTTTTAGAATTTGCATATCATATTTTAGAATTCTATACAAAGTGAGAATAGCCCACGGGGTGTGCTAGCGTGGTTGGGTGGAGTGGACGTGAGGCTTGACACCGATTCATCAAGGAGAGACCATCGCCGCTCATGTCATATACCTTTGCCTAGATGTTATTGATCTGAGGGTGTCGCCCTATTGGAGTGTGGCATCGGCGCATCATTGGCTCATGAGTGTCGGCTGGTGGTTCACAATATATCTGGTGTGTTAGAGATACTTTTTTCTTTCAAGAACGTGCTTAGCATGTGTTTCATTAAGAATAAGCAATGGTTAGATGCCACGAAGCGATGGGTGAACACAAAACACAATATATCGTTAAGATGGTGAAATACGCGCGGTTGTACTAAGAAAAAAAACCTATTGAGTGACCAAAGCGTGAAGTGTTCATGCCGAGCTACGAGGCGCCAAGGGCATGCAACAACAAGAGGCCGTTGAACCCAACCTCAATCTAGGTGCCCATGTCTTCCACTATCAAATGGAAAAACTCGAGGGTGGTTCGATATACACCGTCAAATGTCTTACGGTTACGCTCCTTCCACAGCATCCGAGTTGTAAGCAGGACCGCTAAATCGAACCCACGTCTCACAGCCTTGAGGATTGCCTTGCACACTTGCTGCCACCAAACTTTGAGAAATGTGTTCTGTTGTGGCTAAGTTTGTGTTGAGATGCTTCCAATCTACTCCCTCCGTCCCCAAAAGAGTGTCGTTTTAGGTTTTCGTGCCACAAGTTTGACTTAATTTGTAGAAAATATGTGCAATATTTATGTCTCTAAATAAATTTGTTAAAAAACTAGACTTTAAGATCTTTTCAATGATACTAATTATGTTCTATAAATATTAATATTTTTTATTATATATTTAGTTAAAGTTATTTCTTAGGAAGCGCAAATGACACTTATTTTAGGACGGAGGGAGTAGAGGGCTTTCCTCTATCCATCCAAGAATTAATATCTCACAAGGGTTTCCTAAAAAAATATGTTTCATTGTGTTTGCGGGATTAGCATGGGCTATATAGAAGAATCGTAATAAGATGGCAATTGAAAAGAAATTCCCATTGAATCTGGACGCTGTAATTTAAATTCCCATTGAATCTGGATCCTGATCGAAGATCGTGGTGATTTAGCATTGTCTTGTTGTTTCCTGTCTGTGCTAGGATATGCTGGTTAGTACATTTGACACTGTTTAATTATTGTAATCTAAAGTGTTAAGTCGGGCTTTCTTAAAAATAAGGTAATCTCCTTTCCAAAAAATAACATACTTATTTGACTTCATAGATATTAATATTTTTACATGTATATTTGTTCAAACTTTTACACTTCGATAGAATTGCAGTATATTTTCTGGGGTGTTTTTTTTTTTGGTAGATAGACGTCAAACCAAAATGGCAGAGCAAAGCACAAATGAGGTGGTCGGGCATCGATGTCAGATCTAACGGTGCTCCAGCGTGCAGCCTTTGGATGACGAGCCGTCTCCTAGTCTGTATTCACAACTCACAAAACTCACGAACCGCACGCCGTCCGGAACATCGGATCCACGCCCTCTGCGCCGCCGGGCCGGTTCCTCCTCCTCCTCCTAGATGGCGGCGGCAGCGCCAGAGAAGAGGCCCCCTCGCTCGCTCTTTGAACTCGCCTCTGACTTCTTTGATTCATCCGTCCTCCTTCGGGCTCACCCATCCACGGCCCCCTCTGCGGTGGAACCATCCGAACCCTCCCGGTCACCGCCGCCGCCGACGACTCAGCAGCAGCAGCAGCAGCTTTCAGAGGCTTCGGGATCCAGGTGGACGTGCAACACCTGTGCCGCCGAGTTCGAGTCGCTACAGGAGCAGCGCGAGCACTTCAAGTCCGACCTACACCGCCTCAACGTATCTATCTGTGCCCTTTCTCTTCACTTGACTACTTCTGATTGATTTTTGGAATCTATTTACTTTACGGTATTGATACGGTTTTTAGGGCTCCGCTTAACATTTTCTTTAGCAGTCAGCGCTGATCATAGCTGGAATTATTTAGTAGATGGAATGCTCAATTATCGAATGTTTGCATGTAGTCCCTTGATTACTTATTGGAGAATGGAAAGAAACATTTTATGGGGGCTTATTACTAATCGAGTCTCTTAGCTTGATCACATCATATAGATACGCCTTGGAAGCCATGTTTTCAGATCGGACGACTAATCGCGATTAATCGTGATTAGTCGTCCTTATCGTAACTGCGTGCTCGATAAGTTTCGTCGATTCGATCAGGTCGATCAGAAACCTTATCGTCCGATTAG
>Ga0182004_10000305_pt1 | contig 27461 bp, 24 predicted proteins | sample Sormic07211540_1_FD_120479 | JGI IMG/M metagenome (GOLD analysis project Ga0182004, IMG submission 120479) | Endophyte microbial communities from Sorghum bicolor roots, Mead, Nebraska, USA - 072115-40_1 MetaG | ecosystem: Host-associated > Plants > Roots > Unclassified | place: USA: Nebraska...
ACAGGTCGACAAGTTTAGGGGGCACTTTTTCGCGTTTGCAAGTTCATGGACCAAAGTGGCACAGGCGGACAAGTTCAGGGGTCATTTTTTCGGGTTTGCAAGTTCATGGACCAAAGTGGCACACGCTGACAAGTTAAAGGGCCGCCAGTGTATTTTACTCTAAATCAATTCTTAAAGTTGGTTAAGTAAAACAAAATTAATCAAATTTATAGAAAATAGGGCAAAGAATTGTGAAAATTAATATCATCAGATACATCATGAAACATATTTGTTATAATGTATACTCATATGGTGTCTGGTGTCATAAATGTTTATGTCTTTATTTCTATAAATTTAGCCAACCAATGGAAAATTGATCAGGCATAATTTTAAGAATTGATTTATTCAGTGACGAAGAGAGCAAAATACTTTGAGACTACCCAAACTGATTTGGACATGAGAAATATGATAATAGTTAGTTATTGGTGTAAATCTTGGCCACGCACCAAAGAAGGATGTTGGCGATATAATTCTGTCGCCATCTATAAACCTTATACACCGATAAATCTTTTTTCCAAGTCCAAAACTACTACTACCTTGTAAACATCCAACTCAATTTGGCTACTTCCTCCGTCCTAAAATATGAGGTGTCCTAAAATATAAGGTGCGTAAGCAATTTTAGGATCAAATAAGGTGTTGGTCGGTCAAGATGCTAACTTGTCCCTCATTAATTAGTTAGTTTGGTTGTCAAATTGATTCATTTTTAGTGAGTTTAAAAAAGCATGCATGTTATTGATTTTGGCTACCAATCATCATCATGTTGGGAAAGGTGGTGCATAAAAAGGCATGCATGGATGTGCTTTAAAAGGTATGCACCCATAGATGGAGTTAAACAATTGAGGAAATCTTATAATTTGGGCAAATTTTGAACTTTTGATGCCTTGTGTTTTAGGATCAAGTATTTATTCGTACTATCCTCCTTTTAACGACATGACATTAATCACACATCACACCTTCCAATTTTACATCTACATCACATTGTCTCCATAACCCAACCTCTCTTTCACTCTATTTACCAAATGAGACAACAAAAGGGAATTACTGAAAAAGCAAACACATCCTCGACCATGTTCTGAAAATTTACACTATAATATTTGGTCCTCAAGGCATTAGCCCAATAATGCAATCTCACTGGCTAAGGCCCCTTTTGGTGGGGCTCTCTCTGGGGCTCTGGCTCTAGAAGCCTTGGCAGACACGCTCGAATTTATCTATTTACATGCATACAAAATAATATAGGCAACACACTATCTATATTTTATTAAAAACAAACATTTTTAAAATCACAATTTTCTCTTTGATTGTTATATACAAAAAGTCCATAAAATGCCCATTCTAAAACAATTGTCATATGCACAATAAATTACCCCAACTTCCATATATTATTCCTTTTAATTATTTACCATATAACATGTAGTTACATATAACAAAGAAGGCAATAAAACAAATGCGTGAAGAATAAAGTGGTTTAGCATTGTACAATCCCAACATTAATCTATATGTTACACATGAGAGGGTGGGGACTCAATATGCCAATTACATAATATGAAATCTACCCAACTCCTCGAACCTAGGGTTTGACCCATATATAACCAATCCGTACAAAAAGGCTAAAATAGATGAAATGGAAGATAAAAGAGGATTGCCTAAGGAAGTGATCCTAGGCAAAACCTAGGCTCATATTGGCTGGTTTTTGGGACCTTGAGTTAACGGGGGAGAGAGAAGGTGAGTGATGCCAAAAGCACGAAGAGGTGAGGTGAGGAAGGAGAGAACATTGAGCTAAAGTTTGTAGTCCTCGCCATTGAGTTAGGCAACTTTTTTTTGCGACGAAAGAGAGTTAGGCAACATTGATGTCTGTGTCCTAGTATTAGTGTGTACATGTGAAGTCTCAAAAAGTCGTATCCAAGTTGTAGTTGATGTGGCAGGGCTCGGTACAGTCCACCACTAAATTGAGCCACACACCGCAGTATTGCATCGTGACACACCATGATTTAGGATCATTTTTGCAAAGATTTTAGGGTCTCTTTACAAAATAAAGTTTTTTTTTATAAAAAAGAGCTACATATAAAAAAAGCACACCACATAATTATAGGGAAAGGGAATTTTTTAGCCTAAAATAAAACTGAAATTTCTAGGATGTAAACGTTGCCAATCATCATCAATAAATTTCCTACATTTCCCTAAAAGAACTAGTCCTCAAGGCGAGACATGACAAAATTTTGACATTAAGCCCTTGATTTTCATAAAATTGGTCAGCATAGGCCAAACCAATATTGGTCGTGCCCGTAGAAGAAGTTACTGGCGTTTCTTGGTGAGGAAAATTGTGGTATATAACATAACGCAATTTTTGAGTCGTGTTTAAAGAATTCTGGCTTAGCTCGACAACATCCAAACTTTGTCTACTGTAATCAAAAAAACTTTGGTCAACGAGAGAAGTGTTGTAAATAGCGGGATTCAGCCCCTGCTATAGCGGGATTTAGCGTTTTAGAGGGTCCGACGCTTGACGCTAGGCATTTAGCGGGATTCAGCCCCTGCTGTTGTCAAATCTGCGTGGGCTTCCATTTCCCTTTGGCCCATATCACGCGCAGGCAGGCAGGCCCAAAGCAACACTGCCCCGATCCATTCTCTGATTCCTCTCAGTGCCGGCGGCGGCGGTGGCTGGTGTTGCTCCTGCCAGGATGCGACCGGCGGCAGCTTGTGCGTGGCTGCGAGGGGCGGCGGCTGTTGTTGCTGGTAGCGAATTTTACGTTGGCTGCGAGGGGCGGCGCCCGCTATTTGACTTGACACCTACGAGTATATACATATTGCAACCAAACACCTTCCAAATTCCAAACGCTCGTCGCTCCCCCACACCAACCGCGCGCCGCCGCTTCGCAACAAGAGACACGACACGATGCGGCGGTCCCTCTCCCTCCTCGCGCGGCAGCAGGTGGCGCAGCAGCGGCGGCTGCTGAGCAACGTGCCGGAGTCCACCGTCTACGGGGGCCCACGCCCGCAGGAGTCGGCGGCGGCGCGGCGCGTGACGGTGACCACCCTCCGCGGCAAGCACCGCCGAGGGGAGCCCATCACCGTCGTCACCGCCTACGACTACCCCTCCGCGGTCCACGTCGACTCCGCGGGCATCGACGTCTGCCTCGTCGGGGACTCCGCCGCCATGGTCGTCCACGGCCACGACACCACGCTCCCCATCACGCTCGACCTCATGCTCGAGCACTGCCGCGCCGTGGCCAGGGGCGCGCCAAGGCCGCTCCTCGTCGGGGATCTCCCGTTCGGCTGCTACGAGTCCTCCGCAGCGCAGGTACGCGCCTCTCCCCTCCATTCTGGACCAGATATTCCGATGCGACGAGGGTAGAATGGTGCGGTGGTGCCACGACCCACAATGCAGCACTTGCCTATCCCGTTCGTCTCACTGTCGAAGGTTGTACCGTGATTTCCATTGTGTCACTGCAGAACTGTGATGCTTGTTAGATTTGGATAGGAAACATCTTGTTTTACAGTATATAATTCACTAATTTTAGCTCTCTCCCCATTTGCTTGTTTCTTTTATTCAATATTAGATGTTCATCAACAACATTTTTTTGCTTAACCAAATAATAATGCTGTAAAAGTACCACTCCAAATTCCAAAAAGAAAACACAAGATCACCATGTTCAGTGCACGCACAAATGCACATGTTTGAGGAATACTGATGGTATTTTCATGTTCATTACTTCTTTTAGGCTGTTGATTCAGCTGTGAGGGTACTGAAGGAAGGTGGAATGGATGCAATCAAGCTGGAAGGGGGTGCACCGTCCAGGATCACTGCAGCCAAGGCTATCGTGGAGGCTGGAATTGCTGTCATGGGGCATGTTGGCCTCACACCGCAAGCTATTAGTGTGCTCGGTGGATTTAGGCCTCAAGGGAAGACGGTTGACAGTGCTGTAAAGGTGTGCTGCTGCTCATTTTTGTGGCTTGGCTATATTTGTTGCTACACCTTTGTTGCTATATTTGTGACTGAATGATATGGTCTCAATCCATGCTATTCTGCTTGTGTAGGTTGTGGAGACAGCACTTGCCTTGCAGGAGGCTGGATGCTTCTCGGTTGTGTTGGAGTGTGTGCCTGCTCCAGTGGCAGCCGCTGCAACATCAGCATTGAAAATCCCGACCATTGGCATTGGGGCTGGACCATTCTGTAGTGGACAGGTTCGTTTGTTCTTTTGCTCTGTAAAATGAGTACTAGAGAACTAGAGATAGCTTTGCTCACTGATACAAGATGTTGATTCTGTTCATATTCATAGTTTACATGCCAGAGTACACATTAATTATTCCCTCAAAAAGCAGATACATGCCTTTGTGGTCCTCTCGTATCATAAAGTTAGCATGTTATCTAATATATGCTACAAATGAACTCGTCGATCAAAGTCACTTGACCACTTTGATATCAGTCGTTTACGACATCTGAAGATGCATAACATGTTTGTTCTTGAATCCTGATACGCCCTTATTCTAATGCAGGTCTTGGTATACCATGACTTGTTAGGGATGCTACGACACCCACACCATGCCAAGGCAAGTGTTTATTTACTCCTATGCAAGAGAGAGAGAGAGAGGTTGAAGTGAGGTTGCTAAGCAAATTTTTTTTGTCACCTGTTCGAGTTTATTAACCACAGTGTACTTCTGCTCTCCCGCAGGTCACACCAAAGTTTTGTAAACAATTTGGTAACGTGGGCGATGTCATCAACAAGGCGTTATCAGAGTATAAGCAAGAAGTGGAAACTCATTCTTTCCCTGGTCCAAGCCACACACCGTATAAGATAACTCCCACAGATGTTGATGGCTTTGCAAATGCACTGCAGAAGATGGGTTTGAGTGACGCCGCAGATGCTGCGGCTGCTGCTGCTGAAAACAGGGAGAATGGTGGAGAACCAAAAGGAAAATAGTTGATCTAATGCCTGTTGCTTTCAACGGCTACACCAGATTTTAGACTAGAGAATAAAGGCTAGAGAATATATTGCCTAGCATAACGGTGTCCTGCACTAGTGCAATCTTGTAAGACTGCAGGTGTAGACTGAAACTGAGAACCCTTTCGATGTCGTTAACTGGACAAAAGGGATCCTTAATAAACATGAGCTAGATCAAGATGTTCCGAGTAGAAGAGCTACGTTACTATCACTTTTGAGTTTTGACACATGATGGTGTATCATCTTTTGCTACTCAAGATACTAGCTTTGAATGTTTGTCATATATCAAACGAGCAAAATAATAAAATGCAGAATGTTTATCATGTGTCAAATGAACAAAATAATAAAGTGCAGCCTTTGATAACATTCACAGTATTTGAGGTCTAGCTTACACCAGGACGCCTTGATCCTAAACCAGCTATAAAGTTAATATATAATATATAATAATGTAAATGTAAAGTACAAATATGTATGTGCCCGAGAAAATTAAACTATCCATTCACAATGGAGTACCTTCTCGTCAAAAAAAAAGGAGTACCTTCTGAACATATGTTGCTTCAAATCTACAACGCCTGCTGCATGATGCACATACTACAAGCAACTTTTCTATTTACAAACATCCTTTTGACAAGTCATTTCTGAAATTTTAAATTGGCTTGTACCATTCAGTGCAGGTCATACTGAATTGTTGACGTTGGATAGCCTCCTAAAGTCAGAACTGTCGACAAGCGAATGTTCATATGATCTGAAGACCTCCAATTTGCATCATTATATCATTAGAGCCCTCTAAGATCAGTATGATGGACTGTAGACTTCGTTAGGAGCTCAGTATGTACAGAACACCCCTGTTGTTGCCTGTTGGTCAATGAGCCTCATGCAGAGCTAATCTTTGTTATCCTTGAGTAGTCACCAACGTTGGCAACAAAAAGTGGGTCTTTGTCATCACTGAACATATTTTCTTCACTCGTTTGCTCCAATTCTTTTGTCAAGTCTTCCATTGTCTTCTTTAAGTTGGCTTTGCTCATCTGCGCACCATCACCCATTGAGATGCCAACCATGGTGATTTTGGGAAGAAGAGGATTTGATTGTAGATTACTCTTCACGTCGGCATCATATCTGGTACCAAACAGAGATGACTTCAAAATATGCTAATAAAAAGTCCTTGTATATAACCAGATAAGTGGAGCAGCTAACTGAATGGATTATGATGTTAAAACTTTTTTTAGGCTCTATATTATTCAAAAAATTTGGCCAACTACCAAGTTTGATAGGAAACTTATCAAGATAATAAGATATTCAACTGAATGCATAGGACACATAGTGCATGCATTTGTGCATGACACCAAGCAGTACTGATTAAACAAACCTGCTAAACTTATTGTCACTTTCTTGTGCTTTGAACTTTCTGTCATGCCCTGGCCATATATTTGGAAGCAGGTTGCTAAATGGAAAGTGATTATGATCTTCATTATTGTGATTTCTGTAGCTGCTATTGTCAACACTTGACCCGGAAGATTGTGTTTGTTGATTATTCTGGCAACAATTTTCGTCATTTGAAGTAGTTAAACTGCTGGTAGTAGCAATATTAGCAATCGAAACAGCAGTCCTGAAAAGTGTGAGCAGAATATAAACATACATGATTCACAATGGTGAGCAAATGAAAGGGGGGAATAAATAAATATGAACCAAAACTTAGTGCAATTATTGATAGATGGTTCAAAATGGAGAGCAAATGAAAGGTTAAAATAAACAAATACCAATCAAACAGCTAACTAGGATATTATTGATTAACGATACCAACAATACCTATGTCCGTAACCCACTCGCCCATGAGAAATTCATTACAAACTACAATTGCTAAAAACACGACCAAAAAATAATATTATCAGGAAAATGTTTCCTTTATGACAAAAGTTATTTCATGTATATGAAAAAATAATCCTAGCAGTAACTGGGCATGCACAACTAAAAAAAAGAAGTATTTCATAAGGCTCTTAAGTCAACTCAGTAAGTTAATCTTCCAACACATCCAACAAACAATTATATGAAAAACTGAAACAAGAGATAAGCAATTGCGTCTGCACCTTTCTTCAAATGAATCAACAACATAAGGGAACTTTGGTTGTATACCAGAAGCTTTTCTCAACCACTTATTTCCTAGAAGAACTTTATCAACGACATCAAGAAACTGAATTTCTGCAGCTTTCGTTACAACATTTAATGGTATACCAGCTGGGCCAATCTCATTCATCAATTCTTGTACCTAAATCAAAAGTACCTCATACTATGAGTCAGAAATTGGATTAAGATATATTTCTCTAAAAAACAAATTCAAGATATCTTATGTGCAAAAAATGGTCATAATACCTCTGGAGGCTCAAGCAAGCTTTCAGCACTTTCTTCAATTATTTCTGATGTTAAACTATCATCGACAATATCCCTTCTACGTTGCGTATGACGATTTTGCATTATCGAATGGAAATGTTGATCCATTGAAGCTTCCAGAATATTGTCCAACAAATTTTTATCAAAAAAGTATGGTGTGTACCTGACATTATGAGCATAAAGGATCATATCAAGCCTGCGCTGACATTTAAGGCATCAAAATATATGTTCCGGTTTTCCTCGTGCCAAACTGAATTATCTATAATACAGAATAGTCCATGAGGACATATCAGTGGACCATATGAGGACATGTCATCATCGTCTTCTTGACATTTCTCAGTTACAAAGTTGCACAAAAACAAAAATCAGTACAATTGAATAAAAATAAAGAAGAAATGAAAAACATAAATTTGGCAAGGTGAAAACCAGAAAAGTAAAAATTTTAAAACAGAAACAGAAAATAGATTTAAGGAGGAGATTTGTCAATGTCCAAATGATGTCTGCTCATGCTGAGGGCAAATCATAGGAAATACATTATACATGCATGCATAAAAGACAACAGAAGATAACCACACATCTTTCACATCTTTGATATGGCAGTAAAAAAACATTATTTATATTTACAGATATAATCAAAGAGGCATCAGGAAGATCCATACCATCTAATTCCATCATTTGTTGCCACTGCAATATTCAAGTTTTGCGCACTAAAAACAGGAACGCCACCAAGTTTTTTCCTTCTGCTCCTTTGTGGAAGTGACTTCAATAGCTTATTGGCAGCCTGGACCTGAGAGGGAAACAATATAATCTCAATCTCTAACGGCATGCTTTACAGGTAGGCTGAGAAATTTTAGCACAGACCTGCTTTTCATTTGGAACAAACTGGAACAAGTGAGGCTTTTCCTGCACAAAAATTATTTGCAATGTCAGAAAGAGAACACACAGAGTAAAAACCATACATAACAAATATTGCAAACTAAAAAAGCTGGTGTCACTCCCTCCATCTCAGAATGATAATCAAATTCATGTAAAAGTCAAACTTTACAAATTGGACCAACAATTATTCAAATTATACACTCCCTCCATTCCAAATTATAAGACATTTTGGCTTTTCTAGATACATTGCTTTAACTATGTATCTAGACATAGTGTATATCTAAATGCATAACAAAGCTATATCTAGAAAAGCCAAAATATCTTATTATTTGGAATGGATGGAGTACAAGTTTAGGACATAAAACTTGCATCAATGGATTTGTATTCAAAACGCCTCTAAGCTGATGTTGATTCTTTAGCTAATGACAACATAAAGTAAGAGGAATCAACGATCAAAATCTAATTTGTTTGACTTTTCCCTGATCAATCAAAATAGGATTATCATTGCAGGACAGATGTAGTATTTCTTAAAAAATAAAAAAGAAAAAAAGATAATAATACAGTGTCAATCAAGTATTAAATGTAGATGCATGAGTCATGACAGGCTGAATGCACCAAGAAGTAAATGTTAGCAATAGATAAAAATATAGACATCATGCTGAGTTGGCTGAAAGCTATGAGATAATAGAAATTTAATGAACAATCTCAGAGAACTGAAAATCACATGGCCTTCAATAATGCTATGCAAAAGAGTATTATAGTGCTATGTGATTATTTGCAATTATCAGTTATCACTATCATATGTTGGTGGTTTAGAGAATTTAGTTTACATTTGATGTAGTCAACCTTAGTCTAGAATCTAAAGGTAACCAAGGATGCAATTTTAAGAATATGTCCTCATTTTTAAAGGGTAGAAAAGCCTAACACACACATCATGTAAGAATAAAGTATATGGCCTCTATATCTGTGACTCCTGTTGTTTTATATCTAGCTTATAGTCTTATTTGCTCCGGATTCGGAGACTTTGTTGTTCACTTGTTCTTAATGTGACTAAAACAACTCTGACACTGACGAGTTACTCAGATCCCATACAGGAGTACGTAGAACTGTGTTACCATACTATAAAGAAATACTAGACACTAAAGCTCAGCAGTGACACAACACAAAATATAAAGCTAAAACAAAGTCAAGAGCAAATAAAAAATATCAGAACCCCCTTATCATAAAAAAATGAAAACAAAATTATTTTCCTTGAAAAAAGACCACAACTAACCTTGAAATGTTCATATGCTACATCAAGGCGACAAGCCCCCACCATGCCACTTGGCACATTTAGTCGCTTTACATAGGATACTGGAAATGATAAACAAAGTCCAAGTTAGCTGAAAATCCTTTCAGACTCACTAAATAAGGTGGATATAACTAAATTTGCAGAACATTGTTATGAAAAGGTAGTGCTGAGAAATCAAATGCGTTTAGACGACATTATCAGTAAATCCTGCTTACTCCTTTCTTGGTAGAAGACATTGCAACCTACCACAACCAAGAGAAAGTGTAAATTACATCCAGAGAACTAGGAACCAAAGTGGATGTTTTTTAACCTGCCAATATGTCGGTAAGCAACAGTGGACCTTTTTGTCGTGCCAGAGCTGGTCACTTTCCACTTCAGAATTAATTATACATGTTTAGAGGTCCCCAAAGATACGGATGTTTCGCACTCAGGTTTGGGTTTAGGACAGAGGACACCTACTAACCTAGAAATCCAGAGTTGAGAATTGGCTTCAGTCAACTTTTATTACCCCTAACTGAAAGCAGTTCCCAAGGTTGGACTTAAGGGAAAAGTGCAACTGTTAGTCATGCCCACATAAAAGCTAGATCACTTGAATATTCAATTTTTTTGCAAAAGAAAAAAATTTTTGACAGCATTGAATCCCAATGTTAATCTAAATCCACTACATAGACAACAGAGTTCAGTTTAATCGAGAAAGTAAGAGAACTAAAATAATATAGGCTGGGCATACCATTTATATGCTCTGGTTTGAACACTTAAAATAATAACTGCTAAGGTCACAAGCATCAAGCAGAGAAGAAAACGAAACGTTTAGAGACAGCATTACCTGCATCATTCAGATCCATAAAAAACCTAAATACTGGACTACTTTCGCTCTTCTTCAATGGTGATAACATCCTTTTGAACCACATAGGAGTCCTGAAACAAGAATAAATTTCAAAATGCCAATTAGCAGGATCGGGCGAGAGGCTAAAATATTAGCTCAGCTATGATATATAATTATGTGTTACAGTCAACCGCGAGAATGTTTTTCCTGACCAAGTAACAAATTGCAAGTTGATCCATGAAAACAATGCGATGAAAATTTTTCAGTGCTACATTTATTCAATCTAGTTTATCTAGACAAATTCCTTCAAATCGATTACAAATAATAGACACAAATTGCTTAATGCAGTGACCATATACTTCCCCATGAATGCACGAACAATCTGCAGAAGAAAACGACCGTTACATAGCACCAAATCTATTGAGACATGTTGTAGAGGCGTAGAACGGTGACATTCCCAGTTTCCCACATTGCTCGGTGGATTAACATACTACATCCAGATCACAAAATTACCATGATGCGTGTATTTAGCTCACATGACAAGAGTCGAATTGGTTTGAGATTAGCGTGCACACAGTACAGAGCTAGAGGCCAACACATTCGCGCGCGTCATTGAAAGCATAACATCAGGTGGAGCCTAAGTACTACGGGCATGCAGCAGTCCTATCCATAGGGCGGAGGCAGAGGCGCAGAGCGGAAATCAACACGGCAGAGCGCAGGGCACCGATTGGGGCGCGTCTATTACCTGTTGGTGAGGAAGCGTGGGAGCTCGAAGCGTGTGGTAACGGCCATGAGCCCGTTCCCGGATGGGTCGAGCATGGTGAACACCTGGCCGACGAACGCGGGCCCCGCGCCACCGCCAGCCTTATTACCCCGGCCGGCCGCGGCCGCTCCGGCCATCCGCGCGCCCGGCAGCGGCTGCGGCCCGCGGCGGGACTCGGAGGAGGCCGAGGCCGAACCCGAGGAGACGGGGAGGAGGAGCGGGACGGCGAGGTGGGGAGCGGCCGGCGAGGGCGAGGGCGAGGCGGAGGCGGGTGGGGATGGGGATGAGGAGGAGAAGAAGGGGAAGGCGGAGGCGAGGGAGTGGAAGGGGTTGGACGACGAAGAGGAGCGCGGCATGGTGGTCGGTGGACCACTGGACCGAACGGTGGGGACTGGGTGGCCACTGGCCAGGGTGGGGCGTGCCTTTTTGTTAGGTTGGGTGGGGATCTGGGCTTTGGAAGGGCCCGGGTGCGTTAGGGTGCACGAGCACGACGGGCGGACGGGCCACGCAGGCAGTGCTCCACAGCGCACGCTTATCCGATTCCATCCATCCCACTACCATTGTCCGATGCGTGTACAGGGCTTTGCTTGTGTATGAAACACCTGAATATCCGATCGACTATCCAACGCCAACGGACAAATGCTTTCAGGTGAAACTATTCAAGTAGGGCCTTGTTTAGTTCCGAAAACTGAAAAGTTTTCAGAACTGTAGCACTTTTGTTTTTATTTGATAAACATTATTCAATCATAAAGTAACTAGACTTAAAAGATTCATCTCGTGATTTACAGATAAACTGTGCAATTAGTTTTTATTTTTATTTATATTTAATTTAATACTTCTGTGGCGTAAGATTCGATGTGACGGAAAATCTTGAAAAGATTTTGGTTTTTGGATTGAACTGAACAAGGCCTAGAGCAACTGCGAAACTTTTGCATATCAAAATTGTCTTTTTTTTTCTTTTCTGGAAAGCTCATAGCAATATTCTTTCATCACGAAAATCATAGAAGAACTAGGATCGATCAGATCAGAAGCAGAACCATAGAATGCTATTCCCCTACACACAGGAGTTGCCTTATAAGAGAACAGAAAAATAAAGGGGCTCCAGGTGCCGTGTAGGCTTGCAGCTGTTGTTGTCTGACGATGATCACTAAGCCTCCGACACTACCATCAGAGACCATTCTAATATATTTTCTGTACAAAATACGAGGGATGCACGAACAAAACATCCCTTGCACACAATATTGAGAAGTTATGCCGTCCTTTGAAACATCTGAACCGAGGCCGTTTCCTATCTGTTCGGAAGAAGGTAGGTTTTCCTCCCTCCACGGGTCAGATTGCTGGCTTGTTTCATACAGTCATTCTTCCTTTTCAACATGCAGGCATCCAAACTGCTAGCTCACGTGTTTGTATCACTTACCGAGAAGAAGCACCCAGCAGTTTGTTTCATCAGCACCTTAAACCCCAGGAGAAGCATATAGCTCAAACACAAAACATGACTTCCCTGGTGCAGGATAGGCTGATACTGATGTTCGCCTTCTATGACAGAGCGGGGTCAGATACCGTTGTTCGTTTGTCAGTTTTCATCCTGACAATCCTAGGCCCAGTGTTCCTTGTGTTGGTCTTTGCAGAAGCTTTTCTTGGAACAGAACGTTGTACGATCCGTATTGGTATTCCCCCAATGTCGAAATCCTCCTTGAGAGACTTCGTCAAGAACCTAATATCTGTATCAGAAAGCTGAGTCTTCCCACTCATAAAGGCAACAAATGTTGGTGGCCGTGCTTTCACTTGAGTGAAGTACTTGACTTTTGGCTGAGTAGCTGAATCTTTCCAGGAATGTCTGCTCATAACCTAGAGCATAATCACAAGGTATTAGAGGTAATGATCGATATAAATGCCAGAATGGCATGACTGGCCAGCCAGAGTGTCAGTAACTTTGAACATCATGCAGTCAAAATAAACAGAGTGGTAGGCATGGTAATGTACAAAATAAGAAGTGATCTTAAAAAGGATACTGGAAAATGCCAAGGCACTGAATTTTTTTGAAGGATCTCCTAAACCATTCCACTTTCACTGATTCTTGTGATATAGGTAACTCATCTGGGTCCCAACAATCTAAATTGAATTTTTAAGGTATGAGATCAAAGTTATTATTATCTATACATCTTAAATGAGTGTTCCTACAGATCATGCACACAAGCAAACAGCCAAATAAAATTTATGTAAGCGGGATGTTTACCTTACGCAACCAACGGTTGAGCCGTGATGTTGACAATCTTAAGCACCACTTCTCATAGGTATCTATAACCTGGCGCATCACAGCAACCCGCCCCCGCCCCTCCAGTGCTGACACAAAAACAACCGGTATTCCTGTCACCTGCCAAAAGGAAGGAGGGAAATCAACATTTTGCAATCTGGCACTCCATAAGAATATGAAACAAACCAACATATTCCAGAATGTAGCAGTTCATTCTTTTCAGCTAAAGATAAATAATTGGGTGGGTCTTAGTTAGGAGGCAGCATGCATGCAACATGTCTGAAAAAGATAAAAAAGAAAACGCCAGTGACCAATAAATTTAGACAGCATCTCCAGTTACTAACAAACACTAAACCAAAAGAACACAAGCGGCCTTGTCAATCAAGGAACATGACAAATCTATTCAGTAGACATAGCAGAGCACCTGAATCTGTGCTGATTAGCAAAATAAAACTGAATCAACAGTAAACTGCGTGCACGATAACCCAAAGTGTAAAGTTAATCAAAGAATGCCACCTCATCAACTATTAAAAAAATGTTAACTACAGACAAATAATTTACAACTTGGAGACACACGATCAGAAGTTGCTTGTATTCACGCAGAGAATAACTGAACATTCATATTACCATTTAACAGTTCCGTTTTAGAAAGAGTGCAGTTCGCTTTTGGAGAGTTATTAGTAGCACTTAACTGTGATTGGTAATAATGTCTTCAAGGTCGAAAACTAGTATATTATGAACTAACAAAATATAACAATTACCTGAGGAATGACTGTCTGGATTTCACTAGGAACAGCGTCCATAACCTTGTTAAACAGCGTTTGGTTACCTCTAAGGAGATCCATTTTATTGACAATCACAACGAGCCCACGGCCCTCTTCTATTGCTTGCCGTGCTATCACAACTTCTGGATGATTCATGCTACTTTTGGACTTAGCAATCTGCATATCCATAGAGTTTTATCATGGGACTGTACGTCATAATTCAAAAGAAATCTAAAATGCATGAGGACATTGGTAATATCAGCTCAGCACACTGAAAGCAAACATGGGGTTGGTCATAATGCTCAATGATTTAACATGGCCCTGACACCAGAACATTAAGGTAACACATGCTTAAACCAGTATCCAGCAAGCCTAGTGCTATGTAAATATGTAATCACAGAACTATTAACACACCCTGCAAGTCACTGGCTCTGGATATCAAAATCACAGTAAGTACCTTTTCAGCATCCAGCACAAGAGCAACAATGTGAGCCCTCATTAGATTCTTTCTAGACTGCACAACACTCAAAGATGCTGGCCCTTTCTCCTTCCCTGATCTTTCCATCCAACCTGCAGTGTCTACCTGCATTATGAAAATGAATAAGATGATTAGACCACGAGCAACACAGAAACAGATTGCATGAATGCCATGCCATGAACTCCAACACTGCAACAAGCATCATAAGTTTTGGGTAAGTTTAGCGTGCTCAAGTAACAAATTGAATGAAAATTTGATATGATTCCGTTTGGCTAAGCTACCGCTTCATAGATATAAGATCCTCATATTTGGTGCCTTGGTGGTAACGGTTGTAGAGCCTATGTAATTATTCTTCTAGTCAACTTTCTGTGTTGCTAATTATCTCAGCAGTAGACAAGTCTTTTTCACTCAACAGTTTATACAAATAAGAGGCAGGGATGAGCCAAAACAAATTTCTAGCATTCCAAAGCCCAGAACTTAGACAGTAAATATAAGAGGTGAAAATGCACAATATACACAATAGAAAACAAGCACAGTCGAAACTTAATTATTACTAAACCCAGTCACAAATACTTAACACTTCGAAAAATATCCATTCCCTATTGAAACTTTGACCACCAATAGCTTCCAAGATATCGAGTTTGGAAACAGAAGTATTATATGAGTATATTTGTCTTCTGAAAGAACTTAATCTCGTATATCTATTAGACACTGTAGCCACACTCTAATAGAAGAAAAAAATAGTCAAAGTAGTACTTGGAGACCATAAAAAATCAACAGTGTCAAGTATTCTTTATCTGAGGCAGTACAAAAATTGTCATAAATGACTAATGCGGACAAAGTAAAAAAAAAAAAAGGCATTTCCAAGGTGCAAGTGTTACAACACATAATGTTCACAATATAAGCACAAAAATGTAGCCATATAGTATATGGTGTTGCAAAAGGAGTGTTAAACTAACAGAGAACAACTAACTTACTAAATACACGGTTCGATTATCAAATTGAAACTGTGCCCGAATCGAGTCCCTTGTTAGGCCTGCCTCTGGACCAACAAGAACTCTCTGTTCTTGCAACAAGGTATTTAAAAGGGTGGACTTCCCAACATTAGGACGTCCCACAATTGCCAACTGCAAAGGTAACTTGCTCTCGTCACCTTCATGGGCCTCAGTTTCAACCTCCGAGATAGGATCATCTTGGTTGAGATCATCTATTACATGTCAATGTTGAATAGTCAGTTCATAGGTTCAAAGCCTGGTTCCTCTCAATATCAGTATAGCACCAATGGTGTAGATTCATAAATCTCTTATTGCTAGAGAAACGTATAGCATTATCTAAGGGCAAATAATACTGCTGAAAATCCTAAATACGCCTCACTGAAATGGGTTCCTTAAACCATAAGCATATCAATCTCCGAATGTTGTAATTGTTTTCACTCAATGCATCTACTTCAGTGGAACTAAAATGGAAACCAACATAGCTGATAAAGCTATCATGTTTGTTTAGGTCACCTTGATACCTAATCAATATTTAATATCAGCTTATACTAATGCCTCACAGGATTACACTGATAAAATAGTGTATTAGTTTCTTCAAAAAGTATAACAATAGACAGAAACAAGCGACATGTGTACCAAACCATTGCATATATTTCTACAGGCTTACTGTTTGGAAGCTGGAACATGTATTCCTCAAACAATGGCCTGAGTATCTCGTAGAGTTCTGCCATCCCCAGGCCTGTCTCTGCGGATATTGCAACAGGATCACCAAACCCCAACTTGTGTGCTTCTCCAGCAGCAGCGGTCAGAAGTCCATGCTCATCAAGTGACTCAGACTTGTTCATCGCAACAAGCGTATGTATCCCAGATGCATGCTTACGCAACCATTGCCCAACTTCAAGATCCAGTGGCTGCAGACCATCCCTTCAAAGAGAGTTGCAATTTACTAGGCAACAAGTAACCACATTTTTCAACTGGTTCCATGATGAGAACAGGAATTATCCCACTCACCTCACATCAATCAAGAAAATGGCAAATTGAGACCTAGCCAATACATTCCCTGTCATGTCTGCTGTCCGAGCGAGAATGCTCCCAGATGTTGCTGCAGTCTCAAGTCCAGCTGAGTCAAGCACACGAAAACGGAGATCTCCAAGCTTGGCAACTCCTTCACGGATGTCACGAGTGACATGGTCCCCAGGAGTATTGTACACCAACGCCTCCCTCCTACGTATAAATCTAATGCAAACGCCAAAACAATTCAGATGAGAAATTAAATAGAGCAGTGCTGTAACATATAACATAATACGACAGAAATTCCACTTGACAAAATTTCAAGAAGGAATAATTTCATAGTAGCAACATCGATGGAATCATGTGTGTAAGACCGAGGAGCTAGCAGCTATAGCTAAGCATCTATGCATACGATGCTGGTGAGTCGAGATATATATGTCTGCCAGCACAGCTGAACAAATGCGCGCCATACAAAATGGTTTCTTGTGCTAGGGGTGCGGTGAGAGACCCAAGGTGTTCGTGGAAATGCCGCCCCCTTAGAGCTGCACAGAAACTACATGCGAGAGCCAACGACGGATGACTTCCCGAGACGTCTCTCACCTGTTGAAGAGGGCTGACTTGCCGACGTTGGGGCGGCCGACGAGGATGACGGTGGGGAGAAGCGCGGCGTCCACCTTGGTGAAGTCGAAGCGCGACTGCTTCATGGGATTCTTCCTGGCCTTGGCCTTGCCCTTGGGCCTCGCGGAGGGCACGGACTCCTCGGTGGCAGTGGAGTAGCCGAAGCCGGCGGAGAAACCAAGCCGCGGGAGGGGAGGAAGCGCTCGACCTGTGTTGAAGAGGGGGGCGGACGGGGTGAGATCGTGAGGGGGTTTTAGGGAGTAGCCTAGGGAGAGGAGACTGGCCTTACCGAGAAGAGGCGGTGGCGGGATGCTCCGAACGGAGGGATTGGGACGGTGGTGCAGTAGCACCGCGGCTGCCGGACGGCCCCGGCGAAGGGCGGCGCGAAGAACGGCAACGGCGGCCGCCATAATTTCTCTCTTTCTTTGCGGGAGACTTGGAGAAAAAAGGCAGGAGGAGATGGGCCAAAGGCCCAAACCAAATGTATGCAGATGCAGGGGCGCACGATGGCCCACATGTCAGCGACGTCCAATGCTCCAAGGCCCAACAAACGTCCGTTCTGTCCACGTTTATTCGGCCTTTGCAAATGCAAAATGAAAGGAGCGTTCGGCTTATTTCTTCTCGTATGGAGCGGGAGCTGTTTTAGAAAAACCTTGGCCAAAACGATTCCTGACAGTTTTCTTATAGTTTGGAAATTTGAAAGTTTGGAACCGTTTCGTTTGACAGGATTTTAGTCAAAGTCGGAGGTCGTCTAGAAGCCGACCAAACAAGCGCAAAGTTGATGTCAAAATTCAAATAAAACTTTTTTTTTTATGGAGAGAGTATACTACGACATCAAGTTTTTTTTTTGACAGAGAGAGTACACTTCAAGAAGAATGTAACTCTCGTTTAATAAAAGAGTCCAGCAATAGCATGTTCGTTTAAATATATTCTAGCACAGTATCACGTTTTACTACTTATAAGTTTGACCAACTATAGATAATTAAAGTATCAATATTTATTTATGATATACTAAATAAATTAAATCTCATTTCCTAACTACTCATAAGTCTTAAGTTTTACTAGCTTTATAAAAATAATAATATTAATTTTTAATTATACCTATTACACAAATTTATTACATATTTTCATCTAATAATACTTATTACACATGATAAATATAAATCTATTTCTATATATATTTCGTCAAACTTGATACTTTGTTGACTCTCAAGAATGAGAGTTACATTCTTTTCGGCCTAGAAGTATTATGAAGTATCCTCGAAAGCTTCAATTCTTAAAATCCGTATCAACTAAAGTTTTTTAGCTTTAACCAACTTTATAGAAAATAGCATACATAAAATAACTATCTTATGAAAATATATTCTATGATAATTTAATGGTACTAATTTGCTATTATAAATCTAAGCATTTTTTTAGAAATTTGATCAAAGTTTAAAAAGTTTAACTTAAGGATCAACTCTACAAATTGAAGCTTGACCAAGAGAGTATGAAATATTTTTTTCATAAAAAATATATTTAAAATGTAAAAATTCATATTTTCTCTACAAACAGTCAGACTAAAGATTCTTTTACTACGAGGAAACAAGGCTTAAGTTTGTTGCAACGTATGTAGTCCGATAAAGATCATATGAGTTTCAGTTGGTACAAGCCAAAGTCCAGTATCCAAAGGTTAATTATCCGAAGGGGTTCAGGCATGCATCCCGCGAAAGCTTATTTTGAACAGCATGAGTTGGCAATCAGTCATACCATGATATTCTTCAACAAAACATCACGATAATTTTACACTTCATTGCAGCTCCTGTCGTACATTGTACACAGAAGCACACCATAACATCTAAACTAGACAGGTGTACAGAGCTTCAGACTACATTACACAGTTAGCAGCCTGGGATCAACATTACACCATAATTTACTTCAACTACAATACCGAACTTCTGTGTCAGAACTACAGCCTTCGTCACAGCCTAGGTATCCATAATCATAACACATAAATACAGATAAATACGGGGATACATAGATTAGATCACAGGTTAATCTATGTTAAAGTCTCCTGAAAAGGCTTCCCCGCTTAGTCAGAATCGTTTTCATGCTCAAGGAACCGATACTCTCTTGGCCCACCAAGCCGAAGGGCTACAGTTCCAGAGTTCTCTTCGCGCCACTCAATATGTTCCTTCTCTGCAAGCTCTATAACCTGTCACCATTTAATCACAAAAGTTCAACTACCAATTGCAACAAGAACATTGTTTAGACCTTCACAGTAAAAACCAACTATACTGAAACATGTTATCACAGCATACAAATTGCAAAAAGCAAATAGTAGTGCATTCTTGTGCTAGCCACATTTTGCAAGAATAAGTATAAATACGAAGTCTGCCAACCTGTAGCATGGCACTACTGTGGCAAAAGAATTGATGGCACAATTGTGGCAAGTGTAGACAAGAAAATAGGCTTAACATGCAGGGAGCAAGGAGCCTAAGAAAGTGACATGTGTGCCAAGAAACCGAACTGTTCAAGAATGCCTGACTTGAGAGCGCAAGCTTTGGCTATGAGTTATAACATGATTTACAACAAAGGACTTCAGGAATGGCATTAAAATTCTAACCTTCTGCAATGTTTCAGAATTACCATGGAAACAGCACATGAGAATAACTAGAGTTACTACTCAAAGGTACTTTCTTACCGAGCGCTTTATTTTTCCCTTCCCAGTACCTTCTGAACCACAACCAGTAATTACCCTCAGTAAGACAGCTGTTTAAAGAACAAAGGCATAAAAAACAGAAAAAAGGCATAATAAGGCATTAGAAAAACACAGATAGCTGAGTGGCATGAATTAAAGCAGTAGCAGAGAATACAGTATCAAATCTCGTGTGGTACTCACATGGCATGCAAATACAAACCATCATGTTAAGTTTGAGAAGGTTCATAGCTTGTTGGACATGTTGGCCATGCAGGTCGATGGTTATTGTATTCGTAATATGCTTATTTCTGCAAACAGGATATTAGATCTCAGATGTCAGAACCAAGTTACCAAAAGTATTTGAACGAGTGACTATTACCTGGCTTCAAATATATTCCTGCTGGCCTTCTCGTCTTCTAAGCGACCCAGTTCACGATAATGTTTCCCCTAAAACAAAGAGAATAAATTATTGGAGTTATTTGGAGGGGTGAATGATACTCAACCACCTAAGTGCAGAAAACTATTCATTTTATTCTGTTTGATGATGGGGTTATAATGCTGGCAGAACAGGAGTATTCCAGCAAAAAACTATAACTTGGAAGTTGACACCGAAGTAGCAATTGTCTGTACTTCCCAAGTGCTGGTTAAGCTATAGGCATTATTAGGCTGCAAATTTGGGAGAAAATGTCCACTATACTAGGTTTTGTCTTGTAGGAATACAACATCATTAGATCATTTAGGAATTATTACCATCCTGAATACACCAGGTATGTACTGGATGATAGGGTTACAGCTAACAGGAGCATTCAGAGTATGGACCCTTGTTATGGGTAAAAACAATATGATGTGCTTGCTTTTTCTGCTGTAAGAATACAGCATTAGCACATCAGCTAGAACATCCTCGTCTACCATTTAACAAGGAAGATCAAAAGCTTCCTTTTCCTTTTTTTTAACAGTGCCACAGATAACTTAGCCTTTGCATATCACAGTTCAAATTCTCACCTCCTCAGCAAGGTAAGAAGCATATGACTTGTCACCCTTTGAATATGCCAGGGCAGCCTGTCAGGGAGAAATGACGAAACAATAAGAAATAACAAAAAAGAAGGATCTTCTATGATCAAATTGACTGAAGCAAAACTCGGCACAAAAAACATACTTTCTGATAGTATTCTTTCATTTTATCATAATGTCTCGCAGCAACACCACGGAACTCACGATAGCCATCCCCTTAACATAAAGCAATAATAATTGCATCAACAATTAAAAAATGTAATAGCCAATGAGTGAACATGAATAATACATGTAACTGCAAATAGATCTATCAAAAATGGTTGCAATACAAGGACACTGATTAGTAAAATTAGAAGAAAAAAATGTGTAGACAGTCATAGTTTAAGTGGAAGTGATTAAGCCAGGTCCCGATGGACCGTAAGGAAAGGAAATGTTTTAGCCATAGATCAGCAGTCAGCACTCTATTTAATGTGGACTTACTTGAACATATAAAATGGGTCATATAGATACAACCAACAGGGTACTAAATCCAAATAGATTAGGTCAATTATACAAATGTTACATACCATTCTTAGGCCTTTCTTGATTGTTTGATGCAGCGGTATTATTGAACATTTGCAGTTTCTTTACTACCTTTTTCCAGTCCATAGAACTTGGTTCATATGTGTGTATTTCAGGAATTTTAAACAGTGAATCGAGGACTTGTTGTGGACCAGCTTTCGCTACAGTTGATCTTGAAGGCAATGTTGGTGAACGTGGTGCCTCTTTAACAGCCTCCGCATAGCTATAGAACAAAATATCAACTTTGTTATAAACAACAGCCAGTTACATGAAAACCAGGTTGAAATATATACTTGCACTAACTAAAGGCATTAACGACTTGGAAATAACTAGCTGGACAGTTTAAGCCAACCATTATTAGGGTAATAAAGTGCTGCATCAGCATGTTTATGTTTATCCTCACCAGGGTTTACTGAGGCTTGCTCAGTAAATTAAAGAGTCACGAGGAGATGAAGAAAAACTAGGTGTGGCCATAGCACATTGATGGCTCAAGGGATAAATGAGGCTTGCTTAGAAAATAACGAGAAAATCACCAAACCAAAATGCCAATCCAATGGCATAAATATACTAATATAGTTCTCTCTTAATGAAATGATACGCAGCTCTCCTGCATCATATATGAGAAAAAAAAAACTAATACAGTATAGTGCATGAAAGGTGCACAAAACAGCCTTGGCTAGTATGGAGAATGTAATTTAATAGGACTTTCTGAAACTAAACCAACCAATTCAGAGCAAGCATGCAAGCCGTTTTTTGCACCATTGGAATCAAAACTACCAGAAAAATTGCATCTCATCATCACTTTGGCATTTCTTGTTCATCCTACCTACATCTACTTTGTCTCCCACCAACTCATCTAGGCCTTATCCACCACCCTTGGATGTCACTGTGGGATGTCTGATGTGCAATGGCTCAACGTCTATGATCACTTGGATCATTGGATAACGCCATCATAGTATAATAGCACAAAAGGGAGTTGAGGAGGTTATTCAATTTGGAGTGGTGGCAACAGCCAAAACACCGAAATGACAATGGATTGAGAGGTGAGAGGAAAAGGTGGTCCAATGTTTGACAAAAGCTATGTACCTAGGATAGCCAAAACAACTTAAAATTTGGAACAGGGAGTAGAAAATAATGGTTGTGAATCAGCCCAGGCTAAATGGGACAAAATCACAGGACAGTTGATGCCCCCAGAGGCCCAAACCCTTACCAAATTGCTGGGTGGGTTCAGAAGATCTTCCTCAATTTGGCATCCCTTATAGTCACTACAATATTCATATCCCTAATGCAATCCCAATAAAAGCAACTCCACCTATGGTTTCTGGAAAGTAGATCCTCCTACTAGTTGGTCTTTATAGGCATGCAACAGCTGGTTGGACAAAACCATTTTAATACAAGTTCAAAACTACAAAAGAAGGAAAGGATCCCTAGAAAAACATCATTTCTCTAAATTTTTCTTTCAGCATACTACATCTATAACAAGTAAACAATATATACAAGCAATGCCAAACAAAATTTAACTGAGCATAATATGTTAGTAAACTGAACATTTGGCCAAATCATTTAGCAGAGTTGGCTCACCTGATCTGTGGTTCACTCCACAAAAACTCATGTCCTAATTCAGACTGGAACCTAGTGTTGGATATCTCATCTGTCAACTGAGTAGAATTAATTAAAAGTTAGAATATTATAAAAAGGATTTCATATGAAAATTATAACAAACATATTGACCACAAACAGGAATCAGGAGCACAAAATGCCATTCCAAGGTAAATAGCAAACTTAATGGAACATCATTCCAAGTTAATATTTTCATCAGTTTGGAACAAAAGGCTACCCACAACAAATGAGATAAGTGGATAACTACAAATGTCTTATTGCCTTTCCTGCTAATTGCTACCATACGTTACTGTCATGGTTTGATACAAACTAAGAGACTAAAATACATAAAACATAACTGATAATATTCAGCAAAGAGCTTCAAAATCACATTAAGTTAATACATATGACAAATCTGCATGCATTGCAAATTACATCAACCATGTTGACAGCCTAAATAAACATGTTATCTTCTTGTTTCAGAAATCAAAATGGTAACAAAACACAGATATTTGGACTTTTCTGATTGTGTTAATCATCGTTCCAAAATCGCAATGATAGGGAAAAATGATTCTAACAAACTAGGGTTACCGATTCTATCTAGCAGTACGCTGTTATTGGTTTGCGTATGTTTCTGGTCACGTATCAGTACATGCATCCCAAAATATCATAGTGACGGATGTAGTAATAAATATATCATACTGTGCAAATTCATTTTTTAGAAAAATAACATGTCTTGTGAACTCACCCATTTCTAAAACAAATGGCACTTAATAAAATATCAATTCATATCTTTAGCATCCAAGAGAGTAAGCATTAAACTAAAACTGTGCTAAGCAAATACCTGTTGTAGACTTCTATTCCCAGCAGTCAGATTGTCCACTGATAGCCCATTTCCAGGGAACATACATAGATGCCGGGTGTCATTCCTTCCAGCATTTTGATGATTTGTTTCCATGTTTTCAACAGAAGACACGCCAGATATATCAAGCAATGCATCCAGCGCCTGAAAACACTTGATTAGCACAACTGTACAAACCAACAGAATAGCATCCATTCAGAACACAAAGCAGGGACTTGTTCCTGGCAATGAGAAGGAAGATGCAAGACAAAAAGAAAACTCCTCACTGATTTCATAAGTAACTGTAACTTCTTCCTTAAGCACGAAGAATTATATAGGGAATCCTCGAAAAAGAACAAGAGGATAAAGAAATATTAATAAAACCATGAATGTGACCAAGATAAAGTCAAGTGACCAAGATAACGTCTTCATATCCTAATTTTGGTTCTAAATGTGAAAGATCAGTTGGTGTGAACAGTTAAAATATTGTTGAGCTCACTAAACAACCAAAGAAATTCCATTACATTGATACACACTGTAGTTATATATTACTAATAATTAATTAATGCTAAACCATCAAGGGCTTCTAGACTGGTAGATGGTAAAGCTCTTACAAAAACACGACAGTCTAAAAAAATTGTGCACTAAATAGGCAAATACTACAATTCAGGCACATCAATCAATAGTTTAAGAGTGTCCTGAATAGCAGCCACTGGCCCATGACAGCCACATACGCACAAGACTACTAGAACGCTAACCCACAGGACCATTTGTGCTACATTTTATACGCCTGTAGATACAAAGGCTAACTCCAGAACAGAGTGTTATCTGGCCTGAAAGTGATATTTACTGAAGGCAAAAAAAACACGGTTGACACAGAGAACAGGCCAGTTTCTACTAAAATCAATAGGTGGGATTTTGTTGAATTTTTTTTAAAAAAAAAGTAAAAACACAGTGTATTCCCTGGGAGATGCACATGCACCCAATAAAATAAATATTACCTTCTCAACATCATACCCATACTGACCTGCAAATGGACGAGATGAAAATATCAACACGAGATATCGTTCCAATCAGATAAACAAACAAATGGCGTGCAAGTTGTAGAAATAAAACATATACCAAGAAGCTAATTTCAATATACTTAAATTGATCAATTTAGTTGAAAACACAAAAAAATATGCCAAAAGTAAATCTTTTAGTGCCGAAAAAAGTACAGCCCGTTCCAGAATTAAAACAGTCAATTCAGCCTATCACTACACACATAACATAATTCACAACTTTTAGAACAAGTCAAAAGTGCAGTTGTTTGGCAAACAAAGAGATGGAATAAGTGTACACCAGATAGAGCAACTCTATGGAAAAATTGAATCTTTCAGCTGACCAAAATGTTGTCTAGTTTTCCCATAAAGATAGCAAGAGAGAGAGAGAGAGAGAGAGAGTAAAAGCAACATTCCACTTCACATCCCAATGTAAGCACAGGTAATAAGCTGAAACACATCTTTCCATAGCAGCAAGCCATCGACCCACTTAACTGGTGCATCTGGACCTTGGCCATACTCTACTTTCTCTGAGCCTTGCAACTTGCAAGTCCTTTCAAATGACTAACTGAAAATCCAATCTTGCAAATGTTCCTGACCAAAGGACCTCTCGCCCAAAGCCACCATCTTTAGCTTGTCCATTGATACATCAGCGCTGTAAGTGGCATCGTCCAATCAATTTGCCACGCATCATGAATTAATTAGACAGTATATTACTCCTTTTCATTGTCATTGGTCACAGCAAAGCACACAGCACTGTAAAAAAAACTAACCACCAAGAGTTCAAATGCCATCATTGCCCTTCGTAATTTTCCCATGTAATACAGGGGCCAAAAAAAGGAGCTTGATAGCTTTACAGTTCATGTTTGAACAACAATGAGCCAAAAGATATTTCTTTTCACAAGATTTTTGTTGAAAAATCACTGAAGATTTTATGTAAAGGATCCTTTTTTTATGTTTGGCTCCTATTAGAACCTCTCTATATATGCAAGCCAGTAAAAAAACATCTTTTGAACACTCAACTACTTCTAAGGGCATTGGGTTTACAAATTCAAGGTCCAAAATTCAGTTGAGTCGTGGAAATGGCAGCATGGCATGGATGGGTCAAAATGCAGCATTCTGAATAGACAACTATAGACCGCCAAGTGAAAAAATGTCTCACCAAGTACATCTCTGACAACACCCATGCCAAGCTCGGAATTATCCCCGAGCATCGAGCACAGGAACTGTTCTGCCTCTTCAACGCTGTACTTGCGGCCACCAGACCCGCCATCCCTCTCCACATCCCGACCCTTCCATGCATTTGGCACGCTTACAGGAGCAGTCACGGGCCGCGTGTATTCCTTGCCAATAACGTCCGCGACCATGCCCGTAGCGGCCACCGCAACCCGCTTGGGCCTCCGACCAGCCTTCCTTCCACCAGATCCACTGCGCGGCGAGAGATCCGGTGGTGGCGGGGGCTGCGGCGCCGGCTGTGGTGGCTGCGGCGGCTGCGTGTCCTGCGTGGAGCCGAGTATACCAGCGGCCACGAAGGGGTCCCCGCCGGCCTCGCGGTAGGCGGAGTCGATCTGGTCGATGGTGGCGCTGGCGAATGCGTCGAGCAGCCACGTGAGGTCCCGCCGCTCCTCGCCGGCGGCCGACGACGAAGCCGTGGACGCCGACGAGGAGAAGGGAGAGAAGGAGGACGAGGAGGCCGTCCCCGACGAGCTTGCGGTGAAGCAAGCCGACGACGCGCACGTCGACGCCTCGCCGCTGCTGCTGGACTCCGTCTCCGAAACCGCCGCGGTGGCGGCGGCGGCGGCGGATATGGTTAGGGTTTCGGGCAGCAGTGAGCAGGCCTCCGAATCCGCAGCCCCCTCCGCCGGCGGCGGTGGGGCCGGCACCGCGGCCGGCGGCGAGGACTTCTTCTTCTTCTTGCCCTTCTTCTTGGACTGCGACGGCTTCATCGCGCCGGTGGCCGTGGCTTCCCCCTGGGCCTTCCCCTTCCCCTATCGTTCTCCTCTCCGTCTTGGCGTCTCTCGCGCGAGGGGGGGTTTCGATTTGCCAGAAAAAAATTTCAGTCGTGGGGGAAGAGACGGGGACACCCCACGACCAAAGAGAAATGCCGAGAGGAGCAGCCACGCGGACTCGCGGAGGGAGACGGGCGGCCGACGGCGCCCCGGGTGGGCCCATGTAGAATGGCCCTGCTCAATGTCATGTGGGGTACCACAAGGGTGGGGCCTGCCTGTCATGGGCGAGTCTCGTAAGGACGGTTCGCTGTAGGTGGCAGGGTACTTATTTTTGGACTGGCATTTAGGCCTTGTTTACCTCCAAAATTTTTGGCAAAATGAGTACTGTAGCAATTTCGTTTGTATTTGACAGATATTGTTCAATTATGGACTAACTAGGCTCAAAAGATTCGTCTCGTCAATTCCGACCAAACTGTGCAATTAGTTTTTATTTTTATCTATATTTAATACTTCATGCATACGTCTAAAGATTCGATGTGACGG
>Ga0182004_10000306_pt1 | contig 27404 bp, 23 predicted proteins | sample Sormic07211540_1_FD_120479 | JGI IMG/M metagenome (GOLD analysis project Ga0182004, IMG submission 120479) | Endophyte microbial communities from Sorghum bicolor roots, Mead, Nebraska, USA - 072115-40_1 MetaG | ecosystem: Host-associated > Plants > Roots > Unclassified | place: USA: Nebraska...
AATCTTTAGACACATGCATGAAGTATTAAATATAGACAAAAATAAAAACTAATTGCACAGTTTGGTCGAAATTGACGAGACGAATCTTTTGAGCCTAGTTAGTCCATGATTAGATAATATTTGTCAAATACAAACGAAAGAGCTACAGTTTCGATTTTGCAAAATATTTTGGAACTAAACAAGGCCTAAGTTTATTACGTTCTACATGCAGGACACGCGTCCACCGCCACCGTAACTCTCGCATCATCTATCTGTCCCCTCCTCGTCCCTTTCTGACCACGCCGCATTCGGTCCAGCGATAAGGTTCGTCTTATCTTGCCCCCCCCGGTTCATGATACCGGTAAAAAGAAAATGCCTTCTTCACCTTCCACACGACGGAAAAATGGAATACCCGCTAGCTACGTGTACGGACGACACCTCGCGACAACGACAGTGCGTTCTTACGCAAGAGGCGTTTTGTATGTGCTTAAATGCATGCGTTCGTGTTGTGCCAGTTAAACGCGCTGTCCGCCTGTCCCGTAGCAAGTATAACAACTACAGTACGAGTCCACTTTTACAAACGATCGATGCCAGATTGCCAGCTACGCCACGCCTCGGCCCACGGCCGCGGACGCAGGGCAAGGCAGGGCCCTGCAAAAATGTAGGCTCCGCGGCAGAATGGCAAGCTGGGCGGGCACTCGACGCTTCCAGGGTGCCGGTGCTGTGCCTGTCCTGGCCTGGCCAGAAGGGCGTTATGGCTTGCGCCGGCATGGCCCGTTTCACACCGGCCGGCCGCCGGACGCGTCGGCCCTGTTGCATTAGACTGTTGGCCACGGCTTCTTCAACCGAGATATGATCGCGCGCGCCGCGCGGAACAGTTGTATGGGCGAGAAGCGGCCGGCCCCGTGTGGGTGTTGGCGGTGGCCGACTGGCCGTGTGCCGGTGCAAATTCTAGACGGATTTTTTTTTCCCCCTGTGGCCTGTGGCGTCTTCGCTTGACGGTGACGTGCCCATGCATCGTCCATCACGCGCCCTCGTATATCCTATCGTTTTCAGCTGGAGGAAGGCGTCACGCTTGGGCTTTTCGGTCGTCGTGACATGACATCATCGTCTTGCTGCGACGTTGGAGTACGTGTGTGCATGAAGTGGTTTGCGGGTTGTTAGCGTCAGGTGAAGCAGTTTTGTTTGCGCGCGGCGCGGAAGCTGAACCAGGGATATTAACACGAGTTACGAGGTGGTTATGAGCACGTCAAAAGGAAGGATCATCGTCGGCTACGACTTTCTCTAGTGGCGTGGTCAACCTCTTGATCTTATTTAACCGTCTATGCTGATCGGCAGATTGCCAACGCATGGGCTATGGCCATCCATGTAACATTTGGATTATGGCACAATTTACCGTTTTTAGTGTACGTAGGCCTTGTTTAGATGTACCCAAAAACTCAAAACTTTACAAGATTCTCCATCACATCGAATCTTGCGGCATATGCATGGAACATTAAATATAGATAAAAAAGATAACTAATTATACAATTTACCTGTAAATCACGATATAAATCTTTTAAGCCTAGTTACTCCATAATTGGACAATGTTTGTTAAATAAAAACAAAAGTGCTACAGTGTCTAAATAAAAAAAATGAATCTAAACAAGGTCGTAGACAAAACCTCTTTTTTTTCATTTTTTCACTTATTAGTAGACTTATATTTTAATTAGGCATACCCTTGGAACACAAATGAGAGGTTCTATAGGGGCCTCTTTTCCACCAATGAATACCTTGAGGGCCAAGATTTTTTTTCTTTTTTTTCTCTTGCTCTATATTGTCTTGGAGGTTGCTGGTCCTCAAGGAAACTATGATTTCCTTGACGATTAGAATATTTTCTTGATGGTTACAAAATTTCCTTCGATGTTGCTGGCATTCAAAAAACTATTTCACCTAGTGGTTGTAACATTTTCTTGTTGCTTTGGCAACCAATCTTTAAAAAAATCATCCTTGAGTACCAAAAACGCCAAAGAGAGTAATTATTTATCCTCTATCCTTGGCAGAGTTTGCTTGATGGTTTGTGGCTAAAGATCATTACCTAGGTGGCTTAGTTTTTTTTACGGTTTTGGTCACTCAAAAATTTAGGATTCTGGTAGCGTGTGTCTATAACTACCACACATATATTCATGTTGTTTCTATTGTTACCGTGTGGTCTATGTTGATGGTGCTTCGTCATCCACATTAATATATGATTATTATAGTGGAGTAAATTAGACTTAAACTATTATACCACTTTGATCCAGGTCTCCAAATTATAATAATACTAACTGAGATCCCTAAACTTCCTAATAAAATACATAAGTATTAATTTGTTTGTATGTAAACCCCCCTATAAACTCTTAAATTTAATACAAAATCGCACTATGGGTATCTCCCCCATAGTTTTTGTCGTAAAAAAAATACATAAGTACTATTCCTAGTATATATAAAGTACAAACGCCATAACATATTAGCCACAATCAATATTTTAGACTTATCCTAGTGACTTGGGTTTCTTCTAGTGTTTTAGCATTTGAAATTAAGTATAAATCCCCCCTGCTAAAAGCTCTTAGTGAGATTCTCATGTGCTATGGCTAGTGGTAGTGTTTTACTAATAATACTTAAAAATATTAGGAGAAGTCCACCGTTTTAATAGTGAGCTGACGTGGCATTTCTGCATAAAATGAACATACATGTTCTCAGCTCATAATTATGCAAGTGATCCCTAAATTGTATGTGATTCTCATTAAATGCCAAAACTATGGAATTGTAAATATGGATACTTAATTTATTATAGAGTATCTCGAGTGAAACGCAACTCAAACTTTTCTTCCCAGCCTGATTGAATTTTTTTCTTGCACAAATATTTGTCACTCATACTTAGACCAATTTTAGTGAGAGTTTTATAAGAGAATTGTTTGCATTTAATAGTCTACCACATATGTAGTTTTGATCATATGACAATGTTTTAATGAGTTTTATGAGGATGAAACTCTCTTGACACGATTAACAGCTCTCTACGAGTCTGATAATTAAATGCCTATAAAACTCAAGAAACAAACTTTATATTAAGAATAGATGTTTTATCCAAATTTAATTTTATTCTATATAAATTTTATTCTATATGATATGATAGTCTTAGAAACAGCGTAATAAAACTCTACACCACCAAGAATGACCTTATGACGTGCCATGCTTTCAGTGAATCACTAGACGAAAATCCGAGCGGACAAGCAAAAATCATCCGACTGGCGGCTTAGATTTTGGACAGTCCAAAAGGAAACCAACCACCGGGGAATACTAGTGTTTCTTATGGGTCCATTAGATGCCCAGTTAGTTAAGTTGGGCCAACTAGTTTATATTCCGGAGTGGGCCTCTCTTCTTGTATGACTAGCTGCTGAAATCGAGCCTGCACTCATGGCCTCAAATAGCTCGATCGTCTAACAAGCCGTGGGCTTATAAATATAGAAATGCTCAGAAATAGAGAGCGACTAGGGCTTATTTTTACATCTAAATCTATGCTACAGTTGTTTCTCAAAAGTCCCCTAAAAGAAGTCGTTTCTCCAAAAAAAATCACTCCAGTTTGTAGCTATTTTGAAGAGTCCAAGTACCGTTTTATCCCTGTCTAAATATACAACTATACTGGCTACTAGCCTACGCGTTGCTATGTACATACAGAATTTGAATAAAATAACAATCATTCCAAAGAAAACATATCTAACACTTAGTGAATATTTCATGGCTCACAGAGACACAAAAGCAAAGTGTTGTCAAATAAGGCTAAATCTGTGCATCATAAAAACAAAATTCAACTCACAAAAGATATATTCCCATTATCCCAACATAATTGCATCATTTCGAGGAGTCAAACTTTGTTTTATTCCTTGCACCCTTTTCGTCTACAAGTGCTATATTAGGCAGTCTTAATGCATAGTTTTATGGTACAGTTACCAAGACTATAAACTAAGTAACCGAGCCACATGAGTTTTATGGGGATAAAACTCCTCTCTCATTTGATAAAACTCCTTCGTTTAATGACCCTGCCAAATCAGTATTTTTGTTTATGTGGCATCATATTTAATGTGCATGACACTTTCATGAAATATGCATTGAGACTGGCCTTAGTGTCAATCTATTAACTAGATCTTCAGTTGAAGCTCTAGCCCACACATTTGTTGCTTGCCGCTAGCTTTAGCCTCCTGGCCCGTTGCCCCTAGCTAGATCCATATCCACACACCTCAACACCCTAGATCTACTAGTATTTGATGCACTTCACCATAAAGGAGCTCGTCAACACATCATAATCTAGCAGTTAGTTTCTTACAATATGGTGGAGTGCATGCAATTGAGCATCACTGAAAACTGGTGCCAGGCCATGGAGCAGATGTGATACTATGCGCTAACTGCAAACACCAGAAATGTTGTGGTATTCGCACCCTTATTTGAGTGTGGGTTCGTGGTCCACACTCACCATTTTCTTTTGACATTTGCTTCACTACTACAATCTCGAGTTGCAGCACCGAAATCCGAATGGCATCCTAAATATTATCAAGGTGCACACACACGTCGCTTCACACGTTAGTGTTAAAAATACACATAATTTCATCTATTCTAATGACTACAACTCTTTGAGCGTAGTTATGGGTACAAAATCTTGCCTGCTACTAGACCTACTACGAGTATGGGTATAAAATTTTACTCGATATAGGTAATATGTTGCGAACAATTATTTACCAGATCTGGTACCATAACTGTAGAAAGTATTGAAAAGGCGTCCTTGCAACAAAACATTTGGCAGGGCTCCTCCGGAGCAGCCTTGCCAAACGGGTGAACAATTGAAGTTATAGTCTACAAAGAAATCATTATATTGTGATCCATGTGTTGATGTTTTACCACTGATAGCCTGTCATGGGGGTACCTGAGACAACTGTTCGGGCTTCGGCGTATGCTAGAACTCAACGGTTAACACAACAGACAATCGATTTATCCTAGTTCAGACCCTCAAGTTCAATCTCGAGTAATAGCCTTTACGTCCAGTCGACATTAGCCTTTGCGTTGTATTGAGTGTATGGTCTTGTTCATTGTTATTCTCTGTGCCCTCAGTCTCTCTTTATATTAGTAGTATGGGGTTTAGACCGTGAGGTCTGATCTAGCCTAATCTAATCTCGGATCCACCGATCTAGGGAGCCCTAACCTCCCTTATATATTCCAGGAGACAGGTTTCCTAGTCGGCTACAAGTTATGAGTCATAATAGGACTACAATATAGCAATTCTAGTAGGACTATATACGAGAAATCATAGTCAAACTAGATCTTCTCACTTCCTTACGAGGTACCCCAGGTACTATGTACCAACACCATGTCATTTTCTACCTTCTAGCTCAAGTTATCAGCTCCTTCTACCTCAGAATTCATTTATTATACACATGTCTTCAATCTATCTTGCTACTATGTATGCCATTGTGGGCTCTTGGTCTTTGTTATTGCTAGTGACTCTAGTTTACGTTCCAAAACACTAGCACCATCCACACCGCCCGCGAGCAACCCATGGTATTAGTGACACTACCATTACCTCTCACCGACCCCTCAGCCTAACCATCAACTTGTGGTATCAGCACCGACGGAGCTATGTTAAGGCAAAACTAGGTTGTTGCCTCCTTGCCTCGGAGTAGATCTCCATGCATACATGCAAAGCAAAGTTGGTTCCTGCACTTGTGCACATGTTGTATATAGATAGTTGGAAACTTAGAGGTCATATTATCATGCAGAGATGGAACTTTCTTTCATACATGCATAGTCACTGCTAGAATTAACCCTCCTTAATTTCTTCACACGCTCCACCACTATCAGCACCGCTACCATTGTGTGCCACTGATCCCTCCTTCGGTTGCTAGTTTCCACAACTGTGGTTGTGGCTGCCGTAGCTTTTGCTATAATATTTTATAGATGCTTGCTGCTAGAGGCACAACCATAGGAACTAACAGTCGAACGATGGGTGGGTCGGACGCAATGGTAGTGGCAATGATATCACAGGTTGATATTAGGGTTGATGGTTAGGCCAAGGTACCATTCGAAATACGCGAGCAAGAGCCAAATCATCCGAAGAATGGTGAACACGAAGTAAAACCATTTAGTCCCATTTAGTAATAGTGTTTGGCTAAAAATGACTAAATGAGACTAAAATTAGCTAATTTTAAACTTTAGCAGCCCTGACCAAACACCTCCTTAAATTTTTTTTTGGAAAAAATATATGACACAGGATGTTTTGACACACGCAAGTTCAAATAGATGGCAACCCAGCTGGTTGTGACATGATCACACGAGCTTTCCCGAATGGCCAAATCTCAAATCGGGCAGGCCATGGCCGCTGGTTGGTCTACCAGTCTAGCGCTATCTGGCGGCTATCAACAACTTCCTAGCTCGCTCGTCTTGTATCTGCATGGACAGGTTCACATCTCACTGGCACAGCCGACCCCAAACCGCGCGCACCCGTCTCAAAAGCAAAAACACCCCTCGCGTGCTCAGGCAGCTTCAAAACCATCATCAAACACCCGTTGCGGCTTGCGCCAGCGGGCAGCCCGCTCTCCTCACCTCGGCTCCTCTCCCGCAGTCCCACACACTCCCACGCGCATTCCGCCGCGCGGCTCCCGAGAGAAAGAAAGAGAGAGAGGAGATGGCCAGGCACGCCAAGACGGACTCCGACGTGACGAGCCTGGCGGCGTCCACGCCGCCGCGGTCCCCGCGTGGCCGCCCGGCCTACTACGTGCTCAGCCCCGCCGCCTCCCACCCGGACGTCCACGTCGGCGGCGTCGCGGGGACCACCCCGGCCGAGTCGCCGCTCCACTACCACTTCCACCACCACCACCGTGGCTCGAGCGGCGGCGTCGGCGACGGCGGAGCCGGCGCCGGGGGCGGCGGCATGCACCACTCCCGGGAGTCCTCCACGGGGCGGCTCCTCTTCTCCGACCAGCTCCGCTCCGGCGGCGACGTCGCCGCCGTGGTGAGCGTCCCCTGGCGCCGGCTCGGGCACGGCGGCAGCGGCGCGGGCAGCGTCGGGGACGACGACGGCGGCGCGTCCCTGACGCGCGGCGGGTTCGCGGACTCGCCGTGGCGGTGCTACGCGCTCGGCGCGTTCGCGTTCGTCGCCGTGTTCGCCTTCTTCCTGCTCGTGCTCTGGGGCGCCAGCAGGTCGTACAAGCCTCATGTCGTCGTCAAGGTCCGTCCCTCCTCACTCCCTCTTTGCTCCCGTGGTCGTACTCCTGTTGGCCTCGTTTGTTCCGTGTTCACTGAGAAACAAAAAACTATCTGTGGTGGGCGAGTAGAGTACAATGCGTCGTCTTCCAAGTTCTTGGATTTGGCTTCATTTTCAAAACGAACTCTAAATTTAGACTGATCCTCTAGCAGCAGCCAGCAGCCGTACTAATGTCCACTTGTTCATTTCTGCAATCCAGAGTTGTACTGTAATCTGTTCTACTACACATGAGAAACCTGTACTTCCATTCCATGCGTACTGTACCTCTCGATTCCATTCAAGAAAATAGCATTTCCCAGCAGTCCGCGTACTGTACCTCTCGATTCCATTCAAGAAAATAACATTTTGGCTACCGATCGAAACGTTTTGGAATTTGGAAGCGCGTCCGCGTGTGGCCAAGAAAAACAGCTGGTCGCCGCCGCGAAACCCGCATTCCTTATTTGTTGCAATTTAAGGGCTGCGAGGCGGCGGCGCGCACAGATTGCGGCCAATTTTAGTCTCATCACGTCCGTTTGTGTTTTGTTTTTGCATTGCTGACGCATGGTTTTCACCCGCTGCAGAGCGTGGTGTTCGAGTCGTACCACATCCAGGGCGGCACGGACCGGACGGGCGTCCCGACGAAGATGATGTCGGTGAACGCGACGGTGCGGCTGCGCTTCCGCAACCGGGGCACCTTCTTCAGCCTGCACGTCACGGCCACGCCGTTCCTCCTCTTCTACGGCGACCTCACCGTCGCCTCCGGAGACGTACGTATACTCTCTCTCTACCATATCTATCTGATCTGCCCCTCCTGAATGAATTGATTTGAGAATCATATGGGTGCCTGGATTGGATGGGAAGGAGATGTGGACGGCCGCTCTGATTAGGCAAGTGAATCCCCTGTGATTATTGCTATCGCTACTGCTAGTAATAACGGCCGAATATGGATGGCCAGCCTTCAATTAGATGGCGCGCGCGCATGTGAGGAGGCAGAGCCTGGAGCTACATATGCAGGTTCGGGTTCAGGTCTCATGTGCACAAGAACAGGTCGAATAAAAAGGGCTACTTTGGAGGAGCTCCGATCAGCACCGGCTTTGTGTGCTGCGTACTACTGTATAGAACTGAGAGATGAATGGAGACAGTGGAAACAGATAGAGGAAGGTTTTCGTAGTCGATTAAGCTATGCTGAGGCCATGTGATTGGGGGTTTTATTAGGTTGTCTTCTTGACTGGCTTTATGGGGGGGCGGCCAAATGGAACTTCATTATCCTGGCCGTAATCCCACGCGCCGTAGAATTTTTGCCGGTATGGCGTCCGGTGTTTCAGCGGTAGTGCCGTGCAGCAGGCCTAATGCCGTGGTGGTAGTACTGTATCCTATGACCTTGGTAATGGAGAAAGCGAAACCTAACAGCACGGTCCCCTTCTCTCTTGTCCCTGTTCTCCATGGTACAACCTGTTTGAAAAAGCCGGCGTCGTCCAATATTATCGTTGGCTCCTCGTTGGTCCCTCGATACAGAGACCAGGCCGTCAGATGTTTACTGACTTGTTGGCCTAGTACTAGACATTGGCCCATCCGCCATCCTGTGGTTCGGCTAGATTCTAGTGGCATGAGTGCACAGAGCTGCATTCACGTAGGACGAGCTACTACTACAAACATCACGCAGGAACGAAATGGCTAGAGAGAACTCGTGATTCAGAAGGGAACAAAATCATCTTTCAGTTCACGGCTAGAAACAAAAGACATCATAAAAAACACTTGCCTAGTTGATTCACATGTGCAATATTTGCATGTAGATGTGTATATTTTCATAATAAATAATGGGCTAGAGCACCGTGTCAATTGTGGTAGTAGGAGTACTAGCTGCTAAATCCAAATCCAAATCCAAGTGTGAAACTGGAATGTAATAACACACGCGGACCCAATGGCAGTGGTTTTTATCCGCGAGTGGCCATGGCCTTCACGTGACTCGAGCCAGAGCCATTAACGACTTTTCTCTCCTCCAGTGTCCCGTCCAAGGAAGGACCGGCCGGTACCTCACTGGCGATCAGTACACAGAGAGAAGCGCGGGGACGACTAGCCAATAGTCTTTGCTGCAGCCCACTGGCCACTGCCGCAGCATGGTCCGTGCTGCAGGAGCTCCTCCTGCGCTGCGCCGCACTGCCACAGCCTGCTCCCTTGGCAATGGCTGGCCCGGTGATGTCGCGCTTCCTGGGTTTCAGACATCACGGCTTTTTTCCTGCGATTTTACGATCCGACTCCTATACGTCAGCAGGCTGCTGCTCGCTGTGGAATCCTATGGTGGACAGGATGATGGCCCTCAATGTGCAGCCGCCCAGCGCCATCATGGGTTCATCATCCATGGCTTTTGCCTTTAAGTTACTGTTCATTTAACCTTCTGGTTTTGGATCACACGGCCAAAAGATCACTCGTCGTCGCTCATGTGGTGATGATGCTGATGCACTCTTGCAGATGGCGGAGTTCTACCAGCCGCGGAAGAGCGGGCGGATGGTGACGGTGTCCGTGGTGGGGAAGCAGGTGCCGCTCTACGGCGCGGGCGCGGGCCTGCACAGCAAGCCCAACAACGGCCGCCTCGGCGCCGCGGTGGTGCCCGTCGAGCTCGACCTCGTGCTGCGCGCGCGCGCCCACATCCTCGGCCTCCTCGTCAAGTCCAAGTTCTACCGCCGCGTGCACTGCCGCCTCCACATCCACGAGGCGCACCTCGGCAGGCCCGCACGCGGCGTCGCCGCCGGATGCCAGTACCACGACGGCCTCCGATGATCGACATCATTGGGTCGGGTCCGGCTCCGGCAGGGTTGTTGAACTGGGACTTTCGATGTGGGTCCATTGGGTCTGATGATGGATTCATGACAGGAAAATGAACCCGTTCTAATGTAACGGGGCCGTCGACAGTCTGGGTGTAGCTTGGCTAGTGTGACAGTATATTGCATTATAATTAATTCCTCTGCCGAAACCATGAAGAACCGCAGTGACTGGTGGCTAATGCGACGAGTATTGCTACGGGCGGCTTCCGTTAATATTCTAGTTCCCGTATCACGTTCCCGCTCTCCCAATCGTGGGAGCGGGGGTCTCCCACTCTCTCTGGAAACTGCCCTATCAAAGACATGTATAAATACATTTATATTGTTTATCAATAAAGTAGATCCTTTCACTTTTACTGTAGGAGCAGTTCGTAAAATAAGAACAGGGCGAGTTCGTCAAAGAAGGAAAGCGAAAGGTACAAAGCCTCCAATGCAGTATGTTCCTTCGCCGCAACTTGCTTATCAATTAATTACTATTTTTTAAAATAAAAATGAAAAGTGTAAAATTGCCTTCAAAATCAAAGTCACTTCAAACAAGTCAGAAATGTGTGTTAAGATGTCTGGTTCGGTTCGAGTATAGCAATTAAGCTACATGTATAATTTATAGGGACGTAAAATACACTTCTCCTTTTTTTCTAGCATATTATAAACCACTACTGTTCTCCAAATTCTCAAAGCCCACATGACTCTAGGCCGAAATGCTAGGCCTACTATTGTCTGGTCGTGAAGTCGTGAACAGAAGAGAAAAGGCCCAAGTTGAAAACTCCGAACAGAGTTGCTGCTCGGACTCTGAGTATGAGTAGGTCGGTTGCCTGTTTAGTACCACATCGCGTGGTTTAGCTAACACACGCCCAAAGGAACCTATATATTGAGGCTGTGGGCGTTCAAATAAACTCATCTTTGCGCTTGGGGCAATGACGCAGCTCATGAGGTAATACCGAGGCGCGTCAATTGCTGGTTGAAAACTATTTCCAAACCCCCTCTGCGGCCCACCCGGGCCACAGAGAATTTCTGGAAGGGCTCCCTCTAACCAGGGTAAAGCCCTACAATTGTAATCTAAATTCTTTGAAATTGTTTGACACTGGAAGCCCTTAAAGCCTAACAATTTTAATAACAATTCTTTGCTGATTGTTGACACCCTGATCTCTAATCTTTGGTACAGTATATGCAGGAAATCAAATAAACTTTTTATTACTACATTCGATTAAGAAAATCATAGGAAATATGCTTCCCTCGGAATGAAGAAAAGAGATCGTTTATGATAGCTGGTGAATCTGATTTCTTTTCATCAATCAAATTTTGACCGCGGTTGTTTCAGGTGGATCTGGTACCTGTGTGTTGCGCTGTTGCCTGAAACCAAAATTCTGACTACACAGATTTAGCAATGTGTGGACAAACAAAAACATATTTAACTGCCCCAAGAAAACATTGGAAAAAGTTTAAATAACCAGGCAAACATTGAAACATTGTAGAGCGTTGTTGCCTCACACCAAAATTCTGATTACACAGATTTAGCATTTTGTGGACAAACAAAAACATATTTAACTGCCCAAAGAAAGCATTGAAAAAAAAGTCTTAATAACCAGTAAAACACTGAAACAAATATTAGAGGAAATATATTTACCATTATATGAAACATACAAAGCAGAACTTAAAAGGATGACCTATAAAGGGGGAACATGTTCTACATATTTAACTGGTCAAAGCAACTTAACTGCATACAAAAATTATTAGTGGATAATGCAAATTACCTCCACTGAGAGTACAGAAACACTAATTCATGGATAATCCGAAGAAATGAAGCATCATGCAAAAGACAAATAATATTTGCAAATAACTGAATTACTTTCTATTAGGAACATATTTACAAACGACTGAACATGCTCGACGGCATGGCAGTTGCCAATTTTGCAATGCTTAGCATTCCAGTGAAGGATAAAATGCCTAATTGCATAGAAATTCCTTCTCTTTGAACATACGAAATCGAGCATATTTCTATAGCAGTTTCTGTCATTATACCTTTTTTTTTTTGCTTCAAGTGACGTTTTTTCCATCCTGTCCTTTTCTGTCTATGTACTTGGGCAGAATAAAAAACAGTAAGTGGCACCATACTATATTCTGTTATGCTTGCTCATGCTGAACCGTGGTCTTCTTGCACGTACTAGATTGAGCTCCACGCATCCTCAAACTGATAATAAACGCAATGAGCTGCAAAATATACCAAGCCATTAGTACTACATGTCAGATTTACATTAAACAAAATTGCAAAACATTTTCCATTGAAGACTTACGGTGCAAAAGCCAGCACACAAAATACTGAAACCTTTGAAGTCGAAGGGCCCTGTTTCAGAAAGAAACCATGCTGGCAGAACAAAGCGAGATGAGACTTTGCCAGCTATAACTCACTAAATAAATACTTGTTATTCTTTCTCTAATTTCTATAACAAATGCTTACCAGTTAAAGGAGTAAATATGAGGGGACCTAGTATACTTCCAAAAGAACTAATCCCAGATATACATCCTTGAGCAATTCCCTAGAAGGCAACACCAAAACATCAATTTGGTAGCAAAACATAGTACTGTCAACTGTCAGGTAATATATGGTGAACATCATGAGTTCACTGCTATAAGAAAATCAATACCTGCTCATTTGATCCAACATTTTTTGATACATTGGTCCTTATCTGTAAAAAATGAAATCACCGCTCAAGATTTTTGTGCAGTCTCATATACGGTAAAGGAATTATAAAAATGACCAGCTAACAGTGGCTTACAGATGGGTGAACAAAAGCACTCAAAATTACAAATGCTGCAGCAAAATAAGGTACCTGCAAGATTAAGAAATAAGAAACAAATGAATTGAGATGCTCAACAGAAGATTGGCATCATTTCTAAACACTTGGAAAGCAGTGCTGAACTATGAAGCCAGCACACTTTTACAATTTTAAATATGGGGTCATGTCAGTGGGACAGGAATATCATCTCAAACGTGACCATTTAAAGAAATTGTCAAGTGCAAAGAAAGTACCCAGTATGACCATGCAATGCCATACAAGAAAACCTGCAATATTTGATAATTTATTTATTTAGCCAAAAAAAAATCAAAGGATCTTCTGATTAAGAATTGAATAAAAGTTGTTGAAAGCTATTACATGAGTACATCCACCTAGCAGCCCAACAATAAGCAGCACCTCTTCACCCAGAATCGGAGCCAAGATAGGCATTACAGTGAGCTGCAAACATTAAGTGTGAGAAAAATAAATTGCATCTCCAGAATGAACAAATACTATTGGGGCCTTGAAATGATTGAAATTTCAATGCTATAACTTCCACATAACTAAAATTCAAGGGAGCAATTCCAAAATCATGTCACATTTCTTTTATGTCGTTTTGGTACCTGTGATAGCATTCCGGCAGCACCGGCAATTAGAAGCAGATTAGCAAATTCATCTTTGCTGTAACCAAATTGTGCCTTCAGGTAGTACTGCATAGGATTTGACTATAGATAAGCATATAGCATTTGAAAGCATATAAAATCATGGCTGGTAGATGCAACTGATCAAAATAAAATACAATTCAAAAGTGGCGGTGATAAACTACTGCTATATGTCCAGTGCTGGAACTTCTCCTAGACTGAAAAACTATAAATCACAAAAGTTAATGAAATCTATACAAATTATCAGATGGGAAAAATTCATACCAGCAATGCAGTATTAAGCCCATGTTCACCTAGACTGTAAAAGAAAGTGACGACTGCTGCCCCTGACAAGGCCAAACTACATGGAGGAGTAAAACAACCATCAGTAGATTACTCAGAAACTCCAAAGCCCTGTTTGGTTCCCAGGAACTGAAAAGAACTGGAAAGTAATCTACTAATGAAATAGGAAGCACTTTCTAGATATTGGTTTCAATCATGGGATCCAAAAACTCTTAAAAACGATTCTGTAGAGACTAGATAAGTTAGAGAGCAGAGTCACAAAAACTGTCATACACCAAGAGATTTCACCTGCTAGTGAGAAGCGCGACCATGTCGGATAGAGACGGCAGCCCGCTCTTATGCGGCGGCAGCCGAGGCGAGAGCTCTTCATCGGAGGATGATGCGGACGAGGTGCAGGACGAATCCTGGAGGAGCGGATCGCAGGCTTCGTCAGCGCAGGAGACGCCGCCTGCGTCGGGGAGGAAGGCCCTGAGGTAGAGCGCTGACGCCACGGCCACGGCGGCGGCGACCTGGAAGGTGGATGCAGTTGGGAGGAAGCGCGCGGTCAAGGTCCCCGACACGAACCCCGCTGCCGACACACCGGAGAGGAGACCGAACGCTGCCGCGCGACGCCTGGGGCCCACGTGGTCAGCCTGCGTCCACACACTCGACCTGGTCAAGAACTCGCCGTTTGCTCCAAAAATTTTTGCAAAATATAAATAGTAGTATTTTCGTTTGTATTTGACAAATATTGTCTAATTATAAACTAACTAGACCCAAAAGATTCGTCTCATCAATTCCGACCAAACTGTGTAATTAGTTTTTATTTTTATCTATATTTAATACTCCATGCATACGTCTAAAGATTCGATGTGACGGAGAATATGAAAAGTTTTGCAAAATTTTTGAAAAACTAAACAAGGCCTAAACTGACACGTGGGCCCTATAGAAAAAAAAATCAGTTCGTCGCTTGTTTTTAGAGATAGAGTTTTTTATTTTTTTTCTTTCTACTGTAGCTTATTATTATTATTATTCTATGTCCTACTTTTTTTACAGTGTTATTTTTACGTTTGTTGGCACTATACTGACTTCGGTTGTTGCAGTCCGTAGTATTTACCACGTAGGCAAGGCAGAGACAGTGCATGGTGCCCTCGCAGAAGATCCCGGCGATGATCTTGGCCACGTAGTACACGTAGAAGTACACCTCCGAGCGGTTGCAAGCCAGTATAACTGCCAAAAACAAAGGTGATAAACTTCTCTAAAATCTGAGCAGAGGCGGCATGATTTCTCATCGCAAAAATATGGCCAAGCTCTACTTACACAGCGGCGCGACGGCCACCGTCACCGGCAGCGTCATGAGCGCCTTCCGGCCGTACCTGTCCGACAGGTTGCCGACGATGGGGGTGACGACGAGCGCCCCCAGCCCGGTGACCTGCATTATATTGGCCGTCCAGAACGGCGCCGTTGGTGTCATGGATCCTGGCATCATTATCAGCTGCTGGAACCGAAGCAAGCGTGGCCGCGAGGCATGCACGCGAGAATGCTCACCGCGTTCTGGAAGCCGGTGAGGTAGATGGCGACGGAGCACTCGTCGCGGCCGGGGCAGACGGCCTCCATGGTGACGTCGGTGACCGCCGGGATCACCATGAAGGATGCGAAGTGGAACAGGAACGTCACCACGAACAGGTGCCCCAGCCCCGCCAAGTCCTTCATCTTTGCTCGTCGTGCAGACCAGAGAGAACTGGAGCTGCTTCTTTCTCCTCCACGAGCTGAGAGCTGAGGTGATAATCAAATTGCATGCGTTTATGTCACTCTGTTCCGGTCCCTTATACCCTCACAGACGCAGGGTAGACGCCACGCTGTCAGCTGCGGCTAATGACCAAGTAAAGTAATACAACGCTTCCAAGTAACGGCACGGGTCTCACATCAACACCACACTTGAATTCACCGTTGCTTAGGGCGTTGGTCTCCTGTCCGGCCTGTGCCTGATCCCCATCAGTAATCAGTAGAAGGTGACAATCGCCGGTAATTGCCGGATTCGCGCGGCGTGTGCCCGAACGAGGCAAGCAGAGCCCACTTGTAACCGCAGCACCCCCTGTTTGTTACAGCGTCTGTTGATCACCTCACCGGAGTGCGATGCGATGGCGACCGGCCCGGGGCGAAACGGAGCTCCGGAGTTCCAGTGCCTTGTACGCATGGGGCATCGACAGTGCGTGGCGCCGCTTTGGAGTGCACTCCACCCTACTCGCCGGGAGATGATTGGGTCCCGCCGGTGGCTTGCTGCGCCGGAATTCCTGACGGGAATGGAAGGGTGCAGCGGCGCGGTCGGATCTGGTTCACCGGGCTGGGTGACGTTTGGTCTTGCTTTCGGGAAATGCTGATGAATTGGCCACTGGCCAGTGATGAGCGATGCGACGACGAGCCCTGTCGCTCGCGACCCCTGTGCTGTGCGCGCAGCGCGCTCTCGTCGGTTGCGCTCGAGCAGCCGACCTAATTTTTTTGTCCGGTGCTAGCGCTAGGAGCAGGTTGCTTGTTCAGTGGGGGAAGCCGGCCGCTTCATCAGGTTCGTTGCCGATTCTGCTCTAACAGCTTGATGCCGTGTCACGTGGAGACTCGCGCAGTAGTTTCGCGTGCTATTCTTATGAGTCGCAGAGTGGGCTTGGATTTTTCATTTATTTCTCCTGCTTCCTAATCGAGGGGAATCTCAATGTTTAGTACACTCTAGTCGGAGAATTGCCAGATCAGGGACTTTGCTGCAAGTACTTTTGGCCAGCTTATTAAGTACACATCCGCATTGTTGTTAAAAAAGAGTACACAACTACGCATGTGAAATCAGCGAGACATGCTCAATCTTTTTTTTCAGATACAGAAGGATCATGCTGAATCTACAGTTTTCAGATACCGAAGGATCACGCTGAAAGAAAAAAAAAAGGTGGACTGGGCCTGCTAATGTTAGGTGGACTTCCTAACCGTCGGAGTGTTCCCCTCCCCACGTTTGGGGACAATCTTCGAGTGGATCGTATTCAAAGGGCTGGGCCTCACAGCCTCAGAGACGATGATAGATTGATAGCCCAACGTTAAGTGGGCTTCACCTACAGAAATCTACGAGAAATTAACCGCCGCAGAAACAGGACTTCTAATTCGTGCGTGGAGACGCATACATTCCTGTTCTTCTTCTTCTGTTGAAGTCAATGACTGTAACGTGTCAAATGTTAAGCTAGCCCGATCAAAAAAAATTTGTTAAGCTAGCCAGCCTGTTCTCTGTAAGAACAAACGATGCTTAATCCTCACAGTGGAACTGCTTGACTGCTAACGTATATATATCACAAATATGCTAGCTAGCAGTCAACACGACAACGCCGATCATTATCCCAGGAGCCTGCCCAGCCCATTCTCGGTCATCATATTTTATGAGCAGCAGCCTCATCTGCAGCAAACTGCAAACGTTATCCCTGCAAAATTATAATTTCTCCATGACTGGACAGCAGTGGCCGGGGTTGAGAATATTCGTCGAAACAATGAAATGAAATATGAAACGAACAACGCGTTGTCCAGCTCATCTAGCTAGCTCTCTAGCCGGCCACCGCCCCGTACGTACTGCGTCGCCTGATGATGGGGTCGCTCGTGCTCCGATCCGCACCGGCCAGCAGCCTCCACGGGATCGAGATCAATCATGAGCAGTAGAGCACCGAGTGCTCAACGGCCGTGGCCGTGTGGGCGCGAATTTGAAGTCGGTGTGGTGTGGACGTGTGGTACAGTACGTACCTGTATTTCTCCCCGTTCTTGGCTGCACGATGTGTGAAATTTTCTGTTTGCGTCCTTCGACGTGTGAGTAACCCCGGCCCTATTCGGGTCCGATCCATCAATAACTAAAACGGAGTAATACTGCACGAGAGCTCCGATCCTTCAGATAACTATAGCAGCAGAAATCAAATGTACAGTCGTAGTTACATTCGTTAACGCCAAACTGTGCCAGGTGCATGCGCCGTGCATACGAGTACATATACTACAGTACAACGAGAGCTCCTGCAGATAATTATGTGTAGGTATGCGACTGTCACAATATGCCTGCTCGTACTTGTAGTACTAGCATGCTAGCTACTGCACGTATCATACCATGGCATCAAGGACGACGTTCAGATCTGTACATATACATAAAAAAATTAAATAATCACTTCTATTTCTATAATTATAGGAATAATAAAAAAAAAGAACTCTGGTAACATTCAGAGCTGTACATGCCTCTGTGGGCTGCATCATAGTGTTGCGTTTTTGCTGGGGAGATGGCACATGAGTCCACTTGTAAAGCTGACGTGAAATCCAGATCAGACCTGTAGGGACGCGCGCACTGGTGCTAGTCTTCAGAAATTCTCCCGGTGGCATGTGATGCGTGGGGCCCGCCGGCTGCCCATGCATCGTCCGTAAGGTCCGAGTTTGACACGCTGCGACGTACCAGTACCATTAGTACATCTGTAATATCCGCAGTATTTAAACAACCCATCGAACTAAACATAATTAATCTATTATTAGCACATGTGAGTTACTGTAGCACTTAAGGCTAATCATAAAGTAACTAGGTGTAAAAGATTTGTCTCACGTTTTTCAATCAAACTGTGTAATTAGTTTATTTTTTTTATGTACATTTAATGTTCCATGCACGTATCCAAAGATTCGATGGGATGGACGAAAAAATTTTGGGTGGGGAAGGCCTAACTAATCCCGTGGAAAATGGGAAAAAGATTCCACCCTGTTGCGTCCCTTTCCGATCTTTACACAGACAGTTACCTCTGAGCTGTCTCACTCGTAAACCCCTCTAGGGCCTCTCTATATAAAAACCCTAGCTTTGGACACGCACAGGTGTTATATATATTCCTCCGTTGTTCTCTAGCTACTGGCGTTACAACAACTAGACAGCGAGACCAGGAGAGAGAGCTCAGCAGAGCAAACGAGAGCAGAGAGAGGCATCAGAGATCATCAGATCGGATCCATGGAGCTCGAGGCTGCTGCCGCGCCGGCGACGTGCAGCAGGAGGGGCGGGCGGAAGCTGGTGAGGTGCCCGCGGCTGCATCTGGACACCAAGACGGTCACGGCCATCGAGCAGTCCACGGGGGAGAGCGTCGCCGACGCGGTGGCCGTGACCGCCGCCGAGGGCGGCGCAGGCGCGATGCGCGTCAAGATCGTGCTCAGCAAGCAGCAGCTGAAGCAGGTGGCAGCGGCCGTCGCCGCGGGGGGCGGCGGCGCCTTCGCCGCGCTGCCGCCGGCGCTGGAGCAGCTCGTCAGCGTGCTGAAGCGCCAGCACGCCAAGAAGCAGCAGGCCGCGGCTGCGGCCGGAAGGCGCCGGGGCCGGTGGTCGCCGGCGCTGCAGAGCATCCCGGAGGAATGCTTTTAGCTAGGCGTGCGTATGTGTGTGCAGTAGTCTGCATTTCTTGTATAGCCATCTTTCGCCAAATTTTCGGGCTCTTCTTCCTGGGTCGCAACCTGCCGATTGATTGGGCCAAAATGAGCGCCCGATCGATGGGTTGCATCCCAAATTTGAAATGTCACGTATTTTAATCTGGCATTTGCCATTTGGATCCATCCATCGATCCAAAAAAGTTTTCCTCTCTGTGTTCCGAGATCATCATGTACATATTTTGATTCGATCAATAAATAAAAGGACAATGAACTGGGAAAAGAACCATAGCAGCGTGTCAAGTCCCTTTCTTTGCCGTCAAGCTGTTGTCCTGCTCCATGTGTGTGGCAGTGATGAATAGTACAGTACTAGTGATCTTGCAGATGCTTGCCCTGCTGGCTGGCCGCTGCAGGGGAATGAGAAATGGCCAAATGGTTGCCAGGCCACAAGATTCCTCTTAAGTACTAGTACGATAAGATCTATGTACACGAGAGGGTTACAGTTGTGGTTTATGCATGACCAGGAGGGAGCAATTAGTACAACGCCATGGCCTACTGGGTGGCCTGAGTGGTGTGTATCATCATTTGCCAACGTCTAATCAGCTTCAGTGCCGAGTCGATCGGATCGGATGTCATGAGAGTTTGCTCGCCTTGGTTCCTTAGGCTTGCACAGAGACAAGACAAGGCAATGCAGTGCTGTGGCTTGACGCTGTTGTTCATCGCCTGGACGATGTAAAAAGTGAGGTTTTCTCTAGCAACAATGGAGTACGTACGGGCGAGACAAGGTTAACTGTGGAAATAAAGAGAAACGAAGGACCAGCAGATCGTCAGAGGGTCTCAAGCCGTGCAAACTTTTTGAAGCACAGGCACAGCCGCCTGGTCCTACGTACCGGGTGTGCGTTCAGCGGCCGCTCTTGATGTAGGAAAAAAGTTTTCTGTTTACATGCAATCAATTACGCCCGAATGAATTAATTGCCGCCCTACCCAGAGAGTTACTCCTCCAAAACAAAAAAAAAAACATATTTGTTCATAAAAAAAGAGTCAAATAAAATAGATCTTGTTCCTTAACTTTTCTTATAATGTTATCATTTGTTAAAACATCAATTTTGTCTCATATTCGCTTTGAATACATATCTATTGATGCAAATTTATGTCATATACATATATATATATACTTTATCTGCGTCAAATTATAAGATATTTTGGATTTTCTAAATTTATAGGTTTTACTATATACTTAGACATAATGTATATTCAGGTGCATAGCAAAAATTGTGAATCTAGAAAAGCAAAAACGTTTTATAATTTGAATGGAGAGAGTAACTTAAATAATTGTTGATCAGATTTTATAAATATCGTTATCATCCTAGCTAGGATAGATGGAGTGAACACTTATCCAGGCTCTTTGGCGCCATGAAGCCGAGCTAATTATTCCCATGTTACTGAAAATGGCTAGTCTGACGTACGTACCCCGCAACGATATTACTGGCCTCCGCGAGTACCTGAAGTAGCGAAGTGGGGGATGTCAAAATGGCAGAGCCCGCCACAGGCCACACGCGTATGCCGCCCGATCTATTGACAGTTTGATGACTTAATTATTCACCGGTTGCAATTCAGAAACCAGCACAGAATAATGGTCTCAACTAATAGAAATGTACAATCGCAGTCCTATATAGACCAGTTCACACACACACATATACTCCCCACCCGTACCAAATTGAAGCAGCAAGCAATCAAACCACTTTTCTGACTGCCGCTATATATTCCACGAGCCAGGCAGGCGCAACTATCACCATCAGACCACCGCCGGGCGACGGGAGCATTCGGTTACCAGTTATACCACGCAGCCGCGATCGACCGGCGACCGGTGGCCGCGTAGACAAAAATGACGCAAAAAGAGCCGATAAACCAGCGAAAATCCAGGCAGGCTCCACGGCCGCCCGCCCACCAACGACGCGCACATGGGCCACGGCGTGGCGAGGCCATCATCCCTCGTCGCTTTGGCGAACTGTCCGGGCCACCACCGCTCGAGCCCAAAAAAGCCTCGCGTTCGCGGTCGCGGCGACAGGCTGACAGCGGACGCCGCGCCGAAGCGCAACCCGTCGCGACGACAGCCGTGTTGGTGACGACGCGCGCATGTCATGTACATGCACACAAGCGCTCGCGCGCGCCGAGCGGCAGCAGCCAGCCCGCGCCGCTGTGTGCCTGTGTCGATTTCCGATCGCGAGCGGCAGCCAGGCAGGGCCAGGCCGCGCATGTGACGGCCTACCCTGAAAACGACCGCGCGTGCCCCCCCCCCCGATCGCGAGAGCTCCCGAGCACATCGCCATCGGAGACTTCAGGAGAGGCGCGGGCGGACGCGCAGCGCGACACGCAACGACCTCGGTCCGGGGCACGGAGCCACGGGGGAGCACGGACAGCAAAGCCTCGGTAGCATAGCAAGCGCACACGGGCACAGGTCTCGTACGCCGGGGGTGCGCACGCGTCCGGGGGCCGTGCGTCGCCGCATGGGCGGCCCGGCGATCGCGCGCAGGCGCGCGTTGCCCTGCCCCTGATCCGCCCCGCCGGCGCCGGGGCGCGCGATCCGGCGGCTGGGTCCGCGGGATGGCGGAACGGTCCGCTCGCCCGTGCACAGCCCTGGGACCCCTCGCCTGATCAGGCCAGGTCGCTGCCGCCGTGTCTGTTAGCACAACTGCACAGGGGTGTGTGGTGGTGTACTGGATGGTTGGACGCGTCCTGCTTATCCGCAATAATTTCGTTTGGCCCGACGCCGATCGGGACGTGGAGTCGGGAGCTGAGGGTGAGGAGGGCCCCACCTAGAGGTTGAGCATGGGTACGTCACGCTAGCATCAGCCTTGCGTCACGATATTTCCTCTCTTTTTTTTTATTGTTCGGGTTCCCTCATCTTTTGTTTATTTATTATTCGGCGGTGGGGCCCGGAGGTACTCGGAGTGCATGTTACCTGTGTGTCAAGACAATTCGTTGTACGAATATCTAAGAACTTGTACTGTAGTGAGGTAGCTATGTACGTACGCCTCAGTTGTGTTTTGTGTATGCCAAGGTTGATCACGTTCACCGCTTGTACGTTACTTGCTGAATAAGATGATCATCAATCGATTGGTCAACCTAGGGTTCAGCAGTACGCTAATTTTACCGTCATCACGTTCTTCATCGCGAAGTAACTTTGCAGCTTCTCTAAGCTTCGTCGGCCGGGTATTTCGCAAGAAACATCTACGTGTCAAGAAATGAGCATCACTCAACTTCGATCCCTGCCAGGTAGACCGACAGGTCGATCATCGTTGCGGCCGCAACGCTGCAAATCGTGCTCGATCACATCACACACACAGCCTCGCTAATTAACCGGTTGGACGGATCCGTCTCACGGAGACGAGACGATTCCATCGTACATCTAGAGCCGTACCGCCAAATAAACAGGTGTTAACGCAAATCTGGGATCGCAGGCAGAGCTCCTCTTCTGCAACATAGAACAATTCGCTTCCATGAAAAGGGGCGCCCTCTTCACATGCGTCTTGTCCGTAGTGTGTACAACTCACGTACTTGCCTGCATGGATTCCGGCCGCAAGCAATCAATTCAAACAGCAGCAGCTGCTCGGCTCCGGCTCGTATTTCACTACGGTTCCCGCGGCTGTACAGTACAGTAGTGTGCTCGTATAAACTGCACAGTAGAGGGATCGGATTCGGACCCCTGCTGCTTCCTGGAAGCAACCTCAACATGCATGCCCGCAGCCGCAGGCTGCTGCAGCTAGCAGCAAATGAATAATAGAGATTCAGCAAGATCCAACTAATCTGGCGGGGCTCGTGTATTAGCTTCCTATTCTAAGCATCTTTATTTATATCTATATATATATATATACTTTATTATTAAAATGCTAGCTGTCGCCGAGCGATGAGTCTGGCATGTGGGCCACTGCGACGATGGCGACGCTCTGTGCAGCACATAGACCTGTCCATGGTGCATGTGAAGAAAGCTAGGCGACCAGGCCAATGTTTATTTTATTGGAATATTTTTTGTGCGATGGTTTGCATTGCACCCAAAGAAAAACGGTTGCTCCGAGCTGCCTGCCAGTTCTCCACTGCATGTTACCTCTTCCTCCAAACACGGCAGGGCCATTGTACACTGCCACAGAAAACCAGATTGGGTCGATGCCCCCTTGCAGAAGCCAAATGACTGCGTACTTCCGTTGACAAGTTAGTTATAGCACTAATCATAAGCAAGCAGAGGACACCAACTAACCCTTCACAAGATTGCCACGTCTAATAAGCATCAGTAGCAGCGGCATGCAGCAGAGGATCGAGAATTCGTTTCACACAACCCCGCCCCGGCCCGGCGGCAGCTGCGGTGTGTAACTTGGCTCGTCTACGCACTCAACTCAACTCCCATATCTGAGCTGGTGTTGCGATCTTGTTCGTCTTTGTACAGCCACTTGGCGTGCCGGGAATAATAATAAGGCTGCCGCTACCGGCGGCCCGGCGCCGTCGTCGCGCGTCGCGTCGCGTCGCTAGGCTCGGCCGAGTCGTCACAGGATGGGCTAGCTAGCAGCTAGACGCTCCAGCTTTCAGGGCTTGGACCCGTGTTTTTGCCTGCATTATTGCGGGGGGAAATCGACCGGCTCCGCGTTACTATACGGCAATCAATCATGCAGGGTTGGTTCACCGTCCGCGTTGATCTTTCGGGGTGCTAATAATTAATCAACATGCTCGTTGGTGGTTTGATCTGATGGCCCTGATTTAGGAGAGAATTTTCTTTCGAGTTCTAATCCTCGTGGTGGTTAACTGGCGGTTATGTGCTAATCTGACGTCTTTTTCTAATTTGTTGGATTGGAGTGTATAAAAATTGCAGGATCAGTTTTCATCAGTGCCCCTGCGGCGACCGTGCGTTCGACTAGTGCTATCAGCACAACCTAGCTAGCTTGGTGATCATGCGGGTGCTCGATTCATCAATCGACGTCCCGTGTACACGCAAGGATTCGATCATCCGGAGCGCTGAAAGCGACAGTGCTACTAGCTAATAATATCTGAAGATTTCGATTTTTGCCCAAAACACCTGCCGCCGTTTCAGACGACGCCCGGCCGGCAAGCACCAGTATTGGCTTTGTGTACGTACCTCCAATGCCAATGTACTTGATCTGGAGCGTCTAAATATGAGCTCTGATCCTGATCGACCACACAATGCAACTGGAGATGCGTACGTGTACTTGTACGTGCAGCTGGAGTACTATCTAGGTATAGGCAGAAATGCGGCAGCAGACCGAAATATATAGTATGCGGGACATCAGTGGGAAGAAGCGGTAGCAACTAGCTAACGATGGATGTCTATGTCAAATACGCCACCTTAACCGAATGTACGTAGACTCCACGAGTCATCGGGGGACGGGGGGGCGCTTTGTGGCAACACGTTACTTGCAAGGGCCTCATCTCCAATGATTCCTCCATCTCACTCCGCGAGGAGAGGGACAGCCATGTGAGGCGCCCATATCTTTATTCAGCTCCCATCTCAATTAGTCCCTGTCTCATGATTGTTTTAATTTAGAGTCCTCATTAAAAAAAAGGTACCACCACCTCAGTTTTTGTTATTTTTACTTTGTCAAGCGCTCCAATTAAGCGAAATTTTAATCGGACAGATCACAGGTGACGGAGTATGGTCAGGGTCGGCTGGTCCTGGTCGAGGCCCCACGTGTCATAGACATGGCTCAGCGTATTTGGAGACAGTTGTGGCTGCGCTCACCAAAACGGCCCGTGCCTTGGCCAGCTAGTATATAAGGCATGTTGGTATGGGGCGTCACATTACTCGGCAGCCCACACATTCACTTTGCCTTCGCTTTTGCCTTTGTGCTGTAACTTGCAAGGAACGTCGGCGAGAGAGCGGGGGTCAGGCGCACAGAAACTCCGTCGCCCGTGCGCGCGGCCACCCGCCGCCCCGGAGACCACACCGGCCACCGGCGCTCCCGACGATGGCGTCCAGGTGCTTCTTCCCGAGGGACGCGGCCGCCGACGGCGGCCGGCACCAGCAGTCGAAGGCCGCGGCGGAGGCGCTCGAGCAGCTGCACCACGGCGGGCGCCTCCTGTCCAGGGAGGACGTGGGCGGCGCGGTGCGCGTCAAGATCGTGGTCAGCAAGCGCGAGCTCAAGCAGATGGTCGCGGCGCTCGGCGACGGCGCTGGCGGCGCGGTGACCGCGGCAGCGGCGGCGGCGGCGGCCACCAGCGAGCGGCACCGGCGGCAGCGCGCGGCGACGGCGGGGGGCGGCTCGTCGTGCGCGGCGGGAGCGGCAGGAGGGCCGGGCGCCGAGCAGAGGCTGCAGTCGCTGCGGCGGCGCAGCATGCGGAGGGCCGCCGAGGCCGCGCGCCGGATGCAGGCCAGCGGGGAGTGGGAGCCCGGCCTGCAGAGCATCCCCGAGGAGGTTTTCTGAACTGATGATGACTGCCAGTACCAGACCAGTAGATGATGGTGGCGTTCTTTTCTTTGATGGGCTAGTAGTAATCTCTCTTGACTAATTAATGGGTTGGGGTTGGGTACGTTTTGATCACTGCCTTGATGCTAAGTGCTACTAGTAGATGCATGTGTACAGCGCTGTTTTGCTTTGGGCCCTCGTTATCATGGCTCCAATGGCTGCTTCATAGTCCTCGGCGAGTTTCTGCATTTTGCTGCCCTGTGAATTTTTTTGCTTTTGTTTGTTTTTGGTATGAACCAACCAAAAGAGGAGGAAATTAAGAGATGTGTTTTGGACCTTGGATCACAATGCAAGTGCTGATGATTGATGAACTGCGGGCATGATCTCAATTCTGTAGTCTAACCTGTTGATGAAATGATGGGGTGATGGGTTATGTGAGGAGGTGGTGGTTCAGAGTAGCTGACGCCTGCCGGTGCCAGGATTTTCTTCTGTTTTCTCTCTTGTCCGGCAGTGAAATCTTTTGCCGGTGTTCTGTTCTGTCATGTGTGCGTGCCACTGTGAGGCTGTGTGAGCCCGTGAGTGAACGAAAGGGTGGTGAATCGTGAGCTCGACATGTGCATGTACCCCTACTTTTTACTGTCGAGAAATAGTTTTATCTTGTGTTGTCTGTCTCGCGGCCTTTTGGTTGGGCTTGGTTATGGAACATAACCAAAAGTATCCAGTGGTTAGCTAGGAGATGAGCAAAGGGGTACAACGGTGCCAAGATTCCATCGCACATGGCCAGATGGCTGTCGAATTAAAGAAACCGATGGCTGCTTGTTGTTTCTGTAATCATCTGGTTGGCTACATGGCTTTGCCGGCATGTTGTGGCTCCTGTCGATTCTGTACGTACGGGGTTTCCATTTTTCTCTGCGTGGTATTGTATAGGATTTCGAATCAAAGTAAGGTGAGCAGATGCATAAACCTATGTTGTTTTGAGATTTTTTTTACAACGAAGCACACCAGCGTCTTTCATCGCTTTCGGTTTATGTGCTGATGTGGGGCTTCAACTTTATTTGAAGTACCAAAGTGTTGTGTAGTCTCTTACGTATGATCTTTTCTGCGACCTTTTAGGTAGTCTCTGAGTTTAATAAAGCATAGAAAAATGGGGTTCACCAGAAAAGCCTTTCTGTGTCAGAATCATGTACATATATACTCCTACTCCGCATTGCATGTAATCCGATGATCGGCCTCGAGTAGTCTTGTGCTCCATAGCTAAGCAACGGGCTACAGACTTGAATTCAGGTTTGGCAAACACATATCCTGAATCGTGAACGGTGAACCCAACATCAGCAGCAAATCATTGCGAACTTTTGACGAGCTTCCAATGATGCGTGTCCAAACCTGAACATCTAACCTCCCTGCTTTCAATCTCTGATAGTACCATCAGGCCAGACCTCCATGAACCACCGTTCTGCTTCTGCTGCCGGCCAAGTTCGCAGCAGGGATTCGGCAGCATTTATGTCCTGCTTTTGCCTTCTGTACTGGGGGGGCTTTGACATGCAGCACCGAACCGCTCTTGCCGGTGGACTGACAAATCAAGCTGACAACCGACGGTGCAGCGTCGATCGGTCCCGAAACCCGCTTCGATCTTTTGTGCACGCACGTCTAGAACGCGCGTTGGTTTCTGCAGAGTGCAGACACGTGTGTGGGAGATTGATCGAAATTTTGACGCCGCGTCGTCCTCGAGAGCCAAGCCAAGAAGGCGATGACCGGGGACTGTGCTCCTCAATCTAGGAACATTTTGGAGATCGAAAAACGGAGTGTACGAGACTACGGGTTACTCGAGTTGACATTCAGACTGCTGCATCTTCCCATGT
>Ga0182004_10000307_pt1 | contig 27402 bp, 24 predicted proteins | sample Sormic07211540_1_FD_120479 | JGI IMG/M metagenome (GOLD analysis project Ga0182004, IMG submission 120479) | Endophyte microbial communities from Sorghum bicolor roots, Mead, Nebraska, USA - 072115-40_1 MetaG | ecosystem: Host-associated > Plants > Roots > Unclassified | place: USA: Nebraska...
ACAATGGCTGCCTGCATGAGTTCGGCCTGGACCGCCAGGGCCTGGTTGCCGCATACAAGCCAGGCTGAACTCAACAACGAACCAAACAGCCCCTTACAGAAGCGGAAGGCACACTCAGTTTCCTTTTTGCAGTTAAAAAAAAGAAAAGACTTGCCTCGCGGCGGGGAGGGCCTGTCATGGTAGTTTCTGTTCAGTTGTACGGAGCAGTATACAAAAGAAGTACCCATGAGAAATCAATTTATAGGAAAATTTTAAATTCGACCAAGTCACCTTCACAGCTTCACCGAGATTGAGGCGAACTCGATCTTTATCTGTTCACTGGCACATCCATGATTGGTCGCTTCGAAGAACCTACAATATGTTCAGCAGAGCAAAACAGTCAAGACCCGAAACCTACATTAGCTTCAACTTCAAATCCAAAGTTCCAGACACTCATCTTCCATCACTTATCGTGCATTGTTCGTATATGTGTATTTCATGTTATTTTCTTAGTAATCGTGAGATCTTCGACGGTATAATTTAATTGTTCCTATCATGTATGTGTGAAACTTTGGGCAGCTTGGATAACAAGAAATGAGGTAGTTTTGACAAATAGAGACTAAAGTTCTTTTTGCAAGTTTTTTCCAGGGAAACGCACTAGCTACAATATTGGGCAAAATTGCAGTGACATGATGATCTATGGGATCGGTTGACCCTTGAAGGACAACATCTAGAGTCGTCAGTAGAGAAGAATAGACTCAATCCACACTCGCGACCCCGCCAACACAGGGCGGCACACGACCACTATGGGCGACCGTGGCCTGTTGCGCCGCCATCTTGCCATGCTTGGTGGCGTAAAGTTCCTCTAGTAGGAGGAATGAGCGAGTGGAGAGGAATTCGTGAGGGGGTTGCTTGGAGGTGATGGTGGCGATGCAGTGGCGGTATTTGTCGTTGAGGCTGCACAACATGTTGAGGACCTAGGACCGATCATCGGAGACTGGCTGGCCGACGTTGCCAAGAGCGTCGGCGAGCTCCTTCAGCTTGGCAATGTAGTCGGTGATGCTGAGGTCACCCTGGTAAAGACTCAGGTATTTGGCCTCTAGGTATACATCACGGTGGAGCTGATGGTCGTGGAACTGGTCGACGACGGCACTCCAGATCGTGAAGGCAGAGGCACCGGGGACGCGGACGATGCGCATGACATCGCGGGATATGGTGTTGAAGAGCCAGTTCATGAGGCACTGGTTCTTCATCGTCCACTCCAGATCGACAAGCTGCGCGGCGGTGGGGGTGACTTGAACGCGGGGAAGAAGGCTGAACTTCCTGATGACGGAGTCGAGGAAGCAACGCTACTCCTAGTAGGTGGGTTGGACGATGTCAAGAACCAACGACACATGGGACTTGATCTTCACCATCATGAGGGCGGCAACTGCTGGAGGTTGAGGACGGGGTGGGGCGGTGAAAGACGCAGAAGAGGAGGTGGGAGAGCCATGGGCGGAGGGCTCAAACGCGAACAACGGGTTGTCGTCCATGGTGAGCAGCGGAAGAGGGAGATGAGCGCTGGTTTGCAGGGATCAAACCGAGCTAATAGATACCATAGAGAAGAATAGACTAAAGCCACACTTGCATTGATTCACTGGCAAGAACATTTATACAACAGGGAGCTCAGCTCGTGATCTCTCAGATCGGCTCTGCCATTCGTTGTGTGCATGCACATCGTGGGCGCGCTTTTGCACGCATGTAGTGGTGACTCCGTCTGCGGCTCCGTGCGAGGCCATTCGCTGGTTGATGACTCGGCTGCATACTTCCATTATCAGTCAGCTTTGCAGTTCTTTGGTTCCAATGGATGGTTGTCATCTAGACATATTAGTCATGTTTAGTCAAAACTTAATCATCATTTTGGTTTTTCTTTTATTTGGTTGTAAACTGATTTATTTACAGCTAGAGGGTGTGTTTATGGACGAAATATTATAATAATTAGCCTGATTCTATAAGTTGATAGATGAAGCCGAATATAAATTATCCTTTTATCAAAAAGAAATGTACTATGTATGAAACATTTTTATTGTTCTAATACTGGTGCTAAATCTGAAATATTATTCTCCTAAAACTAGGACATTTTTTAGGTGGGACATAGATCATTAACGTAGAACGCTGCACTGCTTAACCAAAAAATTGCAATATCATCACGAGAAAATTGTTTTTCAACAAAATGTTATTTAACTATATATTCATATGGGTTTTGTTTTGAAAAATTGATTATACAAAAATAAAATGGTGTGATCAGAACTCGCTTGTTTTACAACTATAACTTTTTATAATCTTCGAAAGGTTATTCAACTGCTGCCATCAGCAAATCTGGTTTGTCTTTGGTGCGAATGTGCGATGTTGAGAAGGCGAAGTTCGAGAGCGAGGAGCGTGTGCAGAGGAGAGCGCGGCGGCGGCCGGCTGCGCCGGCGTGCGGAACGGACTAGTATAGTTCGTAAAGTATGAAATCCGTGATTCATGGCCTCCTAACTTTTTTTTTGACAGGATGGCCTCCTAACTTAGGGTTAGGGAGCCTTTAGGGCTGTTTAACTTAGTTAGCTCTAAGTTAAACAAGGCCTGTGAGACTGTCACGTCTGTTCATGGGCTGAGGTTTTGCGACGACCTCTCATGGCCCAGCTAGCCCATGTAGCCTCTGCGCTCGCATCTTGGCCCCCCATTCGCCACCTGGGGAAGGTAGGAACTCCAAAGGTGCCCTTATCACGTGACAGGCATCGATTCGATTATACTACTATAGTACATTATTCCCACGTCCCATCTGTGTATGTAATGCCTTATATTCGTGCTCCACAGTCCACCCCACACCGAAAGCGAAGAGAACCGATGCAGAGCATATAAGTTGTTGCGGGGACTTTCCTTAAGCACCTCGATAATGGCACGCTTTTTGAGCTGTGAGAGCGTGTGCGTGTGTCCCATGTGTGTACACGAAAGCTTGGCCTCCTTACAAAACGGGGCGTAAAGGATAACACAGCAGGTGTACAGCCCAGGCGGTAGGGGTACGCTGTACGCCCGCAGCCGCAGGGGTTCACGCACGGGTACGGGGTACCGATACTTCTTCGCATGGGCGTGAGACATCGCGCATCCAGCACCAGGTCTGCGGTCTGCCACTACCAGGCCTTGCGCATTGTTGAGTTCATCCAATAACCAAAATCTTTTTAAGATTACCCGTCACATCGAATCTTACGCCACATGTATTGATTATTAAATATAGACAAAAATAAAAATTAATTGCACAGTTTACGTGTAAATCACGAGATGAATCTTTTAAACCTAATTACTCTATAATTAGATAATGTTTGTCAAATAAAAACGAAAGTGCTACAGTTTCGAAAACTTTTCAGTTTTCGAAACTAAACAAGGCCTTGTTTAGTTACAAAATTTATTGGGAAATCGACACTGTAGCACTTTCGTTTGTATTTGATAAATATTATCCAATCATAGACTAACTAGGCTCAAAAGATTCGTCTCATTAATTTTGACCAAACTTTGCAATTAGTTAGTCTATGATTAGTCTTAAGTGCTACAGTAACCTACATATGCTAAGAGCACTCACAATGCAGACTCTATCAAAGAGTCTAAAGTTATTTATTACCTCGAATAATGTGAACTTATAGTCTAAATAAGACTTGGAGTCTTATTTTTTCTATCTCTTTCTTCAATAAATATACTGCCACATCAGCAAAATATTATAAATAATATGTAATTAATTGTCTTAGACTCTGTGATAGAGTCTTGCATTGTGAGTGCCCTAATGACAGATTAATTATGCTTAATAGATTTATCTTGCAGTTTCTAGACGAGTTATGTAATTTGTTTTTTTATTAGTTTCTAAAACCCTTTCCGACATCCTTTCGACACCTTATGTAAATTTTTTTCATCTCCAATCTGCTAGCTGCGTGAGTTTGAAGTGAGCAAACAGCCAAACATGCACAGCGCGTCACGTCAATGGTCAGCGATGGCAAAGGGAGTATGACCCGACTCGCCGGCGGCGCCACACAGATGTTAATCAACGTGCTCGAGGCCCGCTGTCTCCTTGGAACCTACATTATGGCTATCGGCGCCCATCGCATTCGCAGCTGTGTGCCAATGCGATCGCTGCTTCTAAACAAGCATGCATGGCGCTAGCAAAATCAACGCAAAATCTGCAACCAGTCCAGCCATTTTTTTTTGTGACAGCATAAAAGATAAAACAAGGCGAACGAATATGTGCATTTCAAAAGGAGCCCTTTGGCCACTTCACATAGGGTTCATACTAGTCAAAACTTTCTTAAATTTATAGAAAATATTATCAACATTTGTATTTCTAGTTAACTTTATTATAAAATATATTCAATGATTAATCTAATAATATAAGTATGCACCATATATATATATCAATAGTTTTCTATATAATTGTTAGATTAGAGTTCAAAATAGTTAACTAGATGAAATAAGTACATCCTAGCATATACGACAAAAAATTTATTGGCTCCCTTGTGTGTCAACAGGTCACCATGATATTTATGGCAGGTATGGTTTTGATGGTAATTAAAATGAGAGAATACCAATTTGTAGGTAGGATTTCAGTTATTTTTATTTGTTTGTTTTGTGAGATTGGAAGTTTTGGTGGGATAAATGAAAGTTTAGAGGACAAACTCTTATTAGTCATTTTAAAAAAAGAGATGTGAGAATTATATGCTTTTAATGAAGGATAATTATATACTCACCTTCCATCATGATTTGTCCTGTACTTCCTCATTCGAAAATCCCGTACCAAACAAGGGACAAGAATTCCATTACTTATTTTCTCCAGGAAGCAAACAAAGAATTGCGACTAAAAGTTAAATTCTGGTCCTAATTCCCACTATCAACTCTAACACCCTTGTCTAGTTATCCTCTCGGCTTATAAATAGCATAGCACTTGAGCCCCGTTCCCTGATGGGAGTTCCCTCAGACACATACATGGTCAATTTAGAATATGTTCGTTTGTCTTATAAGTCGTACTTTTTTTATTAGTTATTAATATTTTTCTTTTTTTTTTGAAACTAGTTAGTAGTATTTTTCTCTTTTAATAAATTAACGAATAGTACTTTTAGCCATGACTTTTAAAACAAGCGAATAATACTTTTATTCCTCGCGGTGATTTAAAGAAGGAGAAAATAGTTCTCGCGAGGTTTCTAAAAAAAAATGGCAGATCAAATCCTTTGCCTGAGCATGACCCGACAACTGAAATTTGACAAACGCACTGGTGGATCAAATCAGGTAGATTTTTTTAGGTCAATCGACTAGGTCAAATGGCCATTATCTGATTATCTGATTTGGCAAACTCACTTTTAGGAGTCTCGATGTTGAAAACTACAACTAGTTTTTTTACCTATTAATTTATACGAGTCACTACTTGTAAAATGGAATCATTATGTATAGAAACTACTCTCTCTGTCCTAAATTTTAGGCCATTCTATTTTTTCTGAAGAGTCAAGGTATTTAAAATTTGACCAAAATATAGAGAGAATTACAATAATTAATGACATCAAAGAGATATACTATAAAAGTATAAAAGTATAACTAATGAAGAATCCAATGATACTTACTAATAAAATTTTTTATATCATTACGAAGAATCCAATGATAAATTTTTATCAAACTTGAGGTATTGACTCCCTAATAAAATTGGAATGACTTATAATTTGGAATGAAGGGAGTATATTCTTAATGAATAGTTTCTACGAAATATCTTTTGTGTAATCACATGTCTTCTCTCTATATCATTTACCTATCACATCTCTTCATGTCTTGATTATTGTGTAAGCATGGTTTCTATTTTGGAAAACATTTTCTCTCTCTTTTTAATTAGATTGCCCTATCAACTTTTTTTATTTAATTGACATCCTAATCAACGAATAATAAGGCCTTGTTTACTTCCAAAAAAATTTTGCAAATTTTTTCAGATTCCCCGTCACATCGAATCTTTAGACGCATGCATGGAGTATTAAATATAGACAAAAATAAAAACTAATTATATAGTTTGGTCGGAATTGATGAGATGAATCTTTTGAGTCTAGTTAGTCCATGATTGGATAATATTTGTCACAAACAAACGAAAGTGCTACTGTATCTGTTTTGTAAAATTTTTTGGGGCTTAAGCATTTTTGGCTTCACAAGCCGCCGTGGAGAACCATGTGCCAAAGAGGGGCCAAAGAAAGGAATTCCAATTCCCGCGGCGACAGACGAGCAGCAGCTGGGGAGACCGAGCGCCACAACTCTCTCGCAGGCGTCTCTTCCCCTCTCCGCCCTTCCCGAAGCACGCCTGCTCTCTCTCTCTCTCTCTCTCTCTCTCTCTCTCTCTCTCTCTCTCTCTCCAGAGAATCCCGCTCCACGCGCGCCGCCCCCATCGCCGGCGTGGCGGCGGTGCTGCTGCGTACTCCCCTGGTCTCCCCCTCCGGAGCCACCCTCTCCTGCTCCGCGACCTCGAGGTATCTCCGTCCCCCAGTGACGCTACTTTTCGCTGTTGCGCCGGCAAGATTCCTGCGTCGGTTTAGCACTTCAGCTTATGGCGTGCTTGCTCTGGATTGTTGGCGCCAAGGTGGTTAGTTCACGGCGGTGTTGTTTGCGCCGGCGGCGACTCGTTGCTTTTGGGGGAATATCTCATCACGGACTTGCAACTGTCAGCTGTCCGCCCGTCGAATTATGTTAGCTGGAGGGTGGTGCCTCGGTTGTTAATTGAGACGATTTGGGACGGCTCTAGATGAGCGGTTGCGCGCAGCCATTAATAATCGCGAGAGCGATGTGCTTGTCTGTTGCGCGGGTGCGGGGACAAGGCAAGCAAGGCCCGTAGGCTTGACAAAGCACTTCCCGTGCCACAGGGAAGGAAGCAATACGTATTTTTCTGGGTTGCGGCGGGAGACTGTACTGAGGAAAAAGTACTCCCCGCCTTGGCAAAGTCCCTCCTCAGTCCTCACCAATCCCCTTCCTCCATTCCTCTCCCCGTACCATGGCTCGCGGGGCCGCGCTTAGCCCGCCTTTGCACGTCTCCTCCGTTTAAAACACCCCACCTTTGCTGGTGGGGTGAGGAACCCTAGATTGGTTGGAGTTGGATGGATGATTGCTTGTTTTGTTAGTTTCTTTGCTGTCCCTGAAATCCAAACATTCCTTCCTGGGATCAGTGCTCCAATTATCTGAAGTAGTTTGCCTTTTGGGTACTTGTTTGTGTTTTTTTTCCCGAAACTGCCTGGGGTTCTGTTTCAGCTGAAACGGCTGTCCACACGTTCTGTGTTTGAGACCTCTTCGGATTTAGTGTTACAGTGAAATTTGGTTGCCCGGTGTTCAGTCAGTGTACCCCTGGATTTTAGCAGAGCATCAAGCGTTCTGTTCCAAGGAATTTTAATTGATCCTATGCTCATTGATTTATCTGTATGTGCATTGATTTCTACACTATTTTTATTCATCTTGTAATCAAATCTGGTCTGATTGACTGTTTACCTTTTCTTTTTTCTTTTTAGTAACTTTGGAGTACCAGTGATGCAAGGGGACACTAGCTCTAGCGATGTTTCTGCTTCTCATGTAGGGCGCTTAAGACGCCGCAAACATCCAACTGAAGTTAGTAATTTTTTCTTCCTTTTGCTCATTATTATTGCACTCTGGTTCAAGCTAGAGCAGCAGCCTGTTTCAGGTGCTCTTTTCTCGTAATTAATCATGATCATTTTCTTCAGGCTACCGCAGATGGGAATAGAGCTAATGGACAGCCATTGCTTGTTAATGATCAGAGCAAGTATAAATCAATGCTTATCCGTACATATTCTACAATATGGATGATTGGAGGCTTTGCCTTTACTATTTATATGGGTCATCTATATATCTGGGCTATGGTGGTTGTGATTCAAATATACATGGCAAGAGAGCTTTTCAACCTACTTAGAAAATCCAGTGAAGAGAAACAACTGCCAGGGTTCAGGCTACTGAATTGGTAAGCTATGGGTTATTTTGATTCTACTAAGTTTAAACAGAAATTTGTCAATCTCAAAGTTGCCATGCTTTTCAACAGTTTTTTTCTTGTGTCATTTATGCACAAGTGTTATTTCCTATTGTAGGCACTTCTTTTTCACGGCAATGCTGTACACTTATGGACGCTTTCTTAGTCGGCAGCTTGTGAATACAGTAACTTCAGATCACTTGCTTTATAAGGTTGTCAGTGGCCTAATAAAGTATCAGATGTTTATCTGCTATTTTCTTTATATTGCAGGTAGGCTCAGTATCCCATGGAACATGCAATAGTTTCCTCTAGTAAATCTGTTACAAAAACTTCATATTCAATTTGGAATATTCAAAGTGATTCTGTTTTTCCAGTTTGATCTTGTGTTAAAAGTTCTTATACTCCCCCACTTCCAAAATGTAGGCCATTTTTGTTTTGTCTTAAGTCAATTCTCTCTATTGTTGACCAAGTTTATAGGAAAATACACCAATATCTACAAAGTGAAATTAGTTTTGTAAAATTCACCATGAAATGTTCTTGATCTTTCAAGTATATGGTATTGCTGATGTTAATATATTTTTCTAAAAATTTTGTTAAAGTTAGAGAAATTTGACTTAGGACATTACCAAAACAACCTACAGTTTGGAGTGGATGGGGACAAAACAGACTATATCCTATCCTTTCCTATCAATAGTATTTAACATATTATAGTAACTATGCTAGATTTATTTCAAGGAATCCCATAATTGATTCAATGTTTTTCCGCAAATTGTGCTAGTTGTTTGGTCAGTAGTTGTCCATTTTATTTTAATGGGAGAATTCACGGTTGTGTTTTGTGTTATTCTTCATATGAACATTAGCGGATGGAAATTTTATGTCCATTAGATTTGATTATTGGACATATCACCTCATTTTACATATTTCTGGAAACCTCCCCGAACCCCCAATCCCCCCCCCCACCCCCCCACTCCGTCCCTCATACATGGTTGCCTAAGTGACTAAGTGATCATACATGCCTGCCTAAGGGTTCGTTTGGCTGATCGTGTATTCTATACACATGTAACCTGCCCCACTCGTGGATTGGGTTAATCCCTCCCACTCACCCAATCCATGTCGAGTTCACAACTACGTGAAAATAATTTAAACCAGAGCACCGTGTACAGGCGACGAGGAGCACCCGAGGTCGCGACTCGGTGGTCGTGATTCCACACCTGGGGTGGAGATTTTTCTCTCACGCGTGGATTGACATGGATCACGGGGTGACCCATTCCAATACTTGCACAGCCAAATGCGAGTTTCGGCCGAGCGTGGGAGCTCACCCCGACGTGGGCTGTGATGCACGGGAGGCAGGTTTGAGGCCCGATACACCTCAATACACTAGCTTCCAAACGAGGCCTAAGTGATTACTGTTACATACTTGCATACATACTAGTTATCTTCAAAGTATAATGTATTTCTGGTTGTCATGAATTTCACTTGATTGCATGTGTTGGCAACTAACCTGCTTATCATGAATTTCTGGTTCGTATCTTGCAAAAAGTTAGTATTTATGGCTCCATTGATCCAGGGTTTGTATGGTTTATTTTGACTCTCAAGAAAAAGACATACAAGTATCAGTTCAAACAGTATGCCTGGACGCACATGATACTTTTAACGGTTTTTGGACAGTCTGCTTTCACTGTCGCAAACATATTTGAAGGGATATTCTGGTAAGTGATTCATTTCTTTATGAATATCCTGTTTAGAGTTTCAACTTTTTGGGATACATGGAGTGATTAGCTGTTTTTGTTCAGTTTAGGTTAGACATGTATTTATCTGGTATTTCCACCATCATCTGAAAATTTCATTGTCTTACGGAAAAGGAATTGTGCAATTTTGTCTTTCATCGGCTCTAAACTTGCAGATTCATTAGAATTTTGGACTTAATTGCCTTATTTTTTCTACAGCTGTAAAAAATATAGTAACCTTGAGCTTCTTTACATCATTTACAGTCTGCATTTGTTACTTCAGCAACATTGGTACCACGCTCTCGGTTGGCTGTATTGGCCTGAAAGAGCTTGTGTGATAGCAAAGGCTTATAATTTCATCCAGCATTTTCTAATTTCTTAGCCATATGGGTACACTGATCAGCTGACTAATCCCAATTAATCGATCAGGTCCGGTTAGTCGGTGGCTAGTCGGCTAGTTGAGCAGTCTATTTGGTATTTGCCAAGTGTTAAGTAGTTAAGTACTGCTACTAGACTATAGCACCAGTGCACAACTGCAAACTGCACAGGGATACACTATCATAAATTGGTAAACAAAGCAAGCATCAAACATGGTCATTTACTTGTGGGCCAAAACAAAAATATCCCAGTGCCGAACCCCAAGACCAGCTGACGAGCTCACAACTTTCTCTCCTGGCTAGTTGTCCCTAAGCTAATAAGATGACTAATCATGATTAATTCAACGATCAAATTTGTAATTGCACTAGTTGCCTTGGAGGTTGGAGTGCCTATTTGTGGATTTTTGTGGTCCATGGACCAATAAACCTGACTAATTGTGACTAACGGAGATTCGTCGGACGACTTAGTAAACACTTTAGATGTTGCAGAATATCTTTTGTAGCCCTGCCCCTGTCTGAGTTCTGTGCCTTGATATTTTCTTTTTTGCACTTCTTCATGGGAAGTATTCTTCTCTTTTATTTTTTCAATTTGAGTTGAGTTTGGGTTATTCTATGGGACTATGTCAGTGATGCATATCTCTAAATATATATTGTGGAAGATATTTGTCCTGATTGTTTAACTTACATAAGTAATTTGTATTATGCTACAATTAATGAACTCCGTGCACTTACAATCTTATGTTTACTCAGGTTTCTTTTGCCTGCTTCACTTATTGTGATCAACGATATTTTTGCTTATTTATTTGGGTTCTTTCTTGGGAGAACACCATTAATCAAGTTGTCCCCAAAGAAAACTTGGGAAGGTTTTATTGGTGCATCAGTGACAACTATCATCTCTGCATTTCTGGTGAGATTTAGTTCAATTCTCGATTTCTCATCAGGATAATTTTATAGCAACGTTTATTTTATTTTTTTGAAATGATGACATTTGTTTATAGCCTTACGCCTTTGTTTTTATGCACGTGTAATGGCGCGTTGTCTTGAAGTATAGGCCTACTTGGAAACATGTCTAAATTAGAGGCTTTACTTCTATCTTCTAATGCTAATGTTTCCCTGGTCCCTGGTGTGTTATAGTATTCCCACTTATGTTTTTCCTGTATATGCACGTGTGGTCAGTTACTGAATTACAGGTTACTAAGCACCCACCTTTTCTTTTGTTAGCTATCAGTCACCAGCAAAACTCTGATCTCCCTTCTCATTGATCACTTGCACTTCAATTATGTTACTCATGTATTTCTCGTGTACTAGGTGCTTTTCCCTTTCGAAACTCACAGAAGCTTTTGATATGTATTGAAGCCTTTGATATTTTTTGTCCATTACATAGATAAAAAACAGAAAACCCTCGGCGCATTTTCTGTGACTCAATGTTGCATTCATGCCTCCATATTTACCAAACCGTTAAAGGTAGAAACACTGAAAGTCAGAGACACTCGAACTATTGCAGTCTGATAATGAACGTCTGGTGACATTTCAATTAATCTAGACCTGCCTTTGATCCAAAGATGACTTGTGGGACAAAACCAATTCATTATCAACCTTACAAGTTTTAAACATGTTGCAAGGTGAAGATTTATTTGGCTACTCATGGTTTATGTTCTCCTGGGAATACACCTGAATACAACCCTTAAGGGGTTGATTTTTTAAATAACAATCCACTATTAATTTCTGTCCGTAAAAAAAAGTTGCTATTTGTTTTTAGTTCAAGATGTGTTGCTTACTTCCTTTTTTATGTGGCAGTTAGCAAATGTAATGGGCCATTCCCAATGGTTGACATGCCCAAGAAAGGTTGTAGATTTTCTTCAGAATATGATTGTTGTATGGCTAAGTTGCTGTTGTGTTGCTAATTTTTTTATGCAAATAATTTCAGGATCTGTCAACTGGGTGGCTTTATTGTGATCCTGGTCCAATGTTTAAGCCAGAGCATTACTCATTGGGAGAGTGGGTGCCACATTGGGTGAGGGAAAACGTTTTTTTGCTCAATGTTTATATCCTGTACTCTAAGATGGCATCTATGCAATCCCAATCATAAATGTTCCTCAAAATAACCCCTCTTCTATTAATGTTGCTGTGTAGAACACAGTTTAAATAACTTGCAATTGGATAAAAGATAACCATCTTGCAATGGAACACATTACGCATCTTATTATAAACAATTGAATAATACAGTGAGTTGTGATGGGTGGCACATGGTCTGAGTAGTGCATATTTTAAGAACACTAGTAGACAATGCTTTGCCTAGGCGCGACTAAGTGGGAGGCGAGGGGGTTCCGCCTGGCCTATGGGGGTAGGCGGACCCCTAGGCGTCCGGAGGTCGCTGGTGAGGGAGGAACAACCTCAAACGGAGTCGGACGACGGGCATGGGTGTATGCAGGCGGCGGCGGAGGAGACAGGGACTGGGGCCGGCGAGCAGCGTGGAGGAGGCTGGGGCTGGGGCTTGTGAGCAGCTCGGAGGAGGCAGGGACGGGGGGTGAGCACTGAGGAGACAGGGACGAGGGCGGCGGGCGGCACGGAGGCAGAGGGGTGTCGCGTGGTGCGGCCAGTCACGACTTGCGAGTCGTGTGGTGAGCAGGGAATAGATAAGGTTGGGAGGTGAGGTTAGGGATAAGGTTTGCTGTTCAGACTTGGGCTTGGGCTTGGGCTGCTTTTATGGGCCTTCTTGTATAATTCTTGGCCCACTGGTCTCCTATTTCTCCTTTTCTTTTTAGACTTTGAAGTAAATATGCATGGATATGGAAACACCTTGAAACACCTAGGCTCGCCTAGGCTAGCCTAAGCGCTAGGCTATGGGTCAGCGCCTAGCACCTTCTTGAACTTTGGTTCTTGATGATAGATCAATGGAGAAAATACTTGGATATGCCTGCACCATGGTCAAACAATCATAATCATGCCCCTAGCTTGTTTCTAAATTCTAATAAAGAACTAAATCTAACTCGATGGGAGGTGTAGGTGTACATATTCACCAACCGGGTTCAAATTTCTTCAAACTCGAACTTTGGTGCTTATTTCTTCTTATATGCAATGCCACCTAGTTCCTCCTAGTTGGTTGATTTTAATAATTACTCTGATGTTCTCAACTGAAAAGGCAGATTGAGTTTTGCTTGATTCATTTTACCAGCTAATATCATCTCATGTTTATTTTATTTTATTTATTAGTGTTACTTATATATACTACAATTACTGATATTTACTCTACTGCATCATCATTGGTTTTGCGTTATCTTTCTAGAGTTTCTAGATGTTTGATTTTGTACTCTGTTTGATTACATGCGTCTCTTCACAGTTCCCATGGAAAGAACTAGCCATTATGCCTGTGCAGTGGCATGCTTTAGCCCTAGGTTTATTTGCATCGATAATAGCACCATTTGGAGGATTTTTTGCGAGTGGCTTCAAGAGGGCATTCAAAATAAAGGTATACACCACTTCATTGTTTGCATCAATAAAATTGTTTTACTCAAAATGATACATCTTTTTTTTTATATAAAAAATGTAGGATTTTGGTGACAGCATACCTGGGCATGGTGGAATTACTGATAGAATGGATTGTCAAGTAAGTATCTCACGAAACATTTTAGCTATAGGGATAGGGAAATGTTACTGGCCTATGGTTATGCAAGCTTTTAACATTCTCATTCTATTGAAATAATTTAAGAGGCGGCCTTTGTGCTGTGGCTAATCTAACCATGAGCTACAGAACAATCAATTGAACCAAATGTCTAAGCCTAATGATGGCAGCAGTAGCAACCTCATTTCTGTGGATTGTTTTGGTATTTCTCCTTTTATGCATACATGTTACCTTTTATTGAGTATAAATGTGTTTGATGTTTGTGAAATACTTGCTGGGGGAAAAAAATCCTGCCAAGCTGAAGAAACCCCATACTTAACTACCAGTCTGGTCTGTACACTAGCTTAACATAGATTTCTGCTTGATTTCCCCAGATGGTTATGGCAGTGTTTGCATACATATACCACCAATCGTTCATTGCACCTCAGAACTTTTCTGTTGAGATAATCTTGGATCAGGTGAGGATCATTATTACTTAATTTTCTTTATCTTGAGTGATTCTCCCCTTTTTAAGCAATTTATCTTTTGTCATTCTAACCAATTTCTATCTTCTTTTTCCATTCAGATTATAAGAAACCTAACCTATGAGGAGCAAAAATACCTATACGAACAACTTGGGGAAATGTTCCATGACAGGCAACTGGCGCAAAGCTGAGAGTTAGCGTGCTTGTGAAATGCATGATATGTTGTGTATTTAAGGCTTCGGCTCATTCTGTAGCTCTAGCTCATGTATAGCAGCATGGCATGAATGTACCGTGGTACGGAGTCCTTGCCCAAACCAATGTATAGAATGGTAGAATGGAGAGAATGAATGGGTTTTAGGTGCTTTATTCATTCTCCACTGACGCTGCCTGATTCACTCCCCTTGTCATCATTTCTGCACTCTTTGTAAAAGGGGGGCTGGAAAGTTTTATTCTTTCTTATCACTTCGTGGTGCTGGCCTCAGATTAAATATTCGAGTATTCACAGAATATAAGATGAAGCAGGGCTAGTTCTTGTTTCCTTATCTTTCTTTTGTCGGCCATCAGGCTCTTCACGGCATATTTATCATCGTGGTTAGGGTCTCCAATTGCCCAGTTAATGTCACTCCATAAAGTCGCAACTGATGTTAGAGCTTCTGTTCGGGAGCTAGCCCTTTCATATATAACTCTTATAAAGCTAAACTCTACTAGATGAATTCTCTCTTCATGCAAGGTGTCCACATTATTTTCCACTAAGTGACCCACTAAATCTTTTATCTCTTCATGTAAGATGTCCACATCATTCTCCATTAAGTACATGTCATTCCATATTAATTATAAAAATTAACCATGTCATTATATTATGTGAAATACTTTAAATTTTTAATATATTCACATATAAGTCATGTACGTACGCTATTTGTTTCATCATCAATTAATTTCTCTATAATGTAATCAAATATTAGTTTTTGTTTTATTAGCTTAGCAATTTTTTTACTAGATCTAATACAATAAAATACATGCAAGTCAACTTCATATGTGTACATACATAATAGACTAAATACCATATAGAAATGCTATGTATATAATGATTGATTTTTAAGAAAATTCCGCGGCAACGCGCGGGGAATTCACCTAGTTTCTTATAATTGTTGAGTACATTTTTATAATAAGTTTAAATTTTCTTATTGTGATAAGGAAGCATGGCTCTTTCATATAATAAATGACTAATTCATGCCTTTTATTTTTCTTTTATGCTCACACCTCCGTATCAGCTAGGGAATTAGACACCGTGTTGGGGACGGCCTTACCACGAAAAAGGAAATCTTTTTTTTTGTGCGAACAAAGAAAGAGAAAATCTTGTGTTGGTTGATTGAAAATGTTCTGCTCTCCCTTTCATGCATCCACGTGCTACATCACAGGACAAAATTTTTCAACTTTGATTAGATTTATATAGAAAATAGTGTAACATTTATATCTCCAAATAAATGTATTATAAATTTATGATTATATATTTAATAATTTATCTAATAATACTAATTATGTATTATAAATATTTAATATTTTTTATTTATATTTAGTCAAAGTTAAAAAAATCGAGAATTATTTCTATTTTAGGATAGAGGGAGTATGTTTGCCTTCTTTACATATTTTCTAAGTGCAACTTATATAATCATCCATGCATGCGCCTTCCGAAGGAGGTGGAAAATCCGTCGTCTTGACTATCAGATAATGGGAACTTTGAATCACAGACTTGCTTCATTCTTTTTCTTTCCTTTTTTTTTGGAAAGTCAATTCTCGTGGTGAGCAGTTGTCAAAAGAATCCGAATCAACAATAATCAACACGCAACGGTTCTACCATTGGATATCCGCTCCGGGCAAAGCGTTGTTACTATCTCAAGGATGGCTTCTGCTTATCTGTAAAGCATATCTTACAATCGTGAGAATTGCCCATGATATCTTGTCGCATGATACGCACCCGATTATGCTGAGCATATATGGAAGATGCTTTCTGATAACCATAAAATGTACTACAAATTTGTTGCTGTAGATCATATTCGTACGTACACTTAAGGCAAATAATTCTAGTTTGAGGAAACACAAGTATGTAGTATGTAGATCATTATTCTAAAATGGAAATATATCAATAGTTGCATTTTGGACAACATATATACTGTTGTGAGAGTCCATATGTGGAAACATATGCTAAAGAGTAAAGTAACCATGAAATCGGGTAAAACATTTGCTCCACTGACTGCTTTGTTAGTTGTTTTGTATATTTTATAAAATAATAAAAAAATGGTGTGATCTCTCCTAATAAGACAGATTTAGAAGACATGTATGCATGTCATTTATTTCGGTTACCAATTACTTTAGTCAGTTTGGACAATATGATATTTAAAAGGCATGCACGAATCACGAATGTATGCATGGAAATCATGTATGGACATGGTTAAGTAATCAAGAATACTCGTACGTTACAATTTTTAAGATAAAATTTGAAATTTTGGATATATTGTATTTCAGAATGGAGGGAGTAGTTACATAATTTTATAACTTCAAATAAATTAATTGCGAATTTTTAAAGATCAAACAAGGTTCTTATTATTTCCATAAAATGGAAAACCACATTTAGAATCAGTCAGAGAACCAAATTTGTCTGATTTAGATTTAGATAAAGGGTATCCATTACTTTATTTTTTTTTGCGAAAGAGGGTATCCATTACTCAATTTCATAGTTCTGGATTGGAAATCACGCATGCAACTTAAAGAAAAAAAAACAGTAAGAAGGAAGGAGCTGGAGCATACCAAACTGTCATATGACGATATATCCATCCAACAATCACCCTTGTTCTTCTCCGTGCTGTCGTGCATCACTCCTTTCGTGCTCCCTGCTGAGTCTCGAACTCTCGATAACCACACTTGCTCTTCCGCCGTGACCCTAAACCCTATGCATAGGAATGGCAGCGGGCCAAGTAAGATGCGGGTAAAGCATTTACCCGTCACCGAGCATACCCGTGAGATTCCATATGCGCGCCCGATGGGTACCCGACGGGTATCAAGTACTTATTGGGTATACAGTATGTTCAAGAGAGATCAAATAACAAAATTATTATGATATAAAATAATAAATTCATAGTTAAACAATACGCAAATATATCAATCTCACTTACCTAGAGTTCACTAGGACAATATAGAGTAGCTCACAAGCCACAATGCATCATAGATTAACCATTCAATCATTCATGCTCATACAAATAACATAAAACAACTTACACAAACTGAAGTAACAAGTTAATAGTTTTGATCTTTTTATTCAGTAATCCAAAAAATATCGTCTTTGTAGTTCAACATGCTATGCAAATGCTACAGATTAAATGTTAAATAAGCTAGTCGACATGATATGTATATGATATACTTGACATATATTCAAATGTATTCTCATTTGCGGATACCCATCGAATACCCACAGATAAAATTTAATATCCAAATCAACTTGGCAAATATTGTGATTTGCCAACTTCCAAACAATATGGGAAGTAAAAAAATAATCCATCTCTAAGAGTTTGCTATTTTGGACTCCAAATCAACTTGGCAAATATTGTGATTTGCCAACTTCCAAACAATATGGGAAGTAAAAAAATAATCCATCTCTAAGAGTTTGCTATTTTGGACTTGACAAAATGGAAAAAAAGAAGGCCCATAAGATGGTTTTTTCCGGCGCTACTAATTCTATATGCTTCCCATCCTCCCCTTCACGCAAACAATGCCGCTGGCGCATCATAAGTTCATTGATCGATTTCTTGGTGTCGGACCTAGCGTGAATCCTAAAAGGACAATGACTACCCACAGTGCCGGCCTTGCCCTAGCCCCTAGCAGACGTCGACTACCCTAGCTGGTCATAAAGATCAACAATGGGAAAAAGAGGGAACCACATACCTGAATGTTGGACGGCCTAGCTTCGCATTGAGGAGAAATCAAGAACGGCGGTGGCGTGACCTTTTTTTCACGCGGACGAAGGAGAGACACACCCTTTTCTTTGTGCGCTTGGGGGAAGGAAAGGCGCAAAGGCTTCGTGCGCGCGGGGGAAGGAAACACGACACTAGAAATCGTGATGACAAGTTGATATGCCAAGTTACTATTTTTGAGTGTCGGAAGTCATGATATGCCAAGTTGCTATTTTTGCCAAGTTGATTTGCCGAACTGTTAGAAGAAAAAATTTCTTATTTTACCAAAATTATATGGATTTTAAGTTGTTTTGCCAAACTCTTGAAGATGCTCGTGTACGGTAACTTCTTTGCCAAGTCTATCATAGCCTGCCCATAATAAAAATCGAACATATCTCCCTAGAGCTAACCTCCTGCAAAGATTATTCATGTCGCTCGCTGGCAATGGAAAAACGAAAATTCACTCAATTTCGGAAAACAAAGCTCTTGCTCCCCCAACGGGCCTCCACCATGATGAGACCTGTGGGCGAGAGCCGAGGAGTAACGCTCCACTTGGATGGGCTTTCTTCGCCACCACAGTCCAAGTTGGAAGGGATATACGACGAATCCACCCAGCACAAGCGACAGTCCCGTCCCGTCCTATAAATAGCAGACCACAACAGAGAGAGGGAGAGGGTGTCCCTCTCCGCTCCGTCCCAGGAAACCCGGTATAGCATCAAAGGAACGTTTTTTGTCGTGTTGATTGATCTCCTCCCTCCCCTTTCGCCCCGTCCTGCCTCCGGGCCTCACCCCCAGAAAAAAAGAAAGAAAGGAGTAAAGCCTGTGCCAGGTGAGGTGCTTTCCTCTCCTCTCCCTTCGATCCAGTAGGTTTGCACTCTAGTTCCTAGATCTTGTTTAGGCATTTGTCCATCTTGGAGTGGCACAGTCCCTAGCCTCCTACAACGGGTGATTGTTGTGGGGTTTTGATCATACTTTTTTTTTGTGCATTCGAGAAAGCCCCGTGCTTTGTTGGAATCCGTGTGCTTAGGGCTGCGTGGATCCTCTTCTCGCATCAAGAACATGTCGAAATCCGTGGGATTGGAGGGATTTGTGGGGGGTTTTCTCTTCTCTTTTGATAGGAATTGTGGGTGTTGATCTGTGTGGATTCTGTTGCAGGGGGCGAGAAGGAAAGGGGAGTCCTTTGGGGAGAGGGAGATGGCGCGCAATGCGGTGGACAAGGCGACGTCCATCGACGCGCAGCTGCGGCTGCTGGCCCCGCAGAAGCTCTCCGACGACGACAAGCTTGTCGAGTACGACGCCCTGCTCCTCGACCGGTTCCTCGACATCCTACAGGACCTGCACGGCGAGGACATCAGGGAGACGGTATGTAAATGCTCCAATCGATTCCTGCCCGTGGTGCTATTTGTTCCTTTTCGATTCTGGCAATTGATTTAGGTGGTAGATAGCTCGATCATGCTTGAAAATCTGTTTATACTGTCATGCATGCATGGGTCGCGATAGCAGGAGAATCATACAGAGCATCTGGGCCTTGTCCGTTGTGTGTTTCTATATGGTGATATTTTTCTCATCTGTTTTGGTATTGCACTCTGGTGATGGAAATTAGTGCTGCATTTAACAAATCGTAGTAGCACTGGGGGTCCACCCATTTGTTCTACAGTTGATGATCAATATTGTGCTAGTTCTCACTTTGTGTTTTCTAGCTTATCAAATTGGTAGATCACCATGATGTTCAAAACTGGTGGGGTTATCATGATGTGTATAGCACTTGCACTATAATCATGGCCTTTTGATACTCTTGAGTTATTATGCCCTTTGAACTATTGTTGTTGCTGATAGGAGGTAGTTTGCAGATCATATTTATTATCTTTTCTATGCATAAATAGTATGATAAAATGGTAAAAAGCCACGTTTTTTTTACAATGCATAGACCTACTATTTTACATTATCATTTTACCACTCAAGTAAGTCTATCTCCTTGCCCATTTTTTGGATATCTGCAAGCCAATCTTTGCTTAACATTCTGATAGGTGGCTTGATTTCTGTGCTCATTCGTTACACAGCAATTCCAGTCTGTTCACCAACTCACTCTACATTCGATAAAATTTATACTTTTTGCAATGCTGTAAAGTTTCCCTTTCTTGTGAATAGGTGCAAGAATGCTATGAGTTAGCTGCTGAGTATGAAAATAAGCTTGACCCCAAAATGCTGGATGAGATTGGGAATGTGCTGACCAGCTTGGATCCTGGAGACTCCATTGTCATAACCAAGTCATTCTCACACATGCTTATCCTGGCAAACTTGGCTGAGGAGGTACAAATTGCATACCGCAGGAGAATAAAACTGAAGAAGGGTGACTTTGTTGATGAGAACTCAGCAACAACTGAATCAGACATCGAGGAGACATTAAAGAGGCTTATGCATCAGCTTAAGAAGTCCCCTCTGGAGGTATTAGATGCTCTCAAGAATCAAACTGTTGACCTTGTCCTGACTGCACATCCAACTCAGTCTGTCCGGAGATCACTGCTCCAAAAGCATGGCAGGTTAGTCTTGAAGCTTTCTGAATTGTTAGATCTCAGGATGAGATTTATTCGATGGAGTTGAATATATGCAATATAGAAATGTTGGTTCAGTTCGTTCTTTATATGCACTATGCACCACAGCACCAGGGCAATGCAGTTTGTTCACACTGAATTTCACATACCCCTTTCATAGAAAACCTGATGTTTATTTTCTGCCTTTTTTTTTTAAGTGTAAGCATGTAAGCATTCCTTGCATGGTTTTGCAGTAGTCTGCCTTTTACAAGAAACAATAGCAATAGAAAAAAAAATCTCGAGGCATCTTGAATCATATGTTATATGTGCCTTTCGATGCCTTAGATTCTTCACCTTTCAATGTGCAGGATAAGAAACTGTTTAACTCAACTTTATGCAAAGGACATCACTCCAGATGAGAAACAGGAACTTGATGAAGCACTTCAAAGAGAGGTAATTTGCTTAGATATTTTGGTATTAGTGTTGTATAATACTATCTGTGTAGTAGTTAATATGGAAAACTGTCACCTTCACTAAATACTCCTGTTCCATATCTTATTTACAGATGAGTATATGTTTATATGATTCTAATATCCTGTTCCATTTCTTATCTACAGATTCAAGCTGCCTTTAGAACCGATGAAATCAGGCGGGCGCCTCCTACTCCGCAGGATGAAATGCGTGCTGGAATGAGTTATTTTCATGAGACCATATGGAAGGGTGTACCCAAGTTCTTACGCAGGGTCGACACTGCTCTTAAGAACATTGGCATAAATGAGCGGCTGCCATATAATGCCCCTATCATTCAGTTTTCTTCATGGATGGGTGGTGATCGTGATGGTACATGGCATTCTCTCTCCCTTTTTTGGATAGTATATTTGATGATGTGCTGAATCATGCAACTGTAGTTCACAAGAAAGATGTATATATATAGCTCTAAACTGATGTCCATGACAGGGAATCCAAGAGTCACACCAGAGGTTACAAGGGATGTGTGCTTGTTGGCTAGAATGATGGCTGCTAATTTGTATAATGCCCAGATAGAAGATCTGATGTTTGAGGTAAATATAAGGACACATTTTTTATTTGAATAATGTAGTGATATTAGTCTCACAAGAATTCTTTTTTGTCGCATGCAGTTATCTATGTGGCGCTGCAGTGACGAGTTACGTGTAAAGGTCGATGAGTTACAATGTTCCTCCAAGAAAGATAGAACAAAACACTATATAGGTGCAGATTATATTATGATATTTTTTGTTAAACTTATATATTATATCTTCAACATCCTTGCCTACCATCTGTTGCAAAATATTTAACCAAACTAGTCGCCAACCTGTTCTTTCCAATGGATGAAATAGTTATACATTTTATAAAGTACCTCCATCCAGAAAAGAATGCAGTTCTAGTTCTAATCTTAGTCAAACAATCTAAAGGTTGATGAAGTTTATAGAAAAGAGTATCAATAATTATGACACCAAGTAGGTACACTATGAAAAATTGAAAATACATTTCATGACAAATCTAATGATACTTATTTGGTATCATAAATATTGATATTTTTTTGGCACAAAGTTAGTCAAACTTGAGATGGTTTGACTTGGTACTATGCTAGAATTGCATTCTTTTCCGGATGGAGGGAGTATCATATTGCTTATGATTAATATGGATCCTCATTGTAACCATAAATGTGGTTCCAGTTTGATAGTTTATTCTCGGATTACAATAAACTGCATGAATCTATGCTGCTGAAGACTAATCTGAGACATGCAGATCAGGATTCTAATCTAAGTGATTCTAACCCACGTCAGCAATTGAGGAAAAATAGGCATGGCAAATCCATAGTCCAAAAGGGTTGGACTGTAAGAATCAGAAACAGTTACCTTGCAAAAAAAGGCATTGAAGGATTTGAAACATGCAATAAAACAAATGTATTTAGCTGTTAGCTTAATAAATATGATCATGAAGCAATGTAATATTAAGAAACAGCTGTCATCGGGACTCAGAAGTTGCATTGATATATGTGCTTTCTTGCCATGGTTGCATTTGAATCATGTTTTGCTCTCTGGATTTGTTTCTGAGACATGTGGATATCTATTTCTGTCGCTGTACTATGTTTAATATTGGAAAGAACCATATCACTATGGAGTTATATTTTTTAAAGACAAATTCTTGCTGTTTTCATGCAGATTTTGATATTTAGGATGACATTTTTGGCAGCAACAGGCATGATATGATGCATGCTATTTTTGTCTATTCCTTTATATTAATGCAGCCAATTAGACAAAACTAGGTGAAGTTAATACATGCTGACATGCTTTTCCTGGATGCAGAGTTCTGGAAACAAGTTCCCCCCAGTGAACCTTACCGAGTGATTCTGAGTGATGTCAGAGATAAACTCTACAACACGCGTGAACGAGCACGCCATTTATTAGCTAGTGGGTTTTCTGAAATTCCAGAGGAAGCAACCTTCACCGATGTTGAACAGGTATGTAAAGTGAAAACAGTAGTGTTCTTTTGATGTTCCTGGCAAGGATAAAAAATTAATCTGACCATATACTTTTAGTGCTATATTAAGATTGGATCCTATCATTTCCAAGATAAAGGATCTTTGTAACTGTTTCAGGATATTTTATGTTTTATGGATTCTGTCTCGATTGAATCTTTTTTTCTCTTACAGTTCTTGGAGCCTCTTGAGCTCTGTTACAGATCTCTCTGTGCCTGTGGTGATCAATCTATTGCAGATGGAAGCCTTCTTGACTTCTTACGGCAAGTGTCTACATTTGGACTATCCCTTGTTAGACTTGATATCAGGCAAGAATCTGACCGACATACTGATGTTATGGATGCTATAACTGAATACCTTGGCATCGGATCATACCGTAAATGGACAGAGGAGAAACGCCAAGAATGGCTACTCTCAGAACTTAATGGAAAGAGGCCGTTATTTGGTCCTGACCTTCCCAAGTCCGATGAGATTGCTGATGTTCTAGATACTTTCCACGTATTAGCTGAACTTCCTTCAGACAGCTTTGGTGCATATGTAATATCTATGGCGACAGCTCCCTCGGATGTTCTTGCTGTCGAGCTCTTGCAGCGTGAATGTCATGTGAAAAAACCACTGAGAGTTGTGCCATTGTTCGAAAAACTGGCAGATCTTGAGGCAGCACCTGCAGCTTTAGCTCGGCTGTTCTCTGTTGAATGGTACAGAAACAGGATCAATGGCAAGCAAGAAGTGATGATTGGGTATTCTGATTCTGGCAAGGATGCTGGTCGTTTCTCTGCTGCTTGGCAACTGTACAAGGCTCAAGAGGAGCTCATTAATGTTGCTAAGATGTATGGGGTTAAGTTAACTATGTTCCACGGACGAGGTGGGACTGTGGGAAGAGGTGGGGGCCCTACCCATCTTGCTATACTGTCACAACCTCCAGAAACTATTCATGGATCGCTTAGGGTAACTGTTCAAGGTGAAGTCATTGAACAATCTTTTGGAGAGGAGCATTTGTGCTTTAGAACCCTGCAACGTTTCACAGCTGCTACTCTTGAACATGGTATGCATCCTCCAATTTCGCCAAAACCAGAATGGCGTGCTTTAATGGACGAAATGGCTATTGTTGCCACAAAGGAATACCGATCAATTGTGTTTGAAGAACCACGCTTTGTTGAGTATTTCCGCCTTGTAAGTCTTCAGTTTTCTTTGCTTGTGTTTTCCTTTCCTACACACCTTCACTTGTCTTTATGTTGTTATTCCACTATGAGATTAATTCTAGCTTTTATTTAGTCCTTGGCATTTCACTCTTGTTTTTGTTAGCTGGGAATTCATCTTGCTAGACCTGAAGGTTAATATACTGTTTCATTATCGTTTTTTTACTGTTGTTTCATTATCGTCTTTTTACTGTCATGTCATTTTTTAACGTAGTTTTACTGTCATGTCATGTCATTACTCCTTGTAGTATACCCTATAAATTTATTTATTTATTTTTTGGTAATGGGTCAATTTTTCTGTGTAACCAATCCTGACATTTGTGTATTTCTTTCAAATAGGCAACACCAGAGATGGAATATGGTAGGATGAATATCGGAAGCAGACCATCGAAAAGAAAGCCGAGTGCAGGCATTGAATCACTGCGTGCAATCCCTTGGATCTTTGCTTGGACGCAGACTCGGTTCCACCTACCAGTGTGGCTTGGTTTTGGCGCAGCATTCAAACATGTCTTGGATAAGGACATACGGAATCTTCAAACCCTTCAAGAGATGTACAATCAGTGGCCATTTTTCAGGGTTACAATAGACTTGGTTGAGATGGTGTTTGCCAAAGGTGATCCTGGTATAGCGGCTCTGTATGACAAGCTTCTAGTTTCAGAGGATTTGTGGTCATTTGGCAAGCGTCTTAGAGCCAACTATGAAGAAACAAAGCAACTTCTTCTACAGGTGATGGTCTAAGATCTTCTTGCATCTGTTATGGACTGCTAGAGTTGCATGTAGACTATGTGATGCCTCTACCTGGCTTGAACATTGTGTGTCTGAATGAGTAGATAATTAAGGGCCTGTTTGGTTCTCCATGCTAATTTTAGCCAGCTAAAATTATTTTAGCTACTCTTGGGTGACTAGTGGGACTAAACTATTTTAGCTTCTTTTTAGTCAGTGTGTTTGGAAGTTTAGCTACTAAAGTGTTAAAGTTTAGCTGGCTAAAATTCAGCAAGGGGAACCAAACAGGCCCTTGTTAATTCGTAATCTATAGCCACATCATGCCCAACTACTTCCAGAGAATGTTTAGATACAGCTCCTAGAGTTGCATGTAGACTATGTGATGCCTCTACCAGGCTTGAACATTGGCATCTGAATGAGTAGATAATTAAGTTAATTCATAATCCATAGCCACATCTTGCCCAACTACATGCAGGGAATGTTTAGGTAAGGAGAAAATGGTTCTGGCAATAGGAATACAGGATGTTCATTTACCACACCCTTTTCTTGTCTCACCAGTGCATTGTGACCTTGTGAATTTCAGGTTGCTGGGCACAAAGACCTTCTGGAGGGCGACCCTTACCTGAAGCAGAGGCTGCGCATCCGTGACTCTTACATCACCGCGCTGAACGTTTGCCAAGCTTACACGCTGAAGCGCATCAGGGACCCTGGCTTCCAGGTGAACCCGGGGCCTCACCTGTCGAAGGACGTCATGGACATTGGCAAGCCGGCTTCAGAGCTCGTGAAGCTCAACACCACAAGCGAGTACGCCCCGGGGCTGGAGGACACCCTCATCCTCACCATGAAGGGCATCGCTGCCGGAATGCAGAACACCGGCTGAAAGAACAAGAATCCAGAGTGCCTTTCTTTATTCTGAGTTGATGTATCTATCGTAGCGTAGGGGATCATGGCGTGAGCCGGTTAACAAGACGTACGGGGTGCACACCTGGATATGGGATTACTATATGCTATTTGCTATATCGAACTCCTATGTATGCATATCCATGTTGCTTGAGCCTGCACTTAGCTTTTGGATCATAACTTGTTAGGTTATGCGTAGGTCATCTTGTTGCGGCCAAATAACTCTTGAGCTGTGCCGTTTGGTGCTGGGATGCTGGCTTATTTGTGCCGAGGAGTCTACTGAATGCTTGGATCATTGTATTGTATCTTCTCTGTCGTGCGGTATCTTGTTGAATACTACTACTGTGTCGTGGACAAACGGACAGGCTGTAGAGAGGAGCGCGGCGTGTATCACGCACGCGCAGCGGCCGCCCCTGGAAGCTGCGAAGGGCCGGAGCCCGTGGCCGGAGCATCTACAACATCAAGTCACCTAGAGCTCCGATCAAGAAAAAAAAAGTCACCTAGAGCTAATAATGTATTTATTTAAACCTGTAGATGTTAATATGTATTATAAAAAGAAATATATCAAATTTGGTTTAGCATAAAAGAAAGTGATGTGTATATAATTTAAAACGGATCAACGGAGGGAGAAGCCCGATTGCTTCTATATCCTCAGTGTTATTTTAAAAACAAAAAAAACAAAAAACAAAAACGGTCGTGGCGTAGTACTGGTGTTATTCCAAAGTCGATCATTGTACTTTATACGGTTTGAGTGCCCGTATCTTCTAGTCTACGAATGATAATGTAGTGCATTTCCGTTGCGCTCGAATTTATGCGGCCTGCCCTCTTGGTCCCTTGTCGCATGGCTCCATGTCTCAGGGGTCCCCGGCGCTCCCGCTCGTACTTGCCACACTAGCATAACTCGCTCATGTTCGGTCGCACTTGCACAGTACCGGGCCGGCGGTCGGCGGACCGCGGTGAGCACGGCCAAATCATTGGCGAGCGCGAGGTAGGTAGGTGCCGACGGTGAGCATGACCAAACCGTGCCGTCGATGCACACGTCTACTAGCAGTAGCAGTAGCAGGTCAGTCCATTCGTGCCCGAACCACAGCAGCAGCACACGAAAAGGAGATGGGGAGATCCGACGACCGTTCTCACACAGGTACTGTACCACTCCGCTCCCTCCGAATCGCTGATGGATATCCTGGCCCTGGTGGTGGCGGCCCCGAGCCGGCAGGACCGGCGCATCGCGGCAGCCGATGCCCTGGAGGCCAGCCAGCCAGGCCCGCCTGGGGGCGGGCGGGCGGCCGGACTGTTGCGCCCGCGCAGCCGCAGCCGAGCCGACGAGGCAGCGGCAGCCGGCAGACCGCCCGGCGAGCGGAATGGACCGTAGCGTGTCATCGTGAAGCGTGAGACCGACGACGGGGCCGCGACCGGATTCCGGAGCACTGCACTGCACCG
>Ga0182004_10000308_pt1 | contig 27401 bp, 15 predicted proteins | sample Sormic07211540_1_FD_120479 | JGI IMG/M metagenome (GOLD analysis project Ga0182004, IMG submission 120479) | Endophyte microbial communities from Sorghum bicolor roots, Mead, Nebraska, USA - 072115-40_1 MetaG | ecosystem: Host-associated > Plants > Roots > Unclassified | place: USA: Nebraska...
ATGTGGAAGCGACGACACTCAGCAGACCAGGCAGGCACGGTGTACCTGGTTTATTAGAGAAAATGTATGTATTGGCTTTCCCCCCCCCCTCCCCTCCTTTTGGTGTCGTTTTATTCATAACAACAAATGGCAAAGAAAATCCAAGGTTGGATGGATGGGATTGGGAGGTGCTGCTGACCACGGGGGGCGTGACTGACTCTGCCAAGGGCTCTTTCATTTGGAGGCCCTAGGGAGCATGCATTCCGGCTGGAGACACGCAATCCTGGCTGGATTACGGTTCCCCCAGGAATCGAACAGACCCAAATAGTTGGGCTTGGGCGATACAAATGAGCTGGGTGGATCCAAACGGACCGTAGCTAATTGTTAGCTGGGTATATGAACGTGCTCTCTCGATGACAACTAGAGAAGGAACTACGTATACAAATATAATAACAACGCCCAAGTAATAGGCAGCCAGACAGCTTGGCTGGCTTCGCTTATTTTGTAAGTCATACAACAGTGTTTTTTTTTATAATAAATCAGGAAACAATACTTTTAGCCCATGACTTGAAACCAAAACTTGCAAGCTTTTCCTATTATACGTCTGATGTTTACTGGTCTGAAAAGTTACGGTTAAAATTACTATTGACTGATTTATTATAAGAGAAAAACTGCTGATTGGCAGAAAAAATACAAGCGAACGGGCTCAGAATGCAGCGCGCGACACAAATCCATCCATCAGTAGCAACGGCATGATGATGTTCACGTCATCCGATCCGTGTGCCGCAGCTAGCATTTTGCGTTGTTTGGCTCCATGTATGGTCGCACCTCCTCCGGACCCGAATTCAATTATTATTATCGCACACACAGCAGACACAGTGCAGTGCAGTGCATTCAATTTCAAGAGAATTCAAAGCCCTATTAGACAGTACTACAGTACTAGGCTAGAGCTAGGAGCCTAGGAGTCGTCGGATCCACGACCTTTCCTTTTTTTTCCCCTTTCCCTCCACGACGCTCCTCCAACAAGACAAGGCAAACGCAACGCAAGGGGGGCGTTGCACAGAGAAAGGGCAGTGCAGTGCAGGGGCGTGAGGTAGACGACGACGGAGGGAGGGATCGATGGAATGGAAGAGGAAGACGACCGAGTGCTTGCCCACAGCTCTGACTGACGAGGTTAGTACGTACGACGACCTGCACCTCCTCCTCCTCCTCCTCTCCTCTCCCCTCGGCCCTCCGCCGCGCGCACATCTGCCGGCCATGGCCTCATCTCACCGATCGACGAATTCAATTCCCCTGCGCCTGCGCTGTGTGTGTGTGTGAGCTAACTAGCTTCCCATCACCTCTTCTCCTGTGTGTACTAGTGTATCCACATGCATCCACGCGTCTTCAATCTCTGATAACAATCCTGCTCTCTGCTGTGTTTCTTTTTGGGTTGGGTGAGAGAAGACAGGGGAGATTATCTCAACATGTTGATATGATCCTGTGCTCCCCCTGCTCGTTCCTTGCGGTTGCTTTCGGCACTGATGAAATCTGGTTGGTAGCTCACAGGCAGTGAGGCAGCGGTCCCACTACAGCCATCACTCGTGTCGTGTTCACGTCGGCAGGCATCTCAGTCACCTCCCCATGTCGTCGACGACGACTGAATTCAGGGCCATTCCTGCCTTCCGCCCACCCATCTCCCTCCGTCGGGACGGTGCCCACCATCCCAACAGCGCTGCGCTGCGCTGCGCTGATGGATGGATGGAATTCCATTCCTTTTTCCAGATCCCATCTCCGCCACAGATTTAGAAATGGACGCCCCCGCCCGGCTTGGGCAATCACCATCATCAGAATGAATGAGCACCGGAGCAGAGGCAAGCCACAGCAGCAAGGAACGAAAGGAGATGCCTTTCTGGGCCTTTTGCTTCTCCCCTTCCGTCGTGTCGTCTCTGACAGAATGATGCTCACATCGCGTGCGTTCATCTGCCCTCTGTCTCCTTCCCCGCTGCGGGATGGAATCATTCGTCCGTCCTCACACAGACACCACAGTCAGCTACTGCTACTACTAGTTTAATCTCTTCGAGGTCGACGAGATTGGTAACTTTCGTTTGTATTCATCCGCAAAAGATGAAAAAAGAGGACTACTCTACTCCTATCCTATCCTAGATAAAATACTACCCTTCTTGTTTTTTTGACAAGATATACTGTACCCTTCTTTTTACCTCTCCAATGCGATCAGGTTACTACTGACCCACAGTCACAGTTTCCTCGGCACTTGCTTCCTTTCACATGTCCCACCGTCCAAGGTTGACTCGGAACAACACATAACTTTGGGCCTTGTTTAGGTGGCAAAAAATTTGGTTTTTAGCTACCGTAGTATTTTCGTTTTTATTTAATAAACATTGTCTAATAACGGAGTAACTAGACTCAAAAGATTCATCTCATAAATTACAGGTAAACTATACAATTAGCTTTTATTTTTCTTTATATTTAATGCTTCATGCATCCGACCAAAGATTCAATATGACGGGGAATCTTGAAAATTTTTGCGAACTTGTGATCTCAATTCTCTGCCATCGATCCATCCTTTTATCGGGCCGAACGAGCTTTGCCGTTCCCTTTCAAAAAAGCATTCTCAGTACTCTTACCTGTTTTTCCAATAATGCATAGTACGTACAGTACATACCAGTAGTTAGACTTGGACAAATTAAAACAAAGGGAAGCAAGGTGTGTCATCCTCTTATTTCTATATCCCCAAAACTTACCAAACTCTGCTCAAACTGGAAAAATAAGGGGTAGCCAGGCCAAGCAGGGGAGGCCAGGGCCAGAGACACGCACCTGCCATCCTGCGTCTCTCCAAGTCTGTAAACCTACTATGTAATTAGCTGAATTTTGCATGATGCCGTAGCGTAGCTGCTCATTTCAATCAATAACACAAATAACATCGAAAACTCGACGTTACATTACATCTACGTACGTGTCAGGTACCACGTCCCCGTCCTGGAGTGTAGAAAAAGGTCTCCCCTCCTCTCAAAAAAAGGGAGTATCGTCAGGCTTTCTTTTCTGTGGTGCTCTCATCATCACCTACCCTGTGTGCTTGTCCTTAACCGTCAGTCCGTCACGGCCCCCAATTAAACAATGTGTTGGCTTAATACTCTTTGTGATGTCGGTGTCCAGAAATACTACAAAAGGCAGCTTAACGCTTCGTTTCATCTGATCTATCTGAATTGGGTCTTCATGATATAGCCCTGCTTCCATCCGGGGGGGGGGGGGGGGGGGGGGGGGGGGGGATGTGTCGTATAAGAAAATAGGAGCGCCCCCCCACAGTATTTTAATTTTTATTATTAAAACATATACTTTTGTTTTTTATTGTGTGTATTTTGAGCATATATATTTCATTGAGGCCCAACTACTTGGTCAATTTATTTACTCTAACCCAAGAATCTATTCATGTATTTCGTTCCATGATGAGAAAAAGAGTTGTTATTGTTATTATACTATTACATGTCTAAGATCTTGATCTACACAAATATATTACATGTCTAGGATAACATTGTATTGATGCGTATCTTGCAACTACTTCAGCATCCAACGATTCTTTGGATGGATCGGGCCACCAAAAAAGGATTTCAAATTAGGAGCAACCACCAAGACACTTCCAGGGCAGCAGGCCAGCAGCTTATTTTAAGCTCTAGCCACTACGTACTAGCCTGCAGTAGGTAGTTGCAGAGGGCACATCCACAGGGATGCATTTGGAGATGGGGCGCAACTATCAGATTAAGGAACATTTTGAAATCTCTCTCATTCTTTCTTGACCGACATAATCCAGTGGCTTGAATTGAGTTTGCGTCTTCTGATTGTGATCATTAGTCCAAATCGTTTTTTTTTTGAGCAAGATTAGTCCAAATCGTTATTCCTTGCAGATTTGTACTGGAATGTTACTATCAGCCTATCAGGTTTCCAAAATCTGTCCTGTTTTGATTGATTTTTTGTTTTGGACATTTGGTAACATGGCAACTGCATGCTAATGTTAGAAAGCTTATGACAAGTTCAACCCCGGGAATAATCATTCAAAAACTTGGTGTGAACATCCAGCCTGAGATCCCTGAAGACTCTAATTAACTCCAGACTCGGCATCTGTCACTCACACCCGACATTACAGGCCAGATGTCGTTTTAAGTTATAATCCAGTGTTCAATGCCTCAACTAGAACATTGCACCTAAGTACAGCCAATCTCGTTCAAGGCCTACTTCTTCTTTTTTCCTACTGCACATATAGTGCTGTAGGTTGAGATGTCTCCTATCTTGCAAGCTGCTGCATTGAGTGTGCTAGTATTTTCTTTTGGAAAGCAAGCATACATTTGTCAAACAATTGTTGATAGCTTCTGCCACTTCATTGGAATTGCCTGCATTGCATATAAGCTGCCTTCTTCGTCTATCGGTTCTTAGACTCTCTCTCTCTCTCCCCCCCACTTTTCATCTTTCACGCCTCTTTGGTTCTACTTTCAGACCAGGATACCTGTCGTTTTTGCCTGAGGCAATTTGAGTTAGGTTTTTTCTTGTAATTTTAGCTGCGTTTGGAGATCATGTGTTATGTGTTTTCAAGAGTTATGGTATTTGATTAGCATCAATTCCACAGAAAGCAGAAGATTGTACATCCATTTTCCTGGTTGCTGTCACTTGTTGATCATGGTCTATCATCTAGTAGGATTTGTAGTCATACTTTTTGAGTTGCTGTAATGTATTACTTTATCCCAAGTAATAAGTTGTGAAGTTATTCTAAATTTTTACTCATTATTCTTTGTTTATATATTTTTTTTTGAAAGAAACTGGAGGGGTTTGCACCCCTACAGCAGTTATTATTAAGAAAAGCAAGCAGTTCAGTTACAAAGCAACTAATTAAAACACAGGAATAAAAGACTCAGGAAACCCAAAAAGAAACTAAGAAGAGCAGTTCAGAGACTGCTCGCATCTGTTTATATATTTTTGATACAGTTAGTCAACCATGTACTTGTTTAATATCAAAACGTGATGAGACTTGTTCATTGTGCTCTGCATGTATTTTGGTGGTGTTTTCCATTACTTTTTTTCTCAGCAGTCAATGGTTTCAAACATGCTATTCTTACCTTTCCATCATTATTTTTCAGATCTTGCACTAGATGGGACTTATTTGATGTTTTCGCCATTCTCTACTTCGGTGCGAGCTAATGGATCTCTACATGAAACTTCTCCTGGCCTCCCTCAGCTGTATTCTCCTGATGCAAGCAGCATCATGTGGTAAGTTCTACAGTCCTCATGAATGTACTTCTATTTTCAAAGCTGTCATGAAAAATGTTGGGTTAAAATGACTAAATATGAGTGATTGAAAAGGAAACAATATCTGATACACTAGTTGTTGTACAGATGGCACCACAGGCGAAACTGAAACGGCAAACTGGACATGTGTATGCGCAGCTCATCCACTAGATGAACCAAACTCTAACAGCAGCCTGTTGTCCAATTGCTCTTCATCCTGCCATTGCCAACAAGGTAAGAGCAGTGGATCATATAGCTTGTCAACATCTCATTACACCACAATGGCACCTGAATTGGGTGTTGCGGGCTTGTGGCAGATGATAATGGTGGCACAGGGTCATGGAACTGCACATGTGCCGCTGATAAGGGCCTTCAGAAAGAAGAACATGCTGTGCTACGTGCCAGGAGTTGCTTCACTTCCTGTAACTGCACATCTGGTATTGGTATGTGATTTTCTTGTTTAACTATTCAGAATTTCAGATACATGAATTCTTTTATGGACTAAATGCTCAAGTGAATTGGGTTACTGAATATGGTCTCCATTATATCTTCAGGAAGTTCAGAGGAAGGGAAAAGGCATGTCTCCAGCAAAACAGTCATAATTACGCTCCTAGTTTGTGTGATTCTCACCACTACTGCTTTCCTTGTCACCACCGTATACTACTTCCGCCGCAAGGATGCTCTCTCTCCACGATCGCAGATATACTCCTTCGATAAATACACTAGCTGGAGCAGCAGATCGAACCTTGTCAGCAATCGATCGTCTCCACTTCCCCAATTGAAATCAAAACCAAGGCTTGGTGTTTTAAAAGGCAAGCTTAACCTATACACTTTCCCTGTCTGAATTTTTAGAAGTTTTGCTTGACTGAATTGCCTGAGATCGGTGTCATGTGTTTGTTTGAGAACAGTGCATGGCCACACCCTGATTCTTGTTTCAACTTCCTGCTACAGAGTTTCTGTGTAGCTGCAACCTCATCTGCGGGGGCGAAAGCGGCACGTTCCCTGGTGTCATTATCCGGTTTTCATACGCGGAGTTGGAGCAAGCAACCGGGAAATTCTCAGACGAGCATCTTATCGGAGTTGGTGGGTCGAGCAAGGTGTACCGAGGCCAGCTCGGCGATGGCAAAGTTGTTGCCGTGAAGAAGCTTAGGCCCCTAGGAGGTGCAGATGAAGACTTCGAATTCCTATCAGAGGTATGCAACACTGCAGACAGCAAAAGCAACAATCTTGCATATGTCATCCATTGCAATTCCTCTCATTTCTCAAGTGTGAATGTGCTGATGCGTAGATCGAGCTGCTGTCGAGGCTGAACCACTGCCACGTAGTGCCATTGCTGGGGTACTGCTCGGAGAGCCAGGGCCGGCAGCTGGAGAGGCTGCTGGTGTTCGAGTGCATGTCCAACGGCAACCTGAGGGACTGCCTGGACCTGAAGCAAGGGAGGAGGCCCATGGACTGGCAGACCCGGGTGAGCATCGCTCTCGGCGCCGCTAGGGGGGTGGAGTACCTCCATGAGGCAGCCGCCCCGCGTATCCTCCACCGTGACATCAAGTCCACCAACATCCTGCTGGATGACAAGTTCAGAGCCAAGGTCAGAGGCTTGTTACTGATTCAGGCTTGCTACTGAATGCTGCAGATTACATATTATGCTGAGGCTTTGATTCTTGTGTGTGGGTGCAGATCACTGACCTTGGCATGGCCAAGTGCCTGATGAACGACGGCGTGACGAGCTGCTCGAGCTCCCCGGCGCGGATGCTGGGCACGTTCGGGTACTTCGCGCCGGAGTACGCCATCGTGGGCAAGGCGTCGCTCAAGTCGGACGTGTTCAGCTTCGGCGTCGTCGTGCTGGAGCTCATCACCGGGCGGCCGCCCATCCACAAGTCGTCGTCGACGAGGGCCGACGAGAGCCTCGTCATCTGGGCGACGTCGCGGCTGCGGGACAGCAGGCTGGTGGTGACGGAGCTGCCGGACCCGACGCTGCAGGGCAAGTTCCCGGCGGAGGAGATGCAGATCATGGCGCACCTGGCGCGGGAGTGCCTGCAATGGGACCCCGAGGCGAGGCCCACCATGACGGAGGTCGTCCAGATCCTCGCCACCATCGCGCCACTCCAGCAGGGCGCCAAGCGCCGGAACCTCCCCATCGCCGCCGCCTTCAACCTCACGGTCAGCTCCTTCTCCTCTCGGCCATGTACACGCACGCCGCAGGCGGTCTGTGCTCTGACATCGCACGCACCGTGCACGTACGCTCAACGACTCTGCAGGCGTCGCCGCACGTTGGGAGGTGCGACCCGGAGCCTAAGGACGACGACGACGACATCGAGAGGCAACAGCTGCAGCAGCAGGAGTGCTCGCCGACGACGCCCGTCCAGTGGAAACAGCAAGCGCGGCGCGCGCCGTCGCCGCCACCGGGCCGCGCGTCGTGGCCCGGCGACAGGGGGAACGTTGTGAGCAGAGGCGCGGTGGTGTCGGGCGAGCTGGTGAACGGGACGCTGCTGATGAGCCCCCACGGGCGGGGAAGCTGGCGGCGGCCGCCACCGCCGCCTGGCGACGACGAGGAGGCGGTGGACGTGGACCTGACGGAGCCTCGGATGGAGGCGTTCACGCAGCCGGCGGCATTCAGATGACGAAAGGATTAGCAGGATCGGGAGGAGATGGTGATGGTTTTGATTGCTGCATCAGCGGCGGGTGCTGTACATCTTCTTGTTCATGGCTCCACGATCCACAGCAGCATCTGCTTCTGCTTCTGCATCTGCGTCCATGAATGTACAGTACAGGCGAACGCATCTAGATCGACAAGGGGAAAAGAAATGGTATTGAGATCGTTGTGGGATAGGGATAGATAGGTTGAAGTTGAACACGAGATCAATGCCGATAGGATGGCCAATCCTCCATGGCTGAAGTGAATCCACAGCGCACGAGAGAGAGATCCGACAGCAACACTGGGTATCCAGCGATTGTAACAAAAGCAGATGTGCATGTGTGTATCATCTTATACTCTGTCAAAAGAAAAAAAAAATGCAACTATGAGATTTGTGCAAGTCAAATTAAATTAACTTTAACCAAGTTTATAGTAAGATAAAGTCATGACATGTGACCATGTGGGCCCATGTGTCAGTGATAGGGAGAGAGTGGATAGTAAAGGAGCATTCTAGGCAGTGAAAAATAGGTTGTCGGTTTGTAAATGGGTCTAAACACGTCCAAGGCATACATAATGACATATTTCAGAGAAAAGAAGAATTATGATGGCTCGTATTTGAATAGATGATTGTAGTGATGTTTCTTCAATACGCGTATATTGTAATGACACTGATCCAAACAACCTACAAAATAGGATTAGGATATGGGGAAGTCATTATCTGCTCCGATCCGATCCATTTTCATCTCTAAACATATAATATGTTATGTTTTAGTACAGAGTTTTTGTTGTAGCTTTAGATCTATATTTTTCTATAACTAATTAGAATAATTCATAGCTACAGTTTTTATGGTCCAATTGTGGTGAACTTTTATGTTGAACTAACTATTATATATTTAAATTGTGGTAAAATTTTAATACTCATTAGATCATGTATAACTTAGTTATTGATTTTTTAAGTTTTAACAAGCATGAACCTAAATAAATCTATAACTAAGTAATACATGATTCAATGAGTATAAAATTTTTACTGCAACTCAATCATAGAATAATTAGCCCACCATATAAATTTTATCACAATTGGATCATATAAACTGTAGCTACTATTATTCTAATTAATTACAGAAAAACATAGATATAAAGTTGCTGCAAAAATTTTATACTAAAGCATACCATATTATACATTGAATGTGTAGATCTACTCATGTGAAGTTCAATAAAATTGAATTTTCTATTTTATGATTTTTATATGATTTATTATGTTTTTTCAAAAAAAAAATAGCCAAAATAAATAAAAAGAAAAGGACAAAACCACTTTTAAAACTAGGTCAAAGATGTAATGTGCACGATTTTAAAAGTTGAGAGATGTATTTTGTCCAATTTTAAAATTCAGAGATAAAAAATAGACTTTCGGGAAAGTTGAAAGACCTAAAATGTTGTTTTGTTTCCTACTATAAATGTGATTTACGTGGGCTTGCGGCAGGCAAAATCTCCCACTTTGCTTGATAATAATGGGCTCCATCTGAAACGAACCAGGCCCGTCCGTACTGGTCCAAAAAGGAACATCTAAATCGGCCCATCACTTGCTCAAAAAAAAATCTAAATCGGCCCATCACACATCTGAAGCACTCGCTCCTCTCTCTCCATTCCCCTACTCCCCTACTCCTCCGGCTAAACCCTCGTCTCTCCGCCTCCGCATCAGCCATGGCGCGCCGCCACCTCGCCTCCACCCTCCACCTCCCGCTCCTCTGCCGCAATCCCAGCGCTCCCACCAGCGCGCTATGCACTTCCTCGTCCACCCACGAGGTCCCACCCCCGGCCGTCGAGGCCCCACCCCTGCCCGTCCAGGTCCCGGCGGAGAAGCCGGCGGATGAGGCGGCGGCGGCGGCGGTCCCCTCGCCGTCGGCGCCCACGAACCCGCCCCGGCGCGAGGAGCCACTCCACGAGACGATCCTGCACATGATCCGGCGGCGGCCGTGGACGACGCGGCTGGAGAACTCGATCCGCCTGCTCTCGCCCACCCTCGACGCGCCGCTGGTCCACGGCGTCATCTCCGGGGCCGCATCCGCGGGGCGCGCAGAGCTCGCCCTCCAGTTCTTCCGCTTCGCGTACCGCCGGGGCGGGTTCCGCCCGGACGGCGACACGTTCGCGCTCCTGGTTCCCGCGCTCGCGTCCCGCCGCATGCTCAACCACGCGCGCTGCCTCGTCCTCGACACCATGCCGTCATTCTCCGTCGCGCCCGACGAGCCCACGCTCGCTGCGCTCATCTCCGCCTACGGCAGGGCCGCCATCCCGCAGGAGGCCGTCAAGCTGTTCCGGATGATGCCCGACCTCGGCGTCCCCCGCACGGCGCTCTCCTACAACGCCGTCCTCAAGGCCATACTCTGCCGCGGACGCGAGGCCATGGCCAGGCGGATCTACAACGCCATGATCGCGGACGGGGTGGCGCCGGACGTGTCCACCTACAACACGCTCATCTGGGGTTTCGGCCTGTGCAAGAAGATGGAGACCGCAGTCAGGGTGTTTGGAGAGATGAAGGGTCATGGGGTCACGCCTGATGTCACCACCTACAACGCCCTCCTGAATGCGTGGGTGCGCACCGGTGATCTGGAGAGTGCGCGCAAGGTGTTTGATGAAATGACTGGGAAGGGGATCGAGCGGAACTCAGTCTCGTACAATGTCATGATCAAGGGGTATGTGGAAGGCAATAGGGTGGAAGAGGCAGTGGCGTTGTTTGCTGAGATGGGCGAGAAGGGTTTGAGGCTGAGTGAGAAGACGTTTGCTGCGTTGATGCCAGGGCTTTGTGATGATCAGGGCAGGGCGGCAGAGGCCCGGAAGGCAGTGGATGACATGGCGGAGCGGAGGCTCACGCCGAAGGACAAGTCAGTGTTTCTGAGGCTTGTGACAACACTTTGCAAGGCTGGGGACTTGGATGGGGCGCTGGAGGTGCACCGAAAGAGTGGGCAGTTCAAGCATGTGCTGGTGGATCCAAGACAGTATGGAGTGCTGATGGAAGGCCTTTGCGCTGGTGGCAAGTCCGAAATGGCCATTGAGGTGCTAGATGAGCTTATGGAGAAGGGCACCTTGCTGAGCCCAAAGAGTCCTGTGCTCGAAGCATCGGCCTATAACCCAGTGATCGAGCACCTGTGCAGCAATGGCAGCACCACCAAGGCTGAGACGTTCTTCAGGCAGCTGATGAAGAAAGGTGTGGATGACAAGGCTGCGTTCAACAGTCTTATCCGTGGACATGCAAAAGAAGGCGTGCCGGAGGCGGCACAGGAGATTCTTGCCATTATGACACGCCGTGAGGTCCCAACTGACCCTGAATCACATGTGCTCCTAGTTGATAGTTTCCTGAAGAAGAACGAGCCTGCTGATGCAAAGACGGCATTGGACAGCATGATGCAACATGGTCACTTGCCAAGCCCAGCTCTGTTTAAGTCTGTCATGGAGGCACTGTTCAATGATGGTCGGATTCAGACCGCAAGCAGGGTCATGAAGAGTATGATTGAGAAGGGGGTTACTGAGAACATGGACATGGCACACAAGATACTGGAGGCTCTCTTCACCAGGGGCCATGTGGAGGAGGCAATCGGCCGTGTCAATCTGATGGTGGAAAATGGCTGTATGCCTGATCTAGATAAGTTGCTGGTTGGTCTTTGTGACAATGATAGAGTGATGGAGGCGCAGAAGCTGGCTGATTTTGCATTGGACAGGGACTTCGATGTTAGCTTCTCGACCTATGACAGAGTTCTGGAGGCCCTGTATGCTGAAGAAAAGACATTGCCTGCGTACTCCATGCTTTGCAAGATCAAGAACAAAGGAGGTGTTGTCGACCAGAAAGGTTGCGATGCTTTGATGGAGAGCTTAAAATCTGAAGGATACTCAAAGCAAGCAGATATTTTGTCTAGGATCTTGGCAGAGAATTCACAGTCAATGTCCAAGAGGGGGGGCAAAAAGGTTGCCATGGGTGCTTAGTGAACTTTGCCAGCTTGTCGAAACCATCTATTTTCCTTTTTGACTAGAAGAAAGATGTGATTTCTTTCTTTTCGTAGATGCTTCTTGAGCTATTTGTCAAGTAGGGATTTCCATCCTATCAAACAAGAAGCAGGTGCATTTACTTTCTGCTTGGAGAATCCTTGATTTGTTCATCTTAGTGAGAAGAAATGTACACAATAATAGGCAAAGGTGTACCTCTTGTCATGAATTTAGTTGCAAAATTTTGCATTAATTACTTTTAACATACTACTGTACTGCGTAGGCTGTTTAGTGCCTGTACCAATGACTGTCCCTAAACGTTCAGTTTTGGCATGAGGCTAATGAAGGAGCCGCTCTGTACTTTTCATTATTTTGAGAGTTTAAGTTTTGGTCCCATTAGTTACATCTGTATCTGCATCTGTTTTGTTCTGTTGCATGGCTACATGGTTTGCTGAATTAGCGAGATGCTTTGAAGCTATGAACTTGCATGTTCTGAGATTAAGATTGCACTTGGGACTTAGGAGGCTTGTTTTGCAAATACATTTTCTTGTTACATACTACTTATATTCCAGCACGCGCCCTAGCAACTTTGCTATGACCATGGGTGTATTGTAGCAGCTTCTGGGAGCAATTACTTGTTTGCTGTTGGTGATAGTTGCCTCATGTCTATGTGCTTGAATTGCTGTTTTTCTTCTGCGAGTTTAGCTAGCTACAGACCTACAGTCGTGATTGAAAAAATAGGGGACTTCATGCATACAGATTTCCAGGATATGATGTGCCCTATATTTGTTCTTTCGTTTCAATTTTAGATCCTGTTATGTCATGCATACTGAGCATTTTCAAATCTATTATTTCTGATCATCCTAGAGTCAAGCAGTGCCCAAACTAAGAACTATGGTTGCCAAGTACAAAAAGTTTATAGCCAGTTCAGGATTCAGTTCCCACCGGGCTTGATAGTTGATAGTTATGTTTCCTTGCCCTATATTGCCTGTGAAACGTGCTGTTCCAAGTCTTGCCCTTCCACATACTGTCTCCTACTCTCCTTTTCTTATGAAGTGTTATTTTCTTAAAATAAAATCCTATAACATCATTTTTCACTGCATATCCAGAATGTAGTGGCACTATTCTTTCGGCTCTTTTTTCCAGGAAACTCCTTTCAGCTCTTTGCCCTCTGAAACTTGGTTTTCATCCTCACCTCCTTGGCCCATTCATTTGGGGATTCTGAAAACGATCCACTGATGCCATTTACCCTACTTATCAGTTCTTTTCTTGTAAGTTCAAAACAGTGGCGTTGGTTTGTTCATTATTTGCACAAAGGTACTGCATCTGTTTTGTTTATATTTAATGTTTCATGCATGTGTCTCAAGATTCGATGTGACAGAAAATCTTGAAAAACTTTTGGTTTTTAGTGTGAACTAAACAAGGCCTTTGTATCCTTTTGTTGGTAAGATGGCATGACGCATGGAGTCTTGTGTATATTTTGGTCGCACATCTTGTTTGATACAGATTGAGAATTTGATATGGTGTTAAACTTTTGTTCATGTCCTGTAGAAGTGCGTAAGGTTGAAAAATCACACTGACAGTCTATGAATGCGTAAGCTCTTTGGGTTCAGACTGAACAGAACACAGCTCGAGGGTGGGTTTCGCTGTATGTTCTTTGTACATGGTCAAACTAATGTGTTTTTTCGGTAATGTATTTTCTGTGTATCTCATGAAAAAAAAAAGACAAAGCCGTTTGGTCCGCTGAAGCTAGCCTTTGACGAACAGGAGCCTGCCTGTCATCAGCAAGCGATCACTTGTTTGCATGTTTGAGGAACTACTCTATATTTTCAACGACTATCAGTGCTGAGCAAGGTCAAATATATACATTAACATTTTTAGGTCTACCAAACTGGGTGTGTGATGTATGGTATGGATTGGCGACAAAGAAACAGCAACCGACGTTGTCGCTTTTTGTTGCACCTAACCTGAACACCAGCAAGCAAGCAAGCATGCCTTTTGATTTTTCATTCATGGGGTTGAAGTTGAGAGCTGTTCAGATTTCCCAGACAGCGAAACCGGAGCGAACAAGCTTTAGTTTGTTGCTACTGGCCCATCCAGAAATTAGCATACATAGTTAATTCATAGTACAGTATGTGAGATACTATTTTAATTAAATCAGCAGCAAGCTAGAGGCAGCAGGTTGATCACTTGATGCTGCCTTGGGCTCAGAGAGACAGCACGTGAGTTGGAAGCAAAGAAGTTGCTTGTTTGCTTTGCAGGACCGGCCTGCCCTGCACCTGCACTGGTTCTGGTTGCATTGCATGCCTTGAGCAAGAATGTGCAAAGGTTTGTCAGGTCGGCCATCCCTTGCTCCATTTCTCTCTCACCTGCACACCTCCCTTGTTTTTCTTCATTCAGTAATACTAATAGAGAGGATCAGAGGAAGCATATACAAGCAGAACCTTTGCTTCCAAACGCTTGCACTAAAATGTTCTTTTCCTTCTCTGTCAGTTTCTTTAGATAGATAATTCATGATTTTTTTGAGGCAAAAAGATAATTCATGAGTGGACCGCATGCATACAGTCTTTCTCCATGGAATGAACAGAAATGGAATTGACAAGAGGGACCATGTATTTGTTTGTATTGCAAACGAACATATATACCTGCAGGGAACATGTGGACATGGAGCAACATCGCCATCATATATATTATTATTATTATACCTTAATTAAAACACCAACACAAATAGTGTAGCGTTCAATTATAAGCTATGATGATGATGATGAAGGAAACAAAAGGGAAGAACCAGTTGTTGATGGATTTGGAAAAGGTAGCCACATGTACATACTTCCTCTGTTAAAAAAAAACACTTCTGATTTTCGAGGAGGACCCAAATAAAGGACTAAGAATATTTTGTGTACAATTTTACTAAATATATAATACAAAATAAAATTTATGATGTGTGATAAGCTATGATGATGACGAAGGAAGCAAAAGGGAGAACCCCTTGTTGATGGAGTTCAAAGCTGGACACATGTACGTACTCCCTATGTAAAAAAAACTAAACATATCTCTTTTTGAGGCATCAATTTTTTTTTTCAACACGGGAACTACCCATTTCCATTACGAAGAACGGAAGGCATCAATTTTTTTGCTCTAGAGTTAATAAAGAATGCTTGTCTTTGATGATCAATTGACACACGGAATGACGGAAGGTATGCTTGTCTTTGTTGCTAGCTTTGTGCTTGGGGAGGGATGATGACAAAGGTGACGGATTGGGTTGGGTATATCTCATGAGGTTGTTGCTGGGTCACAACGTACACAGTGTGCGTCAGATGAATGCGTGCGTGCGTGTGGATGAAGGAAGGGAAAGAATGAAACAACAGGGAAGCAGAGTCGTTGGTTTAGTTGTTCGTTAGACTAATAAGTCATAACGTACTGTTAGTTCATTTATTGAGAGAAAAAAAACACTGTTAAATGACCGATAAATTCGACTGTTGAAATGAATTTGAAGGCTGCGAGAGTAGAAGAAAAAAAAAAGAGGCTCTTGAAAGTAACATTTATTTAAATTAAAAGTAGAGGTCTTAATTTAATTTAAGAGTTGCCAGCTCCACGGCGACCCACCCACCGTTGTAGCTTGCTTTCCGACGCCGCTTTGTTTTCTTGCACAATCCATGTCCGTGCGTCCTGTCCCCTTTGGCTTCTCCCGTTTGTGTATCATCAGTGGCTAGTGGCTTTACGCGCTTGGGCAACACGTCCCTGAAATCTGATGAGAATTGCATTTGGAAAATTGGCACGAACCAACGCGCAATTGACCGGACGGACCTGGGATGGGACCCGTCGGGAAGGATCCAACTCCGACAGTACTGCCCAGAAGCTGCTGCTTGCCTTTCCTGCTTCTCCTCCAGGAATTCATACTCATTTCTCAAAACAATTCCCAGCCGGATTGATTTGATTGTCAAAACAACTTTCATTAGCCGGAATAATTCCATGCCTCAATTTACCCTAACCGAACAAGCCTATAGCTTTGATCAGTTCTTAGGCTCAATCCAACTTAACCTAACAAGCCCTCAGTGAGTGCCTATCTGTCTCATGGTCAGCTTACTTTCAGTTGGACAAAAGTAAACACGGCTGGTTACTGTCACAGTGGTCAACCTTTTGGTTACTGTCTGTCGGAGGAGTATGTACGAGCACCAGTAAACATGATGCCTGTACTTAATACTGTGTATAATGATGGATGTCAAAAAACAAAAACAAAAACAAAATTGCAGGCTCTTTGCTGCTCCAATTGCTTTTGCTGATGCGATATTACTATACTATAAATGGAGTACACTATGGCCATTTGCCCCCCTTTTGTTTGGGATACTGGACTTTGGAGTCAAAGGAGCAGAGCAGTCTCGGCTCGGATGCAGATGCACGTTGCACAGCACAGGCCACGACGGGCAGAACAGATGGAATAATGCACAGCTGTAGCACATGCCCCAACAACTCATCTACTGAACTTAATATAATTGGATGCAAATTACAAACATATTTAGACCCGAAGTTAAAATTGTCCAGCTAAACTTTAGCTAAAGCGTTTAGATCCTTAATAGGCTTAGCTAAACTTTAGCTGAGTTTAAAGCCTGTTTGTATTTACCGGCTAAATTCTAAATTTAGGCCGTGTTTACTTGATGAGGGAAAAAATTTCGCGGCACTGTAGCACTTTCGTTTGTTTGTGGAAATTATTATCCAATCATGGAATAATTAGGCTCAAAAGATTCGTCTCGTAAATTTCGACCAAACTGTGCAATTAGTTTTTATTTTTATCTATATTTAATACTCCATGCATGCGTCTAAAGATTCGATATGACGGGAAATCTTGAAAAATTTTGGGTGGAAATAAACAAGGCCTTAGCTGCTAAGGATCCAAATAGCATAACTAAAATACGAATTAAAGTTTAACTAAGTTTAGCTATTTCAATTTAGCTCAACTCAACTAAAGTCTAGCTAAGTTTATTAGTTAGAGGATTTAAACACCTTAGCTAAAGTTTAGCTAGAAGAATTTAGGCCTTGTTTAGATCTAAAAACTTTTTGATTTTGACTACTGTAACATTTTCGTTTGCATTAACTAAGCTTAAAAGATATCTCACATGTGTCGCAAGATTCTATGTGACGAAGAATCTTAATTTTTTTTTAATTTTAGATGTAACTAAATAAAGCCTTAGCTAAATTTAGCTATTTCAACCCAGCTGAACCCAGCTAAAGTTTAGTTGAGTCTATTTTTTTTTTGTCTATTAGGGTCTATTCACTTGGCTGAAAAACTAAATATAACCGATATCAAGCTGAAGCGAACGGGCTCTTAGTTGGAGCAAATAAATTTTAGCTGGAAGAACTTTTAGCTAAACCATTTGGATATCTAGCAGCTAAAGGCTAACTTATTACTTAGAAAACATGATCACATGGAAATGTCAAGAAAAGATTGAATGTTCAGTAGAAGAATAATGCCAAGTGAGGTGAACTCAAGTGAATCAAGGAAGAAAGAATGAACATAATTCCTGTTCGTGTGTAGTGTATGTAGTGCACTATCCAAGCTCTTCTCTTGTTACTACTACAGTTACAAACCAAAAAAAAGACAAACCGGCGGCCGATGAACCAATCAAATTACCAATTTGATTGAAAGTTGAAGCCTCCCTGATTTCCCCTCTTTTTTTCTAGCAATAGTACTGTACTTGGTAGGAGCAGCAGCAGGCCAGCAGCAGCAGCTAGCCTCCTCAATCCCGGCCATCTCATGGCCGACGAGCTGAGCTTCTCCTGCCGGTCGGCAATGGCGAATTCATTCGATCATTCCTAGGAAGAGGAAGAGGAAGATGAAGATGAACAGGAAAAGGAACCCCAGTCCGTCACTGCTGCAGCTTGTCGAGCGCCTGCAGCAGGACGGGCCGGAACTTGGTGAGGTTGACGGCGACGTCCTGCTTCATGATGGTCTGAGCGAGCGCCTGCCACCCCTGCGTGTGGAGCGACATGGGGTCCCTGAACACGACGTGATCCCGCGGGTACTTGTCCTTGAGGCTCGTCTCCTCCTCGCCGACGTAGTACTCCAGGTACCGGAGCGCCATCCCGGCCGCCGGCCGCGCGTAGAAGTTGGTGGCCATCCAGTCCATCTTGCCCCACGGCACGATCTGCACCACCACCGCCTCCGTCGGCAGGAACACCACGTTGGCCAGCCCGGCACCGTGCACGCCCACCAGCACGTCGGCCGCGTTCACCTGCGCCGCGAACGCAGGCACGTCGGCGCCGGCCTCGGCGATCGTCACGTTGAACCCCAGCTCGTCCGCCACCTTTGCCACCTCGTCCAGGTTCAGCAGCCGCCGCGTCCCCGCGCGCGAGATGATCAGCATCCGGGGACGCATGCCGGGCGCCTCGCCCAGGACGGCCGGCCGGTCGCGTGGCAGCGCGAGCGCGCCGCGCATGAACCGGCTGAAGTCCACCATGGTCAGGTTGCGCGGGTTCCTGGTCGGGTGCGGCGACAGGATCAGGTCGCGGTCGCGGTACAGCCCCACGAACGCGCCCGCCGGGAAGCAGTGCACGTCGTCGGCGTCCTCGGCGTCGAAGTTGATCACGTCGTGGAGCGACATCTTGCGCAGCAGCGGCGTGTACTTCTGCACCCACCACGGCTTGTAGTTGGTGATGAGCAGCTGCACCTCGCCCTTGAGATGCGACGTCGTCAGGAACAGCGGGACCATCGCGTCCACCATGTCGTGGAAGAAGTTGTCCGTGTACCCGGCGATCGAGAACAGCACCGCCGGCACGGTGTGGTGCTTCGTGCACTTGGGCGCCACCGCGGCGGAGGGCACCGACTTCACCGTCACCTCAGTCACGCCGGGCATTAAAAAGTCGTCCTTGCGCGCGTACGGGCGGAGCCGCTTCTCGCCGCTCTCGTCGAACCCGCCGGCGCCGGATGGGTTCACCAGGTACACCGTCTTCTGCTTCGGGCTCACGCGGACGTCGCCGGAAAGCTCGCACACGGTCGGACGCGCGTACGGGAACCCTTCGTCCACGCCGTTCTCGTCGCACGTCATCTTGCCGCCTCCTTGGCCGCCATTGCCGTCGTCCCCTTCTTTCTTATCCTCAGCAGCAGCTGCAGCAGCTAGTAAATGAACAAGAAGGCGTTAGATCTACGTCTCCATCTACTCGTACCAAAATCTGGTATTAATTTCCAACGCCCAAATTTTGTTTCGCCAACAAGATTTTGGTCAAGTACAGAACTTAATTTCTAGGAGTAGTTTGTTGGCTGGCTCTGCTTTCTTTTCCTTCCATTTGAAGTTGTGCGAGAAAGAAAAAGTTGATTTTTTTTCAATCAAATACCTGGTTTGGTGGGCTCGGCGGCCGCCGCATTGTCGCCGTCGTCCTTCCTGGTGGGCAAGCCGGGCTCGTCGGATCCCGCCATGTCCTTCCTCGTGACGGCAGCTTCAGGCAAGCCGGGCTCCTCGGAGCCCGTCACCGCCTCACGCGGATCGGCGCCGGCGCCGCCGAACGTCTCTTGCGGCGGGATGGTCTCGGTCTCCGGCACGGACGGCTTGGACGAGGTCGGCGGCGCGTTCTGCATCAGCGCAGACGTGTTGGCCGTGCTAGCTGAGAAGAGAGGAGGAAGGCAGCTCCGGTTAGATTCGGTAGGAGGAGGAGGAGGGGAGGGGGGAACAGAGGAATCGAATCGAAGCTGCACGCACCGAAGACGGGGGAGTAGATTGCGAAGAGCTTGGCGAGGGAGACGTAGGTGAGGAGCGCGAGGCAGCAGCCGGCGACGAGCCCCACGCCCAGCTTCTTGGGCTCGATCTTGGACGTGAGGCTCCGCATCAGGCGCGGGGGCAGCCGCCGCTCGGGCCCCCCGCCCGGCAGCTTGGACGACCGCGAGTACGCCGTGGACGTCATGGCGGGGCAGGCCCTGCGCTGCGGCGGCCTGCGGCAGCACAGCTCAGCACCGGAGGACTGGAGCTGGGGGAGGAGCACCCAGACCCAGAGGAAGGGGAAGGGGAGGTAGACGGACGGAGGAGGATCGCTAATGCCCAAGCAGCATTTGTATGTGGGCAGGAAAAAGGAAGAAGCTGGTGGGATTAATTTTGATGGTGGTGTTGGAGCTTACTAGATGGATCGAGGATTGTTTGGTGATGGAGGTGGAGGAGGGTAGGCAAAGGCAACAGCAGCTTGAGGCTTTGACGATTTGGGACTGCAGCCTCGACTGCCCACCCACCTACTAATTTCTCTTTCTCACTTGCTTCCTTTCTCACTACTCAACAAAAGATGAGATAGATCTTTTTATTTTGGTTCCATACATGTGCCCACCTAATTTTCTTCTTTTCTTAAGGGTGTGTTACATGTGGCCGTTTGTTGGCTACTACTATTTGTTTTTGTTTGGGCTCCAATTCATTCATCTTTTTTTTTGTTTAAATTTTAATAGTGGGTTTGGTGGTGAAACGGACGTCGTAGGAGTACTCCGATCTGGGATCTAATCCAACTAACGCAAAGTATAATATAATAATAACAGGAATAAAAATTGGAAACATTTTTTAGTTGGGAGGGGTGGGGTGCACGTCATATATATTTGCCAAATTCTTATTTGGTGTGCAAGGACACTGCTGAAATCCGAAGGGGAAGGGGCGCGCGATGGACGGGACAACGAGGCTTGGTCCTCGTTCACATTCAAAACCAAAATTTTTTTAAAATTCTTCATCACATCGAATCTTAGTATATGCATGAAACATTAAATATAGACAAAAATAAAAATTAATTACACAGTTTGCCTGTAAATCACGAAACGAATCTTTTGACCCTAATTAGTCTATGATTGAACAATATTTGTCATAAACAAACGAAAGTGCTACAGTAGCGAAATCTAAAATATTTTCGCATCTAAACAAGGCCTTGGCAAAATAAAAAGTTTTCGAACACTGTATCATTTTCATTTGTTTGTGGCAAATATTGTCCAATTATGAACTAACTATGCTCAAAAGATTCATCTCACGATTTACACTGTATAATTACTTTTTGCTTTTAATTATATTTAATGCTCCATACATATGCCGTAAGATTCGATGTGATAGGAAATCTTAAAAAAAAAATGATTTTTGGGGTGAACTAAACGAGGCCTGAAGAGGGTGGGATGGGAGGGATGACCAGCAGCGGGGGCGGTGACAGAGGAGACGGCAGCAGTGGCAGCGATGACAATGGCGATTAGGGTTTTATTTATAGGAAATACATAGTCGACGGGTTTAGAAGGAGGCGGCGCGAGAGGTTTGGTTGGGTGGAGCTAATGGGAGAGGAATCACCGATGAACTCTCCGATTGGGATTGGGGAAGAGCGGTATGGCCCCGCGGGGGCTAAGCGAGAAGGTCGTCGGTGGCTTGGGCACCAAGAGGGAGGAGAAAGATGGGTACGAAGGGAGAAAGACAATGTTCCCAATGTGCTTACGTCTATTAAGAAAATCTTTATATTTGTAAACACTAACACACGGTTCTATAAACCATTTCATTTTAGGGTGTGTTTGGTTGAGCCACTAGGCCCTAGCCCTTTTACCTGCAAGGGAGCGGCTTCATAATATCGATCTTTGTCATCAAGCGGATAAGATCCATGACAGACAAGCCACCCATCAAACACGCTAATCCTATATTAGGAAAATCATATGCTACTATGCTAAGGCAATGCGTTACTACAATGACCATGTTCCTCAGCAACAAACAGAATTATCATACTTTGGTATATACTTGACCGTTCAATCATGTAACACAGTCTTGACAAAAACATTGCAGTGAGCTCAGCTAGCTTAATCCTGGAAACTGCATATATGTATATACATGCTCAGATAATAGAGAATGATTTCTATATTAATAGTGGAAACTAACTCTCCGTTCTGTGCTGGGCATCAGGGCTAGATACGATGGCATCCAAATGCACTTTGATTTCCATCCAAAAAATTTTCACTCATCTCATCAAATCTTTCAATATATGCATGGAGCATTAAAATATAGATAAAAAACTAATTATACAGTTTGATTATAAATCGTAAGACAAATTTTTAAGCCTAATTACTTCATAATTAGCCATAATTATTACAGTTACCAACATATGTTAATGACAAATTACTTAGGCTTAATAAATTTGTCTCATAGTTTTTAGACAAGCTATATAATTTTTTTTTGGATTAGTCTATATTTAATACTTCAAATGTGTACCGTCATTTTTGTTATAACACCTATTTTTTTTCCGTAAACAAGGCTTTTGTTTAAGGCAACGGATCTAGTGCAAACTCATCTCTCGTGCAAACTGTGCAAACTCTAATCTGGACCGCAGGATGTTGATCCAAGGGCCGCATGAGAGAGGTGAAAGGAGGATTTGTAAAAGTGTGATTACGAGCGGGCGGTTAAGTGCAAAATTACCCAATCTCTCTGCGCCTCTTGGATTAACATCCTGTGGTCCAGATTAGAGTTTGCACAGTTTGCACAGGAGATGAGTTTGCACTAAATACGTTGCCTTTGTTTAAAGGTTTCTAATTTGTGTAGTAGTAGCTTGCCTCCACCATCGATACATATTACCTCCACTCTGCTGCAGATAGCCAATCTAAAAAAAATGAAGCAAAGTCATGCATGAGTTGTCGTTCTAGAGATGGGCTCCGATGCTTGCACGCTACGCCTGCTCAGCTCTTACATTACATACGAGCTCGTGTTTAATTGTTCCCTATATATGCCTGACTGGCTGTAAAACCATCCAACAGACACACCGTCGACTAGTAACGATTTAAAAGGTCACCACAAAGGTTAGTTTGTGGCGAAATAACATACTTTTGTGATAATAATTTTCGCCATAAAAACTCTTCGCCCTTGTGGTACTCAGAGCTGTAAATAAAGTACCATTTTAAAGTCTATATAAGAAAATGCATGCCGAACTTGGAAAAATTATTTAGTTGCTAAATGGCTACTACCTCACAAAGCGCTTTGAGCAGATGCTGTGGACACCAAATACAGCTAATTTAATCCCTACTAGAAGAACGTCATGCTGTCAGGGCAAGGTGCAATGCAGTTAAGAGAATCTTGGCTTCTCTCTCTCTGGATTGAATTGCTCAAAGATCTTGGCTTTCAAGAAGTCCTTTCAATGAATTCAGAATTCAGGTGGACCCCTGGCACATAACTGAAAGGTATGCCTTCCCCGTTAATCCTCAAAAGACAAAAAAAAAAGGAGAATACTATCTTTAACAGTAGCTTAAAGAGGTTCATTGTTGGACATTGCCCTGGCAGGCTGGCACATAAGCAGCAAACAATTCAGTCAGTGCTCTACAAAATGTGCAGACTAGTGATGTTTCAACACTTTTATATCATGTCAAAGGCCCAACAAATATTTTGTTGTGATCTGACTAGGACTCAGGCACAAAGCACGGCCCAACAAATACTCAAAGACACAAAGCCCATCCAAAAGTAGCATTGATTTTTCCTTTTCCAATCTAGGCACAAACTCAACAAAATTTTATTTGCGATTTGGTTGGGGTGTACCAGCTCAGGCAATAGTGCAACGCCAGAGTGACACTCGAGGGCTCTAATGGCAAGCCACTATGGTGAGCCATCCCCCATGAAAAATAAATTTAATATCAAGGTGGACACATGGTCCACATATCAGATATTAAACTGATAAGAACAGATACTACACTTGATCTTAGCCAAAAGGCCGAGAAAGGTATGAGTTGTGAAGAGGAAGTAGCTCTCATTTTATACCTTTCCACAGGCTCTGCACACTCAAAGCTGCCCAGGTGGGACTAAACAGAAGCTTAAGCATGGCTTAGCTGCTATGTGTTTGGTTTATTGGATCGTTTGGGCTTGTAATTACCCCCCACATGTCGATCGTGGCCTAAAGCCCATTAATGGGCCTTCTTCAGCAGAGCCCATTACCAGCCTGTATCCCATTACTCTCCTTTCTGCTGTAGCAACTAGCATTCATGCAGGTCCCATCATGAAAACGTAGGCCTTGTTCAAAAACCAAAAAAATTTCAAGATTCTCCGTCACATCGAATCTTGCGGCACATGTATAAAATATTAAATATAGACGAAAATAAAAACTAATTACACAGTTTGTCTGTAAATCACGAGATGAATATTTTGACCCTAGTTAGTCCATGATTAGATAATATTTGCCACAAACAAACGAAAATGTTACAGTGATCGAAAACTTTTCATTTTGCGAACGCCGTATATCAGGTACAGTGCAGCACAGCAGCACGACTAGAATTTCTTTTGAGGCCTTATTTACTTCCATCTCAAAACTCAAAATTTTTCAAGATTTCTCGTCACATCGAATCTTTAAACGCATGCATGGAGTATTAAATATAAGACGAAATAAAAACTAATTGCACAGTTTATTCAGAATTTACGAGACGAATCTTTTTAGCCTAATTAGTCTATGGTTGGACAATAATTACCATAAACAAACGAAAGTACTATAGTGTTGCGAAACTTTTCTCTTCACAAACTAAACACGGCCTGATTGTGTTCTATAAAGATGAAGTTGACTACTTTTTCCAATGTATACGTATGGTACAATTTTCAAGCCTAAGTCAATGCATGCCAAGCTTGGAAAAGAATCCTGAATATCTGTTTTGGAAAATCACGGCATAGTTGCACAATGTCATTAAATTATGACTGAAACCTCACAAAGTGCCAAATTATGATTAGTTTTTTTTTAGAATACCAAATTATGATTAGTGAGGTTTCAACATTTTAGCAATGCACGTGATCTCTGAATCCTATCCAAGATGTAGCATTGGTGGCTTCCTTGTCATAGGCCCAACACACTTTTGTCTCATGAACAAAGCACAAAAAGCCCATCCAAACGGAGGCTTAGGTTTCCTTGCCCAGGCACAAAACTTTTATTCCGATTTGGTTGGGGTGTGCCAGCTCAAGCAATAGTGCAACGCATGAGCGATACTCAAGGGCTCTAGTGGCAAGCCACTATGGTGAGCCCTACCCCACAAAAAATAAATTTAATATCAAAGTGGACACATGGTCCACATATCAGATATTAAACTGATAAGAACAGATACTACACTTGATCTTAGCCAAAAGGCCGAGAAAGGTATGAGTTGAAACAAGGCCACAGGTCTCATTTTATACCCTCCCTCTAGCTCAGGTGGCTCAAAACTGTCACGGTGGGACTAAACACATAAATAAACTTGAAGCTTAAGCACGGTTCAGGTGCTGTGTGTTTGGTTCATTGGGCTGTTTGGGCTCGTAATTTACCATCCCCACGTGTTGGTTGCGGCCCGAGGCCCATTACTGGGCCTTCCTCAGCGGAGCCCATCACTGGCCCGTAGCCCGCCCGCCGGCGTGCCGCGTCCGCCCTTCCGTCGTGGCGGCTGGCCGGCGGCCATCTCTCGCAGGCAGCCGCTGGCGGTGGAGCCGGAACACGGACATGTGTGATGAGTCCTATGAATATCTGTTATGAATATTTGATTCATCTTAGGCCACTAGCTTCCCCCCAAAATGTTGTAGAATTTCAACAAAGTATAAAGCATGGTTTGCAATTTCGAAGTTTATGGCCATCTTTTTTTCTTTGAACGAACACTTAAAAATACAAACAGATAACCCTGGGGGTTACCTAATAAAGGAGAAAAAGAAAGGACGGAAAACAGCATCAACATCAGTTTTTGGCCATTTTCAGGATTCAGTTCCCACAGGGCTTTCCCTTCCACAGACCGTCTTCCTTTCCTAGCTGTGAATAATTATTTTTCTTAAAAAATAAAAATCTTATAACGTCATTTTCACTGTCATACTCAGAATGTATTAGTAGCGCTATTCTTTCGGCCTTTTTCTCTGTTCCTTTTTTTCTTTAGAAAAATAGGTTTTCCGGCCGCTTTATTTCATGGTGAAACTAACAGTCTTTTCCCCCCTTCTTATTTACGTAACTCCTTTCGGCTCAAAGCCTCAACCTTTGACGCTTCCAACTCTTTACTTAACCCTCTTAAAACTGGGTTTCATCCTAATTATTTGCATGGCTGCATTATTGCACCATTTACATTTACGTTTACATTTACATTTACATTTATATTCATTTGGGAATTGGCTTTCTTTACCCTTTTTCTGAAATGAGGATATACTGGGTCTTCGTCTCTTCGAGGGAGATAGATATTTCTCAGACTGCAAGCAGGATCACGAAAAGGTTGTTGACTGAAAAAGGGCTGACTCTGATGGTGGGAAATGGCTATATATACGCCTGACAGTGACCCTGTTCAGTGTAAATCGTTTGTTGTCCTTTCTGAGAATGGGTAGAGCGAGTGATGGAGGTGCAGAAGCTGGACAGGGACTCTGATGCTAGCTTCTCGACGGCTATGACAGATGAGGAAATTTGAAGGGTACTCAAAGCAACCAGAGTTTTTTTTTAAAAAAATAATGTTATGTGCGCTGCCCTTTCGTTAAAGAAGAGAGTTTGTATGTTTTCATGGTGGTCCAAGGCCTTGTGGTGCTTACAGTGTGAAAATGCAAATGCAGTTAGCCAACAATGGTGGTGGCACCTGGCAGTGCCATCAGTAGTTCAGTACCAACAGTGGAGGTTAGCATAAGAGACCACGACCTCTTGGTTTCTAGTTAGTTGCTGGACCTGGACGTCGCTGCTTGCCGCATCATTGGCATTGCAAGTTTTGTGCTATCAGGTCCCAAACCATATACAGTGGAACAAGCAAAGACAAGAGCAATTGGCCATGACATGCAACGTTACGGCGATTCTGGTTGTTGAACATGCATGACAGAATTGGTAGCATTTCTGAAAAAGAAAAATGCATGACAGAGGAATAACCAGGAAAAGAAACGACGCTTCGGTTCTGTTTTTGCCATCCATATCTGATTTTTTTTTTTGACAGAGGTAAAAGTTGGCTTTTACAGAAAGCTTAATCCATACTCCCGTTTATGGTGTCCGGCTTTGTTGCCAGGTGAACCGGTTGTAGTTTGGTTCAGAGCCGCACAAACTGCCTAAGTTCTGCATCTGTTTGACTGCCCATTTTCAGAGACTAAACACGGACATGTCATGAGTCGGTATGGACGACAGCATCAGAGACCGTGCAATTAGTTCCTCCCAAATAAGCATGGAGTATTTGCAATGAGCAAGTGGGTGGAGGACAGTTTGTTGCTCTCTACAACAGAGGGGGCAAACAACACCGCTAGGCCAACCTAGGGATGAAAACGGATCGGATCGGTGCGGATAATGCCTTTTCCATATCCTAATCCGCTTTTCTTTGTCGGATTCGGTGCGGAGCGGATAATACACGGATGTGGATGTGGATGTGGATACGGTTTTTTTCGGTAGTCGGAACTGGTACGGATATGGAGCGGAAACGGATCGGAGACGGATTTCAATAGTCGAGTAACATGTGCATACATAGAGAATTATATGCTTGTGAAGAATTTATTTAGTATAGAACAAAAATAGGCAATAGATAATAATCTTGCATTGCATTCCATATTGCTACTCTCACACTAATAATTAACACTTAACATGATATCTTCACCAAAAAATAATAAGTTATTAGCCAATAAATAATAGCATC